>OMGY01000667.1_pt1 | contig 38057 bp, 45 predicted proteins | sample 1674461 | NCBI WGS metagenome assembly OMGY01 (sample SAMN05578579, study PRJEB25193) | human gut metagenome | biome: Human Microbiome; feature: human-associated habitat; material: feces | host: Homo sapiens | place: USA:Birmingham | reverse complement strand
GAACTGGTAAAAAACAAGACCGACGCAGGGCGGTTGTATCTTTCGGCGCACATGTTGGGAAAAGCCGTCGATTGTAACGTCGAGGGTATGACGGCCGAAGAAGCCCGCCGGCACATCATCGATAAACAAGAACTCTTACCGTACCCCATTCGATTGGAGGACGGCGTGTCGTGGCTGCACATCGACGTGTACGACAACGGGAAAGGGGAAAAGGTATATCTTTTTAAAGCGTAGATATGAAAGATGACAGGATTCCGGCGATGATAGCCGTAACGATATTTGTCTTTATCGCTATCGTACTGCTACTTTTCTCCTCGTGCCGGACGGGGCAGCAGGTCGTGGTAGTGGAGGCACGGGACAGCGTGCGGGTAGAGGAACGGATAAGGGAGATAAAAGTAACGGACACCCTTTTTGTGGAAGTCCCGGTACAAAAGGAATCGACGACAGTACGGGATTCCGTCTCCCACCTCGAAAACGATTATGCGGTAAGCGATGCCCGCATCACGGCCGACGGCTCACTGTACCACTCCCTCGAAACAAAAGCGCGTACAGACACCCTCACGGGGGAAGTATCGGTACAAGCGAAAGATTCTATTATCTATCGGTATAAATTGAATACAAAAGTCGTTACCGTCGAAAAGTCGCTTGGGTGGTTCTCTCAAATGCGGATATGGATTGGCAACGTCATGCTCGTACTCATTGCCGGAGCCTCCATTTGGGCTGTTGCCCGGTTTACATTGAAAAAATAGACCGCTAAAACGTGGGGGATAAAAAAAGCCCCTCCGTTTCTATATGATATTATACCACTAACACAAATAGAATACCGTTACCGGAAGGGGGAGGGGCTTGTTAAGCCTTACTACTTTCAGTAACGGTATTTCTTTCAGAAAATTGTGTTAGTGGTAGGGCAAAGATATATAAAAAATAAAATAATCAAGCGATGAAAGAAGAAATCTTTGCCGAACTTGTAAAAATAGTAAGCCGTGAGACGGAGATAACCCGTGAAATGATTGTCTCGAAATGCTCAAAGGCAGAAGTAGTCGATGCCCGTTATATCCTTGCCCGCTTGTTGCATGACGCGGGTTTTTATAAATCACAAATCGCCGAAAGGCTTTGTTTGTCCCGGCGATCCGTATTCGTCATATTGGGAAATTTCGATGATCGGTTGAGATACAACCGCATGATGCGTATTTCGTACGAAAGAATACGGAAGATCCTCGGAAATGATCGGGAAGAAAGTTCGCAAATACTTTGATTATTCTTTGAAACAACTGTTTTACAGAGAATTATATGTTGGATAGCTTTGTTTTGTCCGGCAATAGTGTCGGTCATAACATAAAAACAACATATATATGGAATCGAAAACAGTAATTTACACGCCGGAGTCAGGTGCAGCCGGTAGTGGAGCAGGAATGCTGGGCATGCTGGCCCCATTGTTGCAGAAAAGCGGCCTTGATCCGAACCTGTTACTTGCACTGAACCGTAACAACGGCGGTTTCGGGGGCGAAGGCGGTTGGTTCATCTGGGTTATCTTCTTGTTCTTCCTCATGGGTTGGGGAAATGGCGGTTGGGGTAACGGTTTTGGCGGCAATAATGCCAACGGCCTTCCCAACATCATCAACAATGATGCCGGCAGAGAACTCTTGATGCAGGCGATACAGGGTAACGGAAACGCGATTTCTCAACTGGCTTCGACCTTTAACTGCTCAGTCGGCCAGATACAGCAATCGATCAACGGAGTAATGAATCAGTTACAAAGTGTGGGTAACCAAGTAGGTATGAGCGGGCAGCAAGTCATCAATGCCATTCAGGCGGGCGATTGGGGTATTGCCAAACAACTGTCCGAATGTTGCTGCGAAGACCGTTTGGCTACCTGTAACCAGACGAACACGCTAACCAACACGATGAATGCCAACACGCAAAACCTGAAAGATGCAACGTTGGCACAGACACAGGCCATTCTTGCCAAGCTCGATGCTGCCGAAACCCGCGTATTGCAAGACAAGATCGACGCTGAAAGAGCCAAAAATGCGGCATTGACAACCCAACTTTCACAAGAACATCAAAACGCCTACTTCGCACAGGTAACCGCACAGTCGATAGCACCGGTAAACAATGCTTTGACGGATCTGAGTTCCCGTCTTGCCAAAATAGAGTGTAAACAACCGGAAACAGTAACTGTGCCATACAGCCCGATAGCAGCAGTGCCCAACTGTGTCGCTTATCAATACGGCTTGTACGGCGGTTTCAATCCCTATGCGGTCGGAAACGGCTTTTGGGGATAAAAGAAAGGAGGCTATCATGGCAACGTATCCCTTTCAATTCGTGAACCGCAGAGGTTCGGCGGCGATAGCCACGACCGGAGTAAACGTAAGCGCAACAAATGTCGTATATACTTTCTCGAACCATGCTTTTGTGAATGCGTGGTACCGGGGGACAATATTTATCGACATAGCCCAAGCCGTACCGACGGGAACGACCGGAACATTACCCGTCCTTTTCGAAACAAACGGCGTAACGCAGGCGGTTACCAAATACAACGGCGAGGCATTGACAGCCGCCGACATACCGGGCACGGGCGTGTACGAGTTTTGGTTTGACAAAGCGACCAACACGCTGCAAATAATGACCGGAGTAGTCTAACCCGACAGCCCCTAAACCGGGGGCTGTCTTAAAAAAGAAAAACAATGTTTGGAAATATAAAGCAAGGCAACATCGTCTATGTCCTTATCAAAGGAGAGAAACCTGTTGTGAAAATAGGTCAGGTCGAATCGACGACGAATCCGACACCGAAATATCCGACCTACAACCCCTCGCAACCCTTCGGAACAACCCCGGAGATGCTGATCGATGTCAAGGTCAAGTGCGGGGAAGAAGTCTTGGAATTTCAGAAAATACCGACCAATCAGGAATTATTTTCCTACCCGAACGCTGTCATTTCGGACAAGAAAGAAGCCATTTTATCGGAGGTAGAATCGATGATGCAGGCCAGCCGTCAAATAGTCGATAGCGTTCCTTATCATCAATCGGTTGTGGAAAGTTGCGATGAAATCTTGAAGCAATTGAACCCTCAATTTGCCAAAGAGAAGCAGCAGGAGGAGAAAATCACCGCGCTTGAAAGCATGGTCGGATCCTTGAAAAACGACATCGGCGATATAAAGAACCTTCTTTTGAAGCAGAGCCAAACAAGTAGTAGTAAAACCACAAAATAAAACGATTATGGGAATGCTGGAAATAAGCGAAAGAGGGCACGAACGCCGTCAGGAAGGCGGCATAGGCCGTGCCATAGGCAACATCATGGAGAGCTGGAAATGTCTGCAAGAAGATATGGAGACACTCTTCGATGAGATGGAAAACATGGGAGAACGCGGCGGCTCATACGGAGGCGACCGGTCTTCTATGGGTTATCGCGGCGACGACGATTATTATCGCGTTCGAGGCGATATGGAAGAAAGAATGGGAGAAAGACGGGGTGTGAAAGGCACCGGCCGATACTCCCGCTATCGTTAAACGAAGAAAGGGCGGATAAAAACCGCCCTTTCTTAAAAAAAAGAAAAAATGGACAGAAGTTTCGATATATACGACCGAATACCGGAGGACATGAAAGCCTATTTGTCTAATTACGGCTTTAACTTTTCCAAGAAGATGTGCGAATGGGCCGTTTCAAAAATGAAGGCTAAAAACGGGAAAATAACACCGATGACGAAAGAAGACGTTGAAGCGTTGTTGAAGAAATACGGAGTAACGCTCGATAAAGACAACGGTTATAATGCTGTATATGTGGCGAACATGTGTCGGGCCGGTTACTACGGCTCATCGATACCAAACGAGCAATACCATGCCCTATTCATAAAGGACTTTATCGACGACCCGAACGGCAGCGAGGAAAAAGCGTTCCGGCATTTCTTTGCCGATTGTATGGACAAAGGGATTGTCATCAACTGGGGAGACCTTATGTAAGATAAGATGTTAAGGCAACAGTTTCACATAGCGGAACTTGATTGGCAGGTTTATGTCTACTATTCTGTTGACAGTTACTATGCAGACGAGATATTGTCAAGAATGAGGCGTATCGGTTGCAGCGAAAAGATGCTCGAAGAAGCCGAATCAAACATGAAGTCAGATCGCATGGACACGGGGGTAACCTACTCCAACTACCTCTATCGTACGACCGTCATGGTGATAGGTCGGGCTTCCAGCGACCGCCAATTCTTCAACTCCTTCATACACGAGCTGCGACATTTGGAAGACGACCTCGGGAATATGAACGGCATTGAGCACGACGGCGAGGAAATCGCCTATCTGAGCGGCCATATAGCCGAAAGAGTATTCGATTATGTGAAACTGTTTCTTTGCGACTGCGATTGCTGCAAAGAAGAAATAAAGAAAAGGATCGGAAATGAAACGGGGTAGGATTATAAGCATAACAGAAACCGGCCTCAGCATCATGCTGTGGGCAGTATTAAGACTGGCCCGTATCATCTTGATTATATATTTGTCGAATTCCTAAAAAGAGAAATAGCATGCGAAAAAAACAAGTAGCCAAAGCGATGAAAAGTCGTACACCTATCAATCGGCTTTATGGTCTTATACCCAAAGACAAGGAAGCAGAGTTTCAACGCTTCGCCCGTTGCTTCGGCATCACCTCGGACGATATAAAAAGGATTCTTGAAAATGAAAAATGCGAACTTGGACCGAATCATTGAGCAGATGGACGACTTTTGCTATATAGACTTTTGCCTGTTGTTATGGGAGGTTTTTTATTAATATTCAGGTAGTATAAGCCTTTTGTTGGCTTAAAATGTTAAAAGATATAAACTGTCAATATTTTATTGTGCAATATATTTGTTGTACAATATATATGTTGTATATTTGCAGTACGAAAAAATAAATACAACAAGCCATGACAGACTACCAATTAAAGAAAAGAGCAGCAAGGTTAATAGAGGGAGATGCAACTCGTACAAAGTATAATTATGATGGATTTCAAATGGGTTATGAATGCCTCTCTAACTTTTTACGCGAGATAGCCAAGATAGATTGTTTCGCCGCCAAAGTCGCAGAAACTGTCTATTCAAAAATGTCTCCTTTTAGCTTTCAAGTAGCCCGTATATCTTCAAAACAAGCATGGGTACTTGCTTGTGCCGCCGTTGAAAATAATTTGCATGGCTTGCTCGAAGCTCCAAAAATAGAAGGTCTTGATTTTTAATTCTTTAAATAACAAAACAATGAAACGTTACATGATTACAGCCAGTTGCGACCCTTACCACGCAAATACGAAGTATCACGGAGAAGAAGTTATACGTTACGACTGTAAAACACCGATCGAGTGGATTGTCGATGACTTCTTCGGGGCAGGATATACCGAAGAAGATGCTTTGAAAGCATTAGAGGGTATAGTTGGCAAAAAAGACTGTTTGTCTTATTACGAAAAAAATGTTTTTGAAACATACGGCGAAGAAATACCCGAATGGTTCAACGGAGACGGCTATTATGATGACGAAATGTGTGTCTATAATGTAGGCGATAGAACATATAGAGATGATGTTTTGTATTACAGCATAGAAGAAATGGCGGAGGGCGAGAAATGAGCGAAGAATATTTGAAATCTGCTCGTGAAGTAATCGGGGATTTCTTAAAAAAAATGAGAGAAAGAAAAGGTATGAGTAGATATAATGTTGCAAAACAGGCCGGCTGGGAAAGGATAGATACGGTTGTGAGAATAGAGAATGGTGAAACCTACAATATAGATTCCCTGTTGCGTTATTTACGAGCAACAGATATATACATATTTTTCTCCGAGAAAAATAAATCTAATCCTAACGAGCCGCTCGATGTGGAAGATATGATGCAAGCCATAGATAGGAATGATCCCAAACTTTAAAGATAGCCGGATAAACACATTTCTTCCGGGTAGGAGGACTTTTTGAGGACTTTTTGAGAAATAAAAAATCGCCAACTGTATAAAAAATAGAGAGTTGGCGATTTTTATTAGTACTCGAAGCGGGACTCGAACCCGCACAGCCGCAATGGCCAAAGGATTTTAAGTCCTTCGTGTCTACCATTCCACCATTCGAGCCTCCTTGCGGAAACCGGATTTTGTGCGTACCGGTAGAAAAACAGATTCGGCACTTTTGTCTCATGTGGCTTCGGGCCACGCGGACGGTGCCGCTGTTTTTCGGCGACAAAGATAGTGCTTATTCGCGAAAAAACAACACTCTGTTTTTGTGAAATTTCATTTCATCTGTTTTTGTTCTCTTTTTCGTTGCGGGATAATGGTTTTGCCGTCATTTTTTTCAGTGAAAATGGTATGAATATCTGTAATTTGTTTATCGTGAAATGGAAAGGGGATTCCTATTTTTGTATCATCGAAAAAATAGAATCGACGATATGGAAGAAAAACGAATTGATATGCGTGTGGCGGAGCAGGCCGATCCGGCCGAGGGCCGTCGTTGTGCGCAGTTGTGTTTTAAAATCAATCATACGATGCCGTTTACCGAGGAATATGATAAGCTGGTGGAAGAGTTGTTTCTGGGTCATATAGGGGCTGGAAGCCGGGTTATGCCGCCGTTGACTGTCGTGCGGGGGAATAGCGTGAACATCGGGAAGAATGTTGTGGTAATGAACAATGCACTGTTTATGGCAGCCGGAGGTATTACGATAGAAGATGATGTATTGGTAGCTGCCAATGTGCAACTGATATCGAACAACCATGACTTGTATGACCATCAGGTACTTACCTGTAAACCGGTCGTTCTTAAAAGAAATTGCTGGATCGGAGCCGGAGCGACGATTCTGCCCGGTGTAACGGTCGGAGAGAATGCTGTCGTGGGCGCGGGAAGTGTCGTAACGCACGATGTCGGGGCCGATACGGTCGTGGCCGGTAATCCGGCCCGTGTTGTCAAGACACTTGTACAGGCAAGAAAGGAGTAGCGACAGGCTGTCGGAGGCCGAGTTATACCCGGTATCGCCGGTTTGTGGAGAGTCGATTACAGAAACAGGAAATATAAAATGATATGAGAATGAAAAATTTTTTTATGGTTGTTGCCGTGGTTACGGCATTGTGGGGTATCAATGCCGGACTTCATGCACAAAATAACGATTTTATGAAAACAAAAGAAGTCCCTCAAAACATCAGTGCTTTTCCGATAGGCAATGAGAATGTTGCCTATCAGCAGTATTTTATCGGTAAATCATGGTTGGCCCCGTTGACGGTCGATAAAAATCTGAACGTACCGATTTCCAATGTTACTTTCGAACCCGGTTGTCGGAACAATTGGCATAGTCATACGGGAGGACAGATTCTTATCGTTGTGGGTGGTCGCGGATATTATTAGGAAAAAGGGAAACCCGCACGGTTGCTTTTGCCGGGTGATGTGGTGGAGATAGCCCCCGATGTCGTACACTGGCACGGTGCTGCACCCGACAGTTGGTTTTCACACTTGGCTATCGAGTGTAATCCGTCTACCAACAAGAATACATGGCTCGATCCGGTCGATGATCGCCAGTATGCCGAAGCGACGTCGGCGGGTGTGCGTTTGTCCGGAGATGCCGCCGAAAATTTCCGGGCGTGGTTTCCTACCCCGTCGTCAACTCTCGATGCAACCGATCCCGAGCTGGCCGAAATATTCGGAAATTTTGCTTTTGGAGAGACGCAACAGTACGGCGATCTCGATGTTCGTACCCGTATTCTCGTAACGATGGCATCGGCAATCGCCCAAGATGCGGAGACGTTGTATCGGCAATTGCTTGCGGCAGCTTATGCCAACGGTATTTCTCCGACCGAAATAAAAGAGGTGCTTTATCATGCCGTACCTTATGCCGGTATGGCTCGTGTTGCGGATCTGCTCGGTGTCGCCAATAAGTTTCTGGTAGAGCGGGGCGTGAAACTTCCACTTGAATCGGAATCGGTTACTACGCTCGATACACGCATGGAAAAGGGGCTTGCTTTGCAAAAGTCGATTTTCGGGGATAACATCGATAAAATGTATGAAACATCACCGGCCGACCAGTTGCATATACAACAATATCTCTCTGCCAACTGTTTTGGAGATTACCAGACGCGTCTTGTTTTCGATACGCCGATGCGAGAGCTGCTTACATACGCCATGCTCATTTCTTTGGGCGATTGCGAGCCGCAGGTCAAAGGGCATATTCAGGGGAATGTGAATGTCGGGAACGATAAGTCGGTATTATTGGCTGTAACGACATAGTTATTGCCTTACATCGGGTATCCGCGTACACTCAATGCCATAGCCTGTCTCAATGAGGTGATACCCGAGAAGAAATAAAAGCGGGACTGAATTAAAAGAATATAAAAATGGAAACAGTAAAGTTGAATAACGGCGTGGAAATGCCGATTTTGGGTTACGGGGTGTATCAGGTAACGCCCGAGGAGTGTGAACGTTGTGTGGCCGATGCCATTGCAGTGGGGTATCGCTCTATCGATACGGCTCAAGCCTATCACAACGAGGAAGGTGTGGGGCATGCCGTAAAGAGAAGCGGTGTGCCGCGTCATGAATTGTTTATCACGACAAAAGTTTGGATTTCAAACGGCGGTTATGAAAAAGCCCGCCTTTCCATCGACGAATCATTGAAAAAGTTGCAAAGCGATTATGTCGATTTGCTTCTTATACATCAACCGTTCAATGATTATTACGGAACTTATCGGGCGATGGAGGAGGCTTATCGGGCAGGCAAAGCGAGGGCTATCGGCGTTTCCAATTTTTATCCCGACCGTTTTGTCGATTTGGCGCACTTTTGCGAAGTCGTTCCCGCCGTCAATCAGGTCGAGACGCATGTGTTCAACCAGCAAGAGCGATTGCGGGAAGTGATGAAGCCATTCGGGACGCAGCTTATGTCGTGGGGACCGTTTGCCGAGGGTCGCAATCATTTTTTTACCGATCCGGTGTTGTCGGCGGTTGCGGCGAAGTACGGCAAGTCTGTTGCCCAAGTGGCTTTGCGCTTTTTGATACAGCGGGGCGTTGTGGTGATTCCCAAGTCGACGCATAGGGAGAGAATGGCAGAAAATTTTGCGGTGTTCGATTTTTCATTATCGGCCGACGATATGGTAACCATCGGAGCACTTGACAAAAAAGAAACGCTTTTCTTTTCTCATTATGACCCCTCTTTTATAGAGATGTTGATAAAGTTGTAGTTTTCGTGTCGACATTTTTTTAACGAACAGTAATTCCACAAGGTTACTGTTCGCTTTTTTTATTGATATATAGGTTGTTATTTATCTGTCGCTTTGTCGGGAATAAAATTTCTTGAAAAATAATCTCCGAAATATTTGGAAGTGTTGATTGTTTGATTTAACTTTGTAATTAAATCGTATGACTAACACATCTGATGATGAGAAGCGAGGAGAAAATACAGAAGCGAGGAGAAAATACAGAAGCGGCGATTCTCGAAGCTGCGGAAAAGTTGTTCTTGGAACAAGGTTTCGCACAGACGACCACGATGCAGATCGCTAAGCGTGCCGGTTGTAACCAGGCACTGGTTCATTACTATTTCAGAACAAAAGACAATTTGTTTGAAAAGATTTTTGAGGAAAAAGTACGTTTTATCGTAACGAATTTCTTGAATATTAATTCCGAGGCTCAGACACTCGAAGATAAAATACGGAAAATGGTCGATGTGCATTTCGAGTTTTTCAGGAGCAATCCTCGTTTGATTCCGTTTGTTCTGACAGAGGTATTGTCCGATATGGAACGTTTCGGATTTATGTTCGATAAGATAAAGCAACAATCGTCATTGGTATTCGGTAAAGTCGACGAGACATTACGGGCGGAAATCGAAAAAGGGACGATCCGTCCCATTACGACGTTGAGTCTGGTACTCACAATCGTATCTTTGGATGTCGCACCTTTTATTATAGGACCGATTTTGCAAAAGAGTCTGAATCTGACCGATGAACAGGTCGAGGAGCAGCTGGATATACGGAAAAAGGAAGTTGTCGAGATCATATTACAATATATCCGGAAATAATTTCCCGGAGGGTATGCCGAACGTTGAAGTACGGGCGGTATTTTTTTCTTTGTGTTTTAATTGTGTGATTAAATAATGCGATCAATATATGGATAAGAAACAAATCATTCTCGGTATAATTGCCTTATGGGTGAGTATACCTGTGTGGGGAAGGGAGATAACCATAGAGGAGTGTTATCGGAAAGCTCAGGCCAATTATCCTCTTATAAAACAGTATGACCTGATTGAAAAAAGCCGCGAGTACAGCGTGTCGAATGCCAATAAGGGATATTTGCCGCAGATCTCTTTTTCGGCAAAGGCTTCTTATCAGTCCGATGTAACCAAGTTGCCGTTCGATTTTTCCCATCTGGGTATATCGGGTGTCGAGATACCCACATTGAGCAAAGACCAGTACGGGGCGACGGTCGATATTACTCAGACCATTTGGGACGGAGGTGCCACCCGGTCTCGCAAAGAAGATATACGCACGTCGGCCGAAGTTGAAAAAAAGAATACTGAAGTTGCACTTTACAAGATAAATGAGCGTGTCAATCAGATTTTCTTCGGGATATTGCTGGCCGATGCGCAGATACGACAGAATAAATTGTATCAGGAGGAATTGGAACGCAACTACCGGCAGATCGAGTCGTACATAGCGAACGGTGTCGGTAACCAGTCCGATTTGGACGCGGTAAAAATCAATCGGTTGAAAGCCGAGCAAAGCCGTATTCAGTTTGTATCTACCCGCAAGGCCTATGTCGAGATGTTGGCCCGGCTGGTGGGTGAGCCGATCGGCGAAGATGTGGAGTTTGTGAAACCGTCGGTATTGCGGGCCGGAGGAGAGATCAATCGTCCGGAATTGCAGTTGTATGATTCCCAGATACGGAATTTGCAGGTTAAAGATAAGGAAACTGTTTCGGGGTTGATGCCTAAACTCGGACTCTTCTTTACGGGTGGTTACGGGAAACCCGGACTGAATATGCTCGAAGACGACTTTGCCGCGTATTATGTGGCTGGGGTGAAATTGTCGTGGAATATGGGGAGTTTCTATACACGGCGTAACAGTAAACGGCAGTTGCGCGACAATATAAGGGCTGTCGAGTTGCAGCGGGAAACGTTCCTTTTCAATCTCGATCTTGACAGAACTCAGAAGAATAATGAGATTGACAAGTATGTAGAGCAGCTTCGTTACGATGACGAAATCATCGCTTTGCGTAACTCGGTGAAGGAGGCTTCTGCTTCGAAAGTGGCTAACGGTACTCTGTCGGGAACCGATTTCATGCGGGACGTCAATGCCGAGCAGTTGGCCGTACAGGATAAAATCCTCCATGAAATAGAACTCCTGTTGGCGATGTATGACTTAAAGTATATAACAAACAATTAAAAATAGGATTATATGAAATTTACAGAAATGAAAAGAGGGGCCGTATGGGTAGCCGTGTCGCTTTTGTTCTTTTCGTCTTGCCGGAATAAAAACGGGGAATACGATGCCTCGGGAGTGTTCGAGGCGACCGAAGTAATCGTTTCGGCGCAAGGTGCCGGCGAGCTCGTCCAATTGAATATCGAGGAAGGAAGTGAAGTTACAGCCGGCTCGCAACTGGGGTGTATCGACACCGTGCAGCTGCACCTGAAAAAAGAACAACTGCGTGCCAACAAGGTCTCGGTCGAGAGCCGTCGTTATGATATATCGAGGCAGATAGCGTCCTTGCAACAGCAGATTGCTACACAGAAAAAAGAACAAGCGAGGTTCGAAAATCTGGTAAAGTCGAATGCTGCCAATCAGAAACAGCTCGATGATATCAATGCGCAGATCGCTTTGCTCGACAAACAATTGTCGGCGCAAATCGAAACTCTGGAAAACAACAACCGCAGTGTCGGGGGCGAGTTACTCGCATTGTCGGCACAGATTGCGCAGATTGAAGACCAAATCGGGAAAAATCGAATTTCGAGTCCGATCGACGGAACAATTTTGTCGAAGTATGCCGAGTCCGGAGAGTTGGCGGCACAGGGACGGGCACTGTTCAAGGTGGCCGATATGGAGAATCTGTTTTTGAGGGTCTATATCACGGCCGACCAGTTGACGTCGATGAAGATAGGGCAACCGGTAAGCGTATTCGCCGATGAAGGAGTTTCGGGACGGAGACGGTACGACGGTACGGTAACATGGATTTCCGATAAGGCCGAGTTTACGCCCAAAACGATTCAGACTCGTGATGAGCGTGCCAATTTGGTATATGCCGTAAAAATCGCTGTGAAAAACGACGGATACATAAAACGCGGTATGTACGGCGAAGTGAAAATAAATAAGTAAATCCCGATATGGCAAGATTGAGCATAAACGATAAAGCCTACCGCATTTGGCAACTGCTGATCGATGAGAAATGCATGAGTGTGCAAGGTATCGCCGCGCATACCTATTACGAGAAAGAACATGTATTGCTTTCGCTCGGTTGGTTGATACGGGAAAAACTGGTCGTCTTGCACGATGATGACGGCGTGTTGTTGGCGGAGTTGGTTACACCTATGAGTGAAAAATATTATTAAAGACAGAACAATGTATAGTGTTTCGGCGCATCATATCGGTAAGTCGTATGGGAATGTACGAGCATTGAGCGATATATCTTTCGAGGTAAATCCCGGAGAGATTTACGGAATCATAGGTCCTGACGGGGCGGGGAAAACGACGCTTTTCAGGATTTTGACGACACTTATTCTGGCCGATGCGGGAACAGCGACCGTAACGGGGCTCGATGTCGTGAAAAATTATCGGGAGATACGTAACCGGATAGGTTATATGCCCGGGCGTTTTTCCTTGTATCAGGATTTGACGGTGGAAGAAAATCTTGCTTTTTTCGCTACGGTTTTCCATACGACCATCGAAGAAAATTATCATTTGATTGCCGACATATACCGGCAGATAGAACCGTTTAAACATCGGAAAGCCGGGAAACTGTCCGGCGGAATGAAACAAAAACTGGCATTGAGTTGCGCGCTTATACACAAGCCTTCGGTCCTCTTTCTCGATGATCCGACGACGGGGGTCGATCCCGTATCCCGCAAAGAGTTTTGGGAGATGTTGATAAAGTTGAAAAAACAGGGACTGACGATTTTGGTATCGACGCCTTATATGGACGAGGCCTCGCTTTGCGACCGTATTGCCCTGATACAAGGCGGCCGGTTTATGCAGATAGATACGCCGGCAAATATCATAGCCTGCTACCCGAAACCGATATATGCGGTACATTCCCGACAGATGCATAAGCTGTTGAATGATTTGCGCGGTTACCGGTTTATCGACTCGGCTTTCTCGTTCGGGGTCGCTTGTCATGCTACATTTAAGGATCGGTCGGGAGTTTCTGGTTTGTCGGCATATTTGGAGTCGAGAGGACATTCCGACGTGGGCATAACCGAGATAAAGCCTACGGTGGAAGATTGTTTTATGTTGTTGTCAAATACACCCCGAGATGGAAAATAATATTGTCATACATGCCGAAGAACTGACCAAGACGTTCGGCAATTTTACGGCTGTCGACCACATATCGTTCGATGTCTTGCGAGGAGAAATCTTCGGATTTTTGGGCGCGAACGGTGCCGGAAAGACGACTGCCATGCGCATGCTGTGCGGGTTGAGCTCCCCTACTTCGGGTATCGGCCGGGTAGCCGGTTTCGATATTGCCCGGCAATCCGAGGCCGTGAAAAAAAATATCGGGTATATGAGCCAGAAATTTTCTCTTTACGAAGATCTTAAAGTATGGGAGAATTTACGCCTTTTCGGGGGAATTTACGGTATGAAAGAGAAAACGATCGTATCGGAGACCGACCGTATATTGCACGAACTGGGGTTTGAAGAAGAGCGGAATACGCTGGTGAGATCATTGCCATTGGGTTGGAAACAGAAGTTGTCGTTTTCGGTTTCTATTTTTCATGAACCGAAAGTCGTTTTCCTCGATGAACCTACGGGCGGGGTCGATCCGGTAACGCGCAGGCAGTTTTGGGAACTTATCTATCAAGCGGCCGAGCAGGGTATAACGGTATTTGTTACGACCCATTATATGGACGAGGCCGAGTATTGCGACCGGGTTTCCATCATGGTCGACGGGAAAATAAAAGCGCTCGACTCGCCGGATAATTTACGGAAACAATTTGCTGTGGAATCGATGGACGAAGTGTTCCATCGGCTGGCGAGAGAAGCGACACGGAAAGGAGATTGATATGAGACAGTTTATATCGTTTGTAAGGAAAGAATTTTATCATATATTCCGCGATAAGCGTACGATGCTGATATTGCTCGGAATGCCGGTCGTGCAAATTCTGCTTTTCGGGTTTGCCATTACGACCGAGGTAAAAGACGTGCAGGTCGCCGTGTTCGACCCGTCGAAAGATGTGGCGACCCGTCAAATCATAGAGAAATTTCGGGCGAGTTCGTATTTCGATTTTGTCGAGGAACTGACCGATGTCGATGAAATCAATGATATTTTCAAATATGGAAAAATAAATCTCGTCATTGTGTTCAGCGACAATTTTGCCGAGAATCTGATGCGTACCGGCGATGTGTCGGTACAGTTGATTACCGACGGCACCGAACCCAATCAGGCTTCGATGATTACCGGATATGCTTCGAATATATTGGCCTCTTACCAGCAATCGTTGTCGGAGCAGGGACAGATACCGTTCCGTATCGAACCCGAAATAAAAATGCTGTTCAATCCCCAGTCGGAGAGTGCCTATAATTTCGTTCCCGGTGTGATGGGTATGATACTGATGCTTATTTGTGCCATGATGACTTCGATTGCCATCGTACGGGAAAAAGAGATGGGAACGATGGAGGTATTGCTCGCATCGCCGATGAGGCCTATCTATATTATCTTGGCGAAAGCCGTTCCTTATTTTGTCCTGTCTATTCTCAACCTGATAACGATACTTTTGTTATCGGTGTTTGTTCTCGATGTTCCGGTAGTGGGAAATATATTTTCGCTCATATTTATATCGTTGGTGTTTATCTTTTTGGCCTTGTCGCTGGGGTTGCTCATTTCTACCCTTGTCGATACGCAAATGGCGGCTATACTGGCTTCGGGTATGGGACTGATGATGCCTACAATGATATTGTCGGGCCTGATATATCCTATCGAGAGTATGCCGCCTGTTTTACAATGGATCTCGGCGATAGTGCCGGCGAGGTGGTATATCGAGGCGATAAGGAAAATCATGATACAAGGTGTAGGAATTGAATTTGTGATGAAAGAGCTTGGTGTTTTGGCCGTGATGACTTGCCTCCTGCTGGTATTGAGTCTCAAAAAGTTTAAAACCCGTTTAAGTTAAGATTGTCATGTTGAAGTACTTGATAGAAAAGGAGTTTAAGCAGATTGTCAGAAATACGTTTCTTCCGAGGCTGATAATCATGATGCCGTTGATGATGATGCTGGTCATGCCGTGGGCGGCCGATCAGGAAATCAAGAACGTGAAGTTGAGTGTCATCGATAACGACCATAGTCCCGATTCGGAACGTTTGATACGGAAAATCGTCTCTTCGGGTTATTTCGTTCTGACCGATATTTCCGATACGAACGAGCAGGCGATGCGGCGTATCGAGTCGGGCGATGCCGATATTATTCTCGAAATACCCGATGATTTCGAGAAGGATATGGTAAATGGCGAAGCCGGAAAAATATCGGTTCGGGCTAATGCCGTGAACGGGACGAAAGGTGGTCTGGGAACTTCTTACCTATCGTCGATACTCGCCGATTATTCCGTCGAATTGAGAACCGAATACCTCGGAGAATCGAACGCGGCGGCCGGCGCTGCTCCTGTTTTTGGTATCATGCCTCAGTATAAGTTCAACCCGCATCTCGATTATAAGGTGTTTATGGTCCCGGCCTTGATGGTCATGTTGCTGACGTTGCTTGCCGGTTTTCTGCCGGCACTGAATATCGTCGGGGAGAAAGAGGCTGGTACGATAGAGCAGATCAATGTAACGCCGGTGAAAAAGTCTATGTTCGTATTGGCAAAACTCATACCCTATTGGGTCATCGGTTTTATCGTATTGGGATTGTGTATGATTCTAGCAGCTCTGGTTTACGGGATAAATCCCGCCGGCAGTTTGTTTACCATATTTTTGTTTGCGACGATATATATTCTAGTTGTTTCGGGATTCGGGTTGGTTATCTCCAACTATTCCGATACGATACAGCAGGCGATGTTCGTCATGTTTTTCTTCATTATGATTTTTATTCTGATGAGCGGACTGTTTACCCCGGTAGCCAGTATGCCCGAATGGGCGCAAGTCATTACCATATTCAATCCGTTGAAGTATTTTATGCAGGTGATGCGCTTGGTTTACCTCAAAGGAAGTGCCTTTATCGAACTTATACCCCAGTTTTTCGCCTTATGCGCTTTTGCTGTGGCTCTGAATGTGTGGGCGATTCTCAGTTATAAGAAGAGCAGTTGATGTATTGTCCGATGGGTACTTTTGTAAATAGAGTGTTGTTCTTCTCATTTCGGGAATGAATAGTTCCCCTTGCAAGGAAATTCATGTTATGGAGTACTTGTCTGGTCGTTCCGAGTCGAGGCTTTCGGTCGAGCATGAGGAATCCCCGAAAGAATACTCTGTCATGCTGAACGATAATGAAGCATCTCTCCTCAATGCCCCTATCCAAGAGATTCTTCCTCCCTCACGGTCGTCAGAATGAAATTGTTATTCCGAGCGTATGCGAGGAATCTCATTGGCTATCCCTTTGAGATAGAGATTCTTTACATACACTACGTTCAGAATGACAGAGGGCTTTTGAGGGCGTCTGTACGTTTGTCATTCCGAGCGAGGACGATAGCCCGATGAGGGATCCCATCGTTTTACTCGCATAGGCTGAAATGCTTTACCGTAATTCCACTATCATTCCGAATGCATGTGAGGAATCCCCCCGGCTCTTTTATCGGTTGAGATTCTTCACTTCTCATTGTTCCGTTCAGAATGACATTGTTCCGCAGGGTTGTAACATTTACGGAAGATTCTTTCTCCCTTACAGCCGTCATAATGGGCCATTTTTCATTGCGAACGAGGCGGAGAAACTCATAAGAAATTTCTGTCTTTTTGTGGAGTTCTTTTGGAGATTTATAGGGAGGAGATAAAGAGGAACAAGTAAACGAGCCGTATCAAAATCGATGCGGCTCGTTTACTTGTTTATCATCGGGAAATAAGATACCCTGTTGATGTGTTGGTTACGATATAGGAAGTAAGCCCGTATTTTTTTTCTTGGGCGCGTCCCGAGAGGGGTTGTCCATAGCCGTTGAAGACGTCGTAGGTCGATCCGCATTTGCGGCATACGGCGATGCCGGCCTCTTCGTCCACTTCTATCCGTACATTACTTTGACATTCGATGGGGCAGGCCATGTCGTAGGCGAGAAGTTCGTTATTCAGTCCGCAGGCGAGCAGCACACCGCCGAAACCGGAATAACTGTTGGCTGTCCACGAAAAACCTTTCGGCAGGGTGCTTTTTACGAAAGTCTGCCATTCCATATAGCCATGTACGCCGTAGACGCTCCACTGTGCCGAATAGATTTCGATATGCACGGGGCGGGCAGGCAGGCGTTGGTCGTCGTAATTATCGCAACCGCATAAGCAGAACGCCAAAATCGAAAAGGTATAGAAGAGTATACGTTTCATCGCGTGTACGGTAAAAAAGTGATCAGCGACCCAACAAGGAGTCGAATGCGGTTTGCGTTTTCCCGAAATCGAAATCCTGCACGATGCTTTTTTCCAATGTGGTGATTTGCTCGTTGCATAGGTTGCCTATACTGCCTTCGTGCGTATGATGTACATCTTTGTTCGGGGTGAAATCTCCGGCTTCGATGCGTAGCCCTACCTGCTTGTAGGCATCGCGAAAAGGCGTTCCTTCGAGAGTAAGCCGATTTACTTCTTCGACACTGAAAATGGGGTTGTACCGGCAGTCGTCGAGGATATGCTCGTTGACGGTGATGCGGCTCATCATCTGTTCGACCATGCGCAGGCAATCTTTCAACTCATTGAAAGCCGGGAGAAATACCTCTTTGATGATTTGCAAATCCCGGAAGTAACCCGATGGCAGATTGTTGGAGATGAGGGTTATCTGGTAAGGAAGAGCCTGTATTTTATTGCATTTGGCCCGTGTGAGTTCGAATACATCGGGATTTTTCTTGTGCGGCATGATGCTCGATCCGGTGGTGTAAGCATCGGGTAGTTTGATGAATCCGAAGTTTTGGGAGTTGAACAGGCAGGCATCGAACGCCAGTTTCGACAAGGTGGCGGCAATCGACGCCAAAGCCGATGCGACGATGCGCTCGGTTTTTCCCCGTCCCATTTGGGCGTAGACGACATTGTAGTTCATCGAGTCGAACCCGAGCAGCCGGGTCGTAAGACTCCGGTCGAGAGGGAACGATGATCCGTATCCTGCTGCCGATCCCAGAGGGTTGCGGTTGCTTACCTGGTAAGCGGCTTGCAATACGGTGAGGTCGTCGACGAGGCTTTCGGCATAGGCACCGAACCAAAGTCCGAACGACGACGGCATGGCTACCTGCAAATGTGTATAGCCCGGCATCAGTACGTTTTTATATTTTTCGCTTTGGGCGATAAGTGTCGTGAAAAGGTTGTCGGTAAGTTCTACGACACTTTGCAATTCCGAGCGGATAAACAGTTTCAGGTCTACCAGCACTTGGTCGTTGCGGCTGCGTCCGCTGTGTATTTTTTTCCCGATGTCGCCGAGGCTGCGCGTCAACATCAGTTCGACTTGGGAGTGGACATCTTCGACACCGTCTTCGATGAGAAAATCTCCTTTTTCGGCTATGACGTAGATGTTCCGTAATTCCTGAGTCAGTTTATCGAGTTCTTCGCGGGTCAGCAAACCGATGCTTTCGAGCATGGTGATGTGCGCGATAGACCCGAGAATATCGTAACGGGCAAGGTATAAGTCCATTTCTCGGTCTCGACCTACCGTAAAAAGGTCGATGCCAGCATCGACCTTTACATTTTTTTCCCAAAGTTTTTGAGCCATATCTGTGTCGTTTTTAGTCAAACGGCAAGAAAGCGATCGTCTCGGCTAGTTTATTGACGCCTTCTTGCAAAGGTTTTGAAATCATGCCTCTGATGAAAGGATTCAGTTCGGCGCGGAGCGTGAGTTTCAATGCTGTGTTCCCTTCGGGAGTCGGCAGCAATTGTACCCAGATGAAGAAAGGAACCGGAGACTCGACGGTTTCGAGTTTGATGGTTTTGTAGGGATCCCTTTCGACGATGCGTATGGCTATATTTCCGGCCGGGCTTATCGTAAAACGGCAATTGTCGGGGTCGCAACTGAAATTCTGAACCTTGTCTTCGGGTATTTTGTCCCGCAGACGTTCGAGGTTGGAAAAGTCCGACAATGTCTCGAAAACGGTTTCGATAGCTGCCGGAATTGTTTTTACGGGACTTTCGAATGAGGTCATCGTTCTTGAATGGTTTTATCGTGAATTATTTATTGACATTCCAAGAAGCAGGATCTTTTCTCCACTCTTTCAGGGTTTCGAGGTCGCCTTCGGTGATGTAGCCGGTTTTCAAGGCGGCTTCCAATACGGCTTCGTAATTGCTGAGGGTAACAACATCTACATTTGCTGTCTTGAAACGTTCCTCTGCTACGGGGAAACGGTAGGAAAATATGGCGGCCATACCCACGACTTCACAACCGACGTTGCGGATAGCTTCGACGGCTTTGAGGCTGCTGCCTCCTGTGGAAATAAGGTCTTCTATGACGACGACACGCTGCCCGGGAATAAGATTCCCTTCGATGAGATTTTCAAGTCCGTGATCTTTGGGTGCCGAACGTACATAAACATAGGGAAGTCCCAGTTGCTCGGCGATGAGTGCACCTTGTGCAATGGCACCGGTGGCTACTCCGGCGATGGCGTCGATGTTGTCGAATCTTTCCAAAATAAGCCGGCACAACTCTATTTTGATAAAGCTCCGTATGGCGGGATACGAGAGCGTTTTGCGGTTGTCGGTGTAAATGGGCGATTTCCACCCCGAAGCCCATGTGAACGGCAAGGCGGGCTGTAATTTTACGGCACTGATTTTTAATAGTTTCTCAGCAACTAAACGCTCCAATGTTTTCATAATGTCTGTTTTTTCGATGGGGTATAGGTATTGTTGTAATATGGGCTACCTTTTGGTGGCAAACAAAGGTACGAAAAAGAATGAGAATAGAAAAATAAAAGGAAAATTTCGTTTTTAATTTTTTATTGAGCAAAAGATAGGGCGAGCAAAGATATGTTTCGGGGCTGGGCTGTGCGTAAAGTTTGGGCGCAAGCCAGCAGGGTTGCACCGGTTGTAACGATGTCGTCGACGAGGAGTATGTGTTTGTCGGTGCAATCGTGATCGGGAGAGAGTGAAAATATATCGTGGGTGTTGAGCCATCGTTCGTAGAGAGGAAGATGGGTTTGTGATGGATTTGCTTTTTCCCGTATGAGACTATGCGTATCGAGGGCGATACCGGTCATATCGGAAATGCCGAGGGCGATCCATTCGCTCTGGTTGTAACCGCGCTTCCGCATTCGAGTGCGATGCAGGGGAACGGGTATGATAAGGTCGATATCGTCGAGAAGTCCCGTCTCGCAAAGTTCTTCGGCATAAAGCTTTCCCAAGTAACGGGCACACTCTTTCCCGTCGTGGTATTTGATGTGATGGAGGAGGCTGCGATATTCGGAGTGTGGGGTGGAGTAGAAGAATGCAAAGGCTCGGTCTATATCGGTTTTCCCCCGAAATAGCTGTTCCATGGCGTGCTCGTTTTCTTTATGAAAATCGGTTCGGGGCAGGTGGCGCAAGCAGTGCAGGCACAAATGTGTTTCATTGCTTTGTAGTCGGGATCCGCACACGGCGCACAGTCGGGGGAACAATAAATCGAGTAGAGGGTTAGTCGTCATAGGAATCCCGATTGTAGGTTGTGCCCAAAAGCGTGAATACCAATCCCGGCTCGAAACCCCGGGATACGGCGAAACGTACCAGTTTCGCCCGGTTTGCCGGACTTTCCTCATCGCCCAGCGAACGTTGTTTTTTGGTCAGGAGTTCCTGCAATAATGCACGATAACTGTCTTCGTCGATTTGGGAGAGAGCGGCTTGTATATGTTCGTTCTCGATTCTTTTTTGTCGAAGGGCAGCAATGATTTTCATGCGTCCCCAATGGTCGAATCGTATTTTGTCGTTTACGAAGCTTCGGCAGTAACGGCTCTCGTCGATATATTTTTCTTGTTCGAGTCGCTCGACGATTCGGCGTGTTTCGGTTGCAGAAATACCCCAACGGGAAAGCTTTTCTTCGATTTCGCTCTTGCATTTTTCTGCGGTGGAACAGAGGGCGGCGGCTCGATAGAGGGCTTCTTCGGGAGAGAGTTCTTTTTTCATCTGTTGGGATTTATCGTGTGGCGGATGTAAATCGTTGTCGCCCGAATAAATCATTATCGGTTCTTATGTTGTCATATCCCTCTGACGAGAGCATTTCGGACATGTCTCGGGCAAAAATCGGATTGATTTCAAAATAGAGTTTGCCTCCTTTGCGTAAGAGCCCTTTTCCTACCCGGGCGATAGCCCGATAGAAAAGTAGCGGGTCGTCTTCGGGAACGAACAAGGCCGTATGCGGTTCATAGTCGAGTACGTGCGGTTCCATACCGGTTATTTCCGAGGGGACGATGTAAGGCGGGTTGCTTACGATAAGATCGTATGTACAGAGCGCTTCTGCGGCAGGGATATATTGTAATATGTCCCGTTGAAGGAAAGAGACGGTTGCACCCAAATTTCGGTTGTTTTCGGTCGCGATGCGCAGGGCTTCGGGAGAAATGTCCCACCCTTCGATGCGGCAGTCGTGAAAGTGCTGGGACAATGCGATGGCTATGCAACCGCTGCCTGTTCCTATATCAGCGATTTTTCGGAGCTGCAGATTTTTGTTTTCTCGAATGATGAGGTGGGTTAATTCTTCGGTTTCGGGGCGGGGTATGAGGACGCCCGAGCCGACTTTGAAACGTTTTCCGGCGAAATAGGTGTGGCCTAAAATATATTGAATCGGTTCTTGTCGTAAAAGCTTTTCTACGATAACCTCGATTTTTTTACGAAGGCTTTCGTCTAAAACCGTATCTTTGCGCAGAATTACATCTACGGGGGAGAACCCGCACACATCTTCCCATATCAGCCTCATTATGGCACGTATTTCTTCGGGGGGATATATACCTTCCAGTGATTTTTGTATGTAACGGGTTGTCCTTTGCATAATGCAAAGATACGAAAAAGCAGATATTATGGAAATGGAAAGTCGGGAGAATGACCGCTTGTATATGCAGCGGTGTTTACAGTTGGCTGCTTGTGGTCGCAGCCGGGTGTCGCCCAATCCTATGGTGGGGGCGGTAATCGTGTGCGATGGCCGGATTATAGGAGAAGGGTATCATCGGCAGTTCGGAGGTCCTCATGCCGAGGTGAATGCGGTGAATTCGGTAAAAGAATCCGGATTGCTTTCGCGGTCGACACTTTACGTTTCTCTCGAACCTTGCTCTCATTACGGAAAAACACCCCCGTGCTGCCGTCTGATAATCGAAAAAAAGATACCTCGCGTCGTGGTCGGTTGTCTCGACCCCTTCCCCTCGGTCTCGGGGCGGGGCGTTTCGATGTTGCGGGAGGCCGGTGTTGAGGTGGTTACCGGGGTGCTCGAAAGAGAGTGTCGGGCATTGAATGCCGTGTTTATGACGGCCCATGAGCGCCAAAGACCTTATGTCATGCTGAAATGGGCACAAAGCCGGGACGGATTTATCGACCGTCGGCGAACGGCCGGTGAACCAGCCTGTCGTTTTTCCGATAGTCAGACTTCGCTTTTTTCGCATCGCCTCCGGGCTGAGTACGATGCCATACTGGTGGGTTCGCGGACGGTATGGCTCGATGATCCGTCGCTTACGCTGCGTTTATGGCCGGGGCGACGTTCCCCGTTGCGGGTTGTCATCGGTAAAAACGTTTCTTTCCCTGCTTCGGCAGAGATATTCTCCGATGATGTGCCGACCGAGATTTTTACTTCACAACCGGCCGAAGATCATAAATCCGTGCGGTATACGGTGGCGGATTTTTCCCGACCCGTAATTCCTCAGGTATTAGAGGTACTTTATCGGGAAGGAGTTACCGGTTTGCTCGTAGAAGGCGGGGCCGATACATTGCAATCTTTTATCGATGCCGGCCTGTGGGATGAGGCCCGGATAGAAACCGCTCCCGTTGAATTGGAGGGCGGTGTGGCGGCCCCCGTACTTTCCCGTGCCGAAAAACAGTCTGCGATGAATTACGGCTTGCATCTCGTTGAGTACTTCTCCCGAATTGAAAAATTGTCATAAAGCGGCAAAAGGAGAATCTTTATTTATAAATTATTATAATAATGCTCGATATAAGGGGAAAAAGCCGAAAATCTTTCTAATTTTGCAACCTTGTATCATGTAACCTCTTTCTTGTGGAATGAAGCTATCGAAACTATTCTTGTCGTTGATATTTGTCGGCGTGTTGATGTGTGGGATAACGGCCTGCAACTCCGATGATGATGCCGATACCATATATACCTCGTATGCCAATACGATGGTGAAGACTTTTTCGATGTCGGCCGATATTGATGTGCTGACGAACTTGGCGTATCGCTACTTTACAATCGATTTGGTCAATGGCTTGATTTATAATCCCGATTCTTTTCCGTACGGAACCGATATATCGGCTCTTGTGCCCGATATCACATTCGCTTCTCCGTCGAGTGTCGAAATTACCGTTCTCGATAAGAGCGACGGTTCGTTGTTGAAGACGATCGATTATCTCGAAAACGAAAACGATTCGATAGATTTCAATAACGATGTGAAGATGAAAGTCGTGGCTGCCGACGGTGTTACCACGCAAGATTACCGCATAGAGGTGCGGGTACATCAGGTGCAAGCCGATTCATTGGTGTGGGCGACATTGGGTACACATACGTTGCCTACGGAGATTGCAAATCCCCTCATGCAGAAAACCGTTGCATTCGGCGGTAAGGCATATTGTTTTACGACCGACGGAATTTCTTACAACGTAGGAGTTTCTTCTGCGCCCTCGTCTTCGTGGACGGTATCTTCTTTTACGCCGGTGGGCGATACTTTATCGGTCGTTTCCATCGTAGCCTCGTCCGATACTTTGTTTGCTTTGTGCGGGACGCCCGACGCCGAGGGTAATCAACAGTTATGTCGGTCGATCGACGGTCTTTCGTGGACAGTTGTTTCCGATGCAAAATTCTCTTCTCTTATCGGTATGTGGAATGACCGGTTGGCCGGTGTCGTTGCTACATCGGCGGGTTACAGCCATGCTGTTTATGAAAAGGGCGTTTATGAGGTAGGAGAGGCGATCGAGGCTGCTTTCCCGGTTGCGGGATATAGCAATACGGTTGCATATCGGGATACTTCCTACGGAACGTCTCAGGTGTATTTCTTCGGCGGACGTCGTGCCGACGATTCGTACAGCGGACATATCTGGGCTTATGACGGAGAACGATGGGCGGCTATTTCCGATGTGGGACTGGTCGGTGGAGCAGGTGCATCGGTATCGCCTCGGGAAGGAGCTCTTTTCTTCTCTTATTACAAAGACGAGTACGATGCCGCATCGGATTATTTTACCCGTAAAACCTATTATTACATACTCGGCGGGAGAGATGCTTCGGGCATTCGCAATGACCTTTATTATACCAATACGATAGGGGGATATTGGGAACATGCGGCGCAAGGTACTCCTCTTTATGTCTCGAATATGGGCTTTACACCCCGGGCTTTTGCTTCGGCGTATATTTGCGAAGAGATGCAATCGACTCCTTCTCTCGCGCTTTCGTCGTGGACGTGGGCCGAAACGCCTTATCTCAGCCGAATTACCCGCAGTAGCGATGAGCCGGTTCCCTATATTTACGTATTCGGAGGGTATAACAGCCGGAATACATTCCTCGATGAGATATGCCGGGGTGTCATTCTGCGGTTTACCTTTTAGATACTAAAATAGTGAAGGGGGCAGATAATTTTTTGTATCGTGATTGCGTTTCTCATACAGGGGACTTTCAGAAAAAAGTCGGAATATGAGAAAAGGAATCGTAATAATTGTCTTGGCAGTCGGCGGGTTGTTTTCCTTGTCGGCGCAAGAATACCGGTATGAAATAGGGGCTGCGGCAGGTATGGGATTTTATATCGGGGATATAAACAGCAAGCCGTTCCATAAGCCCGGAGGGGCTTACGGGTTGATGTTCCGCCAGAATATCAATTACCGTTGGGCATTGAAATATAATGTGTCGATGACACGGGTGAAAGGAACGACACGAGGTTGGGAGAATGTCCTCCCTGAAAATGCCCAATACGAATTCAGCCGTCCGGTGTTGGACTTCGGGGCGCAGGCCGAGTTCAATTTTTTTCACTACGGTATCGGAGAAGCCTATAAAGGAACTCGTCGTTTTTCTCCTTATATCGTTGCGGGTATCGGATTTACGGCCGTGCCCAAGAAGGGAGATGGCTATTTCAATCTCCAAATCCCGATGGGAGTGGGATTGAAATATAAAATTGCGCAACGGTGGAATATCGGCGTGGAGTTTACCATGCGTAAAACGTTGGGCGACAAGCTCGACGGCAAGGCGTTGAAAGACCCGTATCGGATTACCAGTGCGGCATTTAAAAATACCGATTGGTATTCGTTGACGATGATTTCCATTACTTACGACATCGGTCGTAAATGTGTGGATTGTAACCCGTCGAGTGCATTTTAGATGCTTCGATCATATTTTGAAATATAACTATTGTACTACGATAAAATGTCGTTCAAAGACAACATAGATAAAACCCGATTACCGAGACATATCGCCATTATTATGGACGGTAACGGTCGATGGGCTAAGGAGCGGGGAAAAGACCGTTCTTTCGGGCATCGACAAGGTGTGGAGTCGGTACGTACCGTAACTCGTGCCGCAGGAAATTTGGGGATAGACTATCTTACGCTCTATACTTTCTCGACCGAGAATTGGTCGCGTCCCGAGGAAGAAGTCAATGCCCTGATGACATTGATGGTCATGGCCATAGAGCAGGAGACCCCCGACTTGATGAAGAACAATGTGCGGCTTTCGGCCATCGGTGATCTCGACCGTATGCCGTCGGAGGTGCGTGAGCGGCTCGATCGGTGTATGCGGCAAACGGCTTCCAATACCGGAATTACTTTGGTCTTGGCACTGAGTTATTCTTCCCGTTGGGAATTGGTGCGTGCAGCGAGATTTTTAGCTGCCGAAGTTGCGGAGAAACAGCTTCTTCCCGGAGACATCGATGAAGACTCCATTTCTTCGGCTCTTACGACAGCCGGTATTCCCGATCCCGATTTGTTGATACGTACCGGGGGAGAATATCGCATCAGCAATTTCCTTTTGTGGCAAGCCGCTTATGCCGAGCTTTATTTTACGCCTCAGTATTGGCCCGATTTCGATGAAGAGAGCCTTTACAGAGCTATTTGTGATTATCAGTCGCGGGAACGCCGCTTCGGAAAAATCAGTGAACAATTATGATGCGAATACACACTTGTAATATATCGTTCGGGAAAGTCTGCTTTTTGACGGGACTTTTCTTTTGTTTGTTATTCTCTGTGCCATTGACTGCACAGATTTCTGCTGTTGCCGGAGAGACCCCGGTCGATACGGTTTATAATCCAGTGATCGATTACGGTTCGATACCGCATAAGTATGAGATTGCCGATATTACGGTATCGGGAGCAACCGACAATTATGAGGATTTTGTCATTATCGGATATTCGGGTTTGACGGTCGGCGATGAAATAGAGATACCCGGTGATGCCATAACCAACGCTGTAAAACGTTTCTGGAAACAAGGATTGTTTTCCGATATTGCCATTTCCATAACCAAGATTGCAGGGAATAAGGTGTGGCTGAATATCGCTTTGCAACAACGTCCGAGGATTTCGGAAGTCAATTATATCGGTATCAAGAAATCGGAACGGGAAGAGCTCGAACAAAGGCTCGGATTGATAAAGGGAAACCAGATTACCCCCAATCTTGTAGACCGGGCCAAATTGCTCATCAAGCGTTACTACGATGAGAAAGGATTTAAAAACGCCGAGGTATCTATTTATCAGAAAGATGATTTGTCGCATGAAAATCAGGTGATTGTCGATATAGAAATCGATAAGAAAGATAAAATCAAAGTTCATAAGATTTATTTTTCCGGAAATGAAGTGCTGAGCGACCGCAAATTGCGTCGGACGATGAAAAAGACCAGCCAGCGTAAATATCTGCCTACACTGTTCCGCCCGAAGAAATTTGTTCCCGAGCGTTATGCCGCCGATTTGGAACTTATCATAGGGAAGTATAATGAGCTGGGTTATCGTGATGCCGTTATTCTATCGGACAGTGTCGTGTCGTACAACGACAAGACGGTCGACATATACATCGATTTGGAAGAGGGCGACCAATATTTTATACGGAATATCAACTGGGTCGGCAATACGGTGTATACGACCGACCAGTTGAATCGGGTGTTGCGTATGGAACCCGGAGATGTTTATAACCAGAAACTGCTTACCGAGCGAACATCGACCGATGAGGATGCTATTGCCAATATCTATATGGATAACGGTTACCTCTTTTTCCGTATCGATCCCATAGAGAACAATGTCGTCAACGACTCGATCGATCTCGAACTCTCTGTGTTTGAGGGACCTCAGGCGACTATCAACAAGGTAACCATTACCGGTAATGACAGATTGTACGAGCATGTGGTGCGCCGTGAGTTGCGTACATTGCCCGGTGAGCTGTTCAATCGTTCGGAATTGATGCGTTCGATGCGGGAAATCATGCAGACGGGACATTTCAATCCCGAAACGATGGATGTGAAGCCCGAGCCCGATTATGAAAACGGTACGGTCGATTTGACTTATGTACTCGAATCGAAAGCCAACGACCAAGTCGAGTTGTCGGCCGGTTGGGGACAGACCGGTATTATCGGTCGATTGAGTTTGAAATTTACCAATTTCTCGATCAAGAATCTGTTCAACCCCAAAACCTATAAAGGAATCATTCCGCAAGGCGATGGGCAGACGCTTACACTTAGCGTGCAGACCAATGCCCGTTATTACCAGTCTTACAGTATGTCATTCTTCGAGCCTTGGTTCGGGGGGAAACGACCCAATTCGCTCAGCTTCTCGATTTATTACAGTAAATCTACCGCATTGAGTACTTCGTTCTATAACGACAATTATTTCGGCTATTACGATTATCTTTACGGATATAATTCGGGTGCATCGGATTATACTTATGCCATCGACCCCGACAAGTATATCAAACTGTTCGGCGTTTCTTTGGGATTGGGACAACGGCTGACATGGCCTGATGACTACTTTACTTTCTCGGCCGACTTGAATTATCAGTTGTACATGCTTAAAAACTGGGAGTACCTCTTCCGTATGCAGAACGGTACATCGCACAGCATTACCATAGGTCTTACGTTGGCTCGTAATTCTATCGATAATCCGTTGTACACGACGCGCGGTTCGCAATTCTCTCTTTCGGTGCAGTTTACCCCTCCGTATTCGTTGTTCGACCATACCGATTACGGGGCACTCGATATATCCAAAGCCGAAGACCAGCAAAAGATGTATCGATGGATCGAATATCACAAATGGAAATTCAACAGTAAATTTTATCTGCCGCTCGCCTCTTTCGGGTTTGGCGAAGACAAGACTTACACGCTTGTCATGATGGGACGTTTTGATTTGGGATTGTTGGGTTCTTACAACAAATACAAGAAGTCGCCTTTCGAGACCTTCTTTGTGGGTGGCGACGGCATGACGGGTTCGTCGTATAACTATGCTACCGAGACGGTTGCTTTGCGCGGTTACGAGAACGGTGCGCTTACGCCGTATGGTCAAGAAGGTTATGCTTATGCTCGATTGGGAGCCGAGTTACATTTCCCTGTTCTGATGCAGGGATCTACGGTCATTTATGCATTGGCTTTTGCCGAAGCCGGTAATGCGTGGACCGAAGTGAAGAAAATCAATCCGTTCAAACTCAAACGTTCGGCCGGTGTGGGTGTGCGTATCTTCCTGCCGATGATCGGCCTTATGGGTATCGACTGGGGGTATGGATTCGACAAGGCTTTGCCCACATCTCGCTCGATAAGCGGTAGCCAGCTCCACTTTATACTGGGACAGGAGTTCTAATTTCCTTGTCGTATAAAACAGGAATCGGTGCGGATTGTTTTATATAAGAAAAATTCAGTCAAACAATAAAAAGTGAACGTATGAAACGAATTATTCTTTTATTTGCTGTGCTGGCTGTATGTGTCGGCGGAGCTAAGGCGCAGAAATTCGCCCTCATCGATATGGAGTATATCCTCAAAAATATACCGGCTTATGAAATGGCTAATGAGCAGTTGAAACAGATTTCTCTCCGTTGGGAAAAAGAGATTACCGAGCAGGCACAGAAAGTGGAGGAGATGTATAAAGAATATCAGTCCAATGCCGTTTTCCTCACCGAGGCGCAAAAGCAACAGAAAGAAGAGGAGATATTGGCTCAGGATAAGGCCACGCAGGATTTGCGACGCAAGTATTTCGGCCCCGAAGGTGAGTTGTTTAAAAAACGCGAGAGTTTGATGAAACCTATTCAGGACGATATTTATGAGGCCGTGAAATCGATTTCCGAAGGGAAAGGTTACCAGATGGTCATCGATAGAGCGTCATCGGCTAATATTATTTTTGCATCGCCTCGTATCGACATCAGCAATGAAGTCTTGTCGAAGTTGGGTTATTCAAAATAATTGCCTACATTTGCCGTACTAAATGACTATAAAAACTTCAAAATCGAATCATATCATGATTAAAAAACTTTTTATTCTTGTTTTTTTGGCATTGCCGTTGGGCCTTGCCGCACAGAACCTTAAATTCGGAACCGTAAACACTGTCGATGTATTTAACTTGATGCCCGAAAAGGCAACGGCCGAGAAACAGCTCGAAGAGCTTTCGAAACAATACGAGAGCGAATTTATGAAGATGCAGGAAGAGTTTACGACCAAATACAAGGATTTTGTAAACAGTCAGGACTCCATGCCCGAGAATATCAAACAACGCCGTATGCAGGAAATACAGGAGATACAACAACGTATTCAGAATTTCCGTGAAGTAGCGACCGGCGATCTCGAAGAGCAACAAGCCAAACTCTTGGCCCCCCTGCAAGAGAAAATTGCCAATGCTGTGAAAGCTGTTGGTCAGGAAAACGGTTTTACCTTTATTTTCGATATGAGCATTCCTTCCGTGCTTTATGCCGGAGGACAGGCTGTCGATGCCACCCCGTTGGTAAAAGCCAAGTTGGGATTGTAATTCCTGCCGGTATTTGCGGCGTCCAACTCCGAAAAAATTTTGGTGTGAAAGATATGCCGACTTTTATAACAGACCACCGTCCCGGACCTATCGGTGTTTTCGATTCGGGCTACGGTGGTCTGACTATATTGGAAAAAATACGTGAAGTCCTGCCCCAATACGATTATATCTATTTGGGCGATAATGCCCGGGCTCCTTACGGTACACGATCGTTTGAGGTGGTATATGAGTTTACGCGGCAAGCCGTTTTGAAACTTTTTTCTATGGGTTGCCGTTTGGTGATTTTGGCTTGTAATACGGCATCGGCCAAGGCATTGCGTTCTATTCAACAGCTCGATTTGCCGATGGTTGCTCCCGATCGTCGCGTATTGGGTATTATCCGCCCTACGGCCGAGGCGGTCGGAGCTATTACGCAGACCTCTCAAATCGGGGTGTTAGCTACGGTCGGAACGATACAATCGTGTTCTTATACGCTCGAAATCAAGAAGCTTTATCCGCATGTACAAGTTTTCGGCAAAGCTTGTCCTATGTGGGTCCCGTTGGTCGAGAATCGGGAGTATGATTCTCCCGGAGCCGATTATTTCATAGAAAAAGATATAGCGGGGCTTATGGCGCAGGCGGGAAATATCGATACCGTCATACTCGCTTGTACACATTATCCGCTGTTGCTCGATAAGATTCGACGTTATCTTCCCGAGGGTGTCATGCCGCTTACGCAAGGCAATATCGTGGCCGAAAGTCTGAAAAATTACCTGATGCGCCACCCCGAGATGGAAGAACGCTGTCAACGAGGAGGCGATTGTACTTTCTATACCACCGAGTCGCCGGAGAAGTTTTCTGCTTTGGCATCGATATTTTTACAGAAGAAAGTGGCTGTAACACGTTTAACTCTTGAATGACCTTTTTATGGTACAAGTACGTATAAATAAGTATATAAGCGATACGGGTTTCTGCTCCCGGAGAGAAGCCGACAAACTCGTCGAAGACGCGCGCGTCGAGGTCAACGGTACAGTGGCCGTTCCCGGTACGAAAGTTGAGGAGGGAGATACCGTGCGTATCGATGGGGAGATATTACGTCCCAATCCCGCTTCGTTTGTCGAGCGACCTAAGTTGCCCAAGCCCAAAAAACGACCGGTACGTTTTGTCCCTGCGGAGGAAGAAGATCTTTCTGTGCATCGTTCGCATCGGGGTACTCGGGGAGGCCTCCGTAATAAAACCGGTTACGATACCGAATTTTCAAAAGGTAAAAATGATCGTCCCCGTCAAGTGAAAAATAAAAAGGAAAACGGTCATCGTTCTTCCCGTCATTGATAATTTGTTTCATTCATTTCAAAGAATTATGTCCAATACTCTCGAAATAGAAGAAAGAATCGTGAAGATGTTGCGCACGGTTTACGATCCTGAGATACCTGTCAATGTGTATGATCTCGGTCTTATCTATAAAGTCGATGTCGATGAAGAGAATCGAGTTTCCATAGATATGACGCTTACAGCTCCGAATTGTCCGGCAGCCGATTTTATTGTAGAAGATGTGAAACAGAAGGTCGAGAGCGTGGAAGGTGTCGCTTCGGCGCAAATCAATTTGGTTTTTGAGCCGGAGTGGAACAAAGACATGATGAGCGAAGAAGCTAAACTCGAACTCGGTTTCCTATAAATCATATCTTCTTTCGGTAAACCGTACCGGTATGAGAACAAATACATATTTCCTCTCAGATCTTCATTTGGGAACGCATTCCGTTTCACCGTCCGAACGTTTGGACCGGGAACGTCGTGTCGTGCGTTGGCTCGATACCGTCAAAGATGATGCCTCTGTGATTTATCTGTTGGGCGATATTCTCGATTATTGGTATGAGTATAAGCATGTGGTACCCCGAGGATTTACCCGTTTTTTCGGAAAGATCGCTGAGCTTACCGATAGCGGGGTAGAGGTACATTGGTTTATCGGGAATCACGATATTTGGATATTCGATTACCTCCCGTCCGAGTTGGGGGTTATCGTGCACAAGTCGCCTTGTCTTGTTTCGTTGGGACGTTATACGGCTTATCTGGCTCATGGAGACGGGTTGGGGCGTACACCTTTTTCGTTCAGGATTATACGCTCTATTTTTCATAGCCGTATTTGTCAGATTCTTTATTCGTCCATACACCCCCGCTGGACGGTAGCTTTTGCACATCGGTGGTCATCTCATAGTCGTAAGCATGGCAATGATCTTCCCTATCAAGGAGAAGAAAATGAGTTTTTGGTTCGATATGCCAAAGAATATAGGCGAGAAAATCCCTCTCCACATATCGACTTTTTCATTTTCGGGCATCGTCATATTTTGCTCGACCTTATGATTGCCCGCGATTGTCGGGTATTGATTCTCGGCGATTGGATACAGCATTTTTCTTATGCTCGTTTCGATGGCGAACAGTTGTTTCTTGAACAATATATCGAGGGGGATTCTCAATGAAAGAATCCCCCTCGATATATTGTGTCGTTGTGAAATGATAGACTATTTATTGTCGTTTTTGAAAATTTTGTCGAGAAATTCTGTCATATAGGAAACCGTCGTGTCGAACCATGGCCGGAAAAACCAGTAGGTATGCGGGGTGTCTTCCAATGTGTGGACTTCGGTATATGTGTCGAATGTCTTTAACTTTGCTATCGCCTCGTCGCGGCCGTTGTGGAATCGGGGTATCGAACTGTTGATGAAACATACCGGAGCCGATTTTGAAGTGATCCAGAATAAGGCAGAGGCGTCTTTCCAGTTTTGAGGTTTTTCCTGATAAGTCCCGCCCAACCAGATGGCGTCGACCGGTAGGGGTTTGTTCTCTTCCCGTGCCTGTTGGGCCCGGTTTACCGATTCGTCCGTAACAAAAGAAGATATTCCGTCCATATTGATGATGGCACCTATTTCCCCCGATTTGTTTTTCGTCCCGATGAGCATGGCCAGTTGGCCGCCTGCCGAGCAACCCGATACGGCAATTTTCTTTTTATCGATACTGTATCGTTTGGCGTTCTTGTAAATCCACTCGATCGCATCTTCGAGGTCTTCTACTCCGGCCGGATAAAGAGCTTCGGGAATAAGTCGATACTCTACGGGAATGGTTACATACCCTTTTGTGGCGATTTGTTGAGCCATAGGAACTTGTAACTCTAAACTGCCCGAGTTCCACCCTCCGCCGTGAATCATCAGCAAGACAGGATATTTTTTATTGTCGTCGGGGCGATATATATTCATTTTCAATTCATGTTCTCCCCATTTGTTTTTTACCGTTTTATAAGTAACCTGTTCGTATGCCCGCACATGGTCGGGAAGGTCAGCTTTTACCGGTTCTATGTAGGGTCTGTATTTTCGCTCTTTCAAGAAGGTTTTGTTCAGGGTAAAAGAGGTGTCGCGCGGTACGCCGTTTACCATAACGGTTTGTGCAGTTATGGTAGAGACAGATAAGAAGCAAATGGCTGAAATTAAGAATGTTTTCATGTCAAGCGTTTGTTTATGGAATTCTGTTTTTCTTTTTTCGATAGGTTTTTATTGCCGATAGATGTATTCGAGAACACTGTCGCGTCCCCGTTTGAAATCTTCGACCGATGCGGGAATGATCTTGTCGGGAATCAATGCGCCGTCGTGTCCTTTCCAAGTTTCGAAATATTTGGTCGAGTAGGTAACGATGGCTTGGGAACAAGGTAACTCAAATGTTCGTACTTCACCGTAGTGGTTGACCGATCCGGCTGTGGGTTCTCCCACGAGAATGGCTTGGCATTGTTTCTTTAATGACATGGCGTTGAGCAGAGCCGATGAAAAAGTCTGTTTCCCGATAAGTACATACAGTTTATGTTCACGGGATAGATACCCGTTTTGCAGCGAATCGATCAGTGGGTTCATGATCGATGAATTCCCACCACCGTTGTATCGAAGGTCGATAATGAGTTTTTGCGGCTGACGATTGGCGATCGTGTCGAGCAGTTCTCGGGTGAACTTGGAAAACGGATATTTCTTGTCTTGTTGGCAACTGCGATAGTAGACATAAATGAGGTTTTGTTCTTTATCATAAATTTGTCCGTATATACCTTTCTCCTTGAATGCTCTTAGTTCGGTATAAGAAGGGGCTTTTTTCAGTTTGGCTTTCGGGTCGGGCTTCAAGACGGCCGAGAATGTTTTATTATCGGTATTCAGGAATGTGCAGGTGATGGAGTCTTTGGTCTGCGTTATGCCTAATCCTTTTAAAATATATGTGTTGTTTAGGTATTGGGGTAAATATATATCGAAATAAGATGGATTTTCGTCGTAGAGAATTTTTTTGAATCGATTGATGATCTCTTCCATGTCCATGCCGTTGATGGCAATCAGCTTGCCGAGGAGCAGTTCGGCTTGATGGGCTTCGGTTACGAAGCAGCCTTCTTTGAACAAGGTAAATCTTATCGGTAATCGATAAGGCGATAAGTCGGGACGAAAGCGGGTGTGCTCATCTCCTACGGTTTTGATGATTTGGAAAATTTCTGTAAAAAACGATTCTTCGTCGAGAGTGTCGATGCGGGCATCGAGAGATGCAATGCTTTTCTCAAAATCGGATCGGCTTATTTTCGCAAACAGATTCAGGTGCTTGGCTGGTAATGTATCCCGTAAAAAGTGTAGGTCGGTTCGCATTTCTGATTTCGAGATTTGCGCTTGCGATACGGAAATTATGCCGATGAACAATAAGAATAGGATAAAATGCTTTTTCATGGTTTTTATTCTTTTAGACGCATTTCTCATGCAAAAGGTTACATTGAGGCTTCGGAATTTCGGCGTTTTTTTAATAATTTTGTTTTGATGATTCCTTTGTGGGTAATGAGTTTTAGGAGGTCTAAGGTATAAAACGGATTTTCGGCAACGATAAAAAATCCCCTTGCTCCGATTTGGGGCAAGGGGATTGGTGTTTGTGGTTGTTATTTCATAACGATGTGTTGCGTATCGAGTGCTATCATCAACTCTTCGTCGGTGGGGGTAACGACGACACGCACTTTCGAGGCTGGGGTAGAGAGTTCTACTTCTTTACCATGTATTTTTTTGTTGAGCTCTTTGTCTATTTCTACTCCCATAAAACCAAGATGGTTGCATACGACTTCACGGCTTATGGCCTGATTTTCTCCCACTCCGCCAGTAAATACGATGACATCGACGCCATTGAGAGCTGCGGCATACGCTCCGATATATTTGATGATGCGGTATTCATACATCGTGAGGGCGAGTTTGGCTTTCTCATTACCTTGTGCAACTGCATTTTCGATTTCCCGCATATCCGATGATATGCCCGAGATACCCAATACACCGCTCTTCTTGTTGATGAGAGTGGATACCCCTTTGTAATCGAGTCCTTCTTTTTCTTGTATGAAGACCAATGCGCCGGCATCGACGTCTCCGCAACGTGTACCCATCATAAGACCTTCTACCGGAGTAAGTCCCATGGAGGTATCGACCGATTTACCGTCTTTGATAGCTGTGATAGAACCTCCGTTACCGATGTGGCAGGTAATGATACGTTGCTTTTCGTAGGGAAGGTTCAGGAATTCGCAGGCACGACGCGATACGTAGCGGTGGCTCGTTCCGTGGAAGCCGTAACGGCGTATGCCGTATTTCTCGTAAAGTTCGTAAGGCAACGCGTACATGTAGGCGTATTGAGGCATTGTCTGGTGGAAAGCCGTATCGAATACAGCGACTTGCGGTACATTGGGGAGGATCTTTTCTACGGCATCGATACCTTTGAGGTTGGCCGGATTGTGAAGCGGTGCAATATCGATGCATTCGATGATTTTCTCTTTTACGGCTTTGTCGATAAGTACCGATTGGTTGAATTTCTCTCCGCCGTGTACGACGCGATGACCTACGGCGTTGATTTCTTCGAGTGAGGATAGGCAACCGTATTCTTTGCTGATAAGAGTATCGAGAATGAATTCTATACCGACAGTATGTTCGGGAATATCTTTTTCGAGAATCACTTTTTCTCCGTTGGGGAGGGTCAGTTTCAGAAAAGAGCCTTTCAAGCCGATTTTTTCGATACCCCCTTGTGCCAAGATAGACTTGGTTTCGGTTTCGAACAGTTTATATTTTATTGATGATGAACCGCAGTTCAGTACGAGTACTTTCATGATTTTATTTTATGTGAGATGAATTACTTTTTCAGACCGATAGCTTGGTTGCAGGTGATAGATACCATTTTGTAAACATCATCGACCGAGCAACCGCGAGAGAGATCGTTTACCGGAGCTGCCATACCTTGCAGGATAGGACCTACGGCTTCCGCTCCGGCAAGACGTTGTACCAGCTTGTAGGCGATGTTACCCACTTCGAGGGTGGGGAATACGAGAGCGGTGGCTTTACCGGCTATTTCGCTACCGGGGGCTTTGCTTTGTCCTACCGAGGGTACGATAGCGGCGTCGGCCTGCAATTCTCCGTCGATGAGCAGGCTGGGGTCGAGTTCTTTGGCCATGCGGGTGGCTTCTACGACCTTGTCGACCATTTCGTCTTTGGCGCTGCCTTTTGTCGAGAAACTCAACATGGCGATACGCGGCTCATAACCGGCGATGATGCGAGCGGTTTGTCCTGTGGCAACGGCGATTTGGGCCAGTTGTTCTGCTGTGGGGTTGGGCGTTACGGCGCAGTCGGCAAATACCATGACACCGTTTTCACCGTATTGTTTGTTGGGAATAAACATGATGAATGCGCCGGAAACGACACTGATACCCGGAGCTGTCTTTATGATTTGCAATGCCGGACGCAGAACATTTCCCGTTGTGTTGCGTGCCCCTGCGACTTCTCCGTCGGCGTCGCCGTTCTTTATCATCAGGCAGGCAAGGTACAATGGATTTTCGACCAGCCCGGCAGCTTGTTCTTCGGTCATGCCTTTTTTCTTGCGGAGCTCGAAAAGAAGGTTGGCATAGGTTGCTTTCTTAGGGTGATCGGTCGGGTCGATAATGGTCGCTTTATCGATATTTTTCAATCCGTTTTTCTCGGCGAGGGTTTTGATTTCGGTCGGGTTTCCGAGAAGGATAACGTTAGCGACTTCGTCGGCAATGATTTTGTCGGCGGCTTTCAATGTGCGTTCTTCGGTGCCTTCGGGAAGAACGATGCGTTGTTTGTTCGCTTTGGCGCGAGCAACGATTTCGTCAATTAAGCTCATGGCTGAAATGATTTATTAGTTGTTTTATGGTATGTCAGGGTATAGACAAACAAATCGTTTATATAAAAGTACGGGTAAAAATAACAACTTTTGTCCAAAGTCCCAATAAAAAAATGAAATAATTTGGAAGTCGTCGAGAATTCGGCTTTCGGGGGCGACGGGTGATGGAAAAATTTTTGCGAATAGGGGTCAGAATGCACCTCGATGCGGTATGTCTATCCCGAATATTTTATGTCTCGGTCGGTTTGGAACACGATTTTCCGAGTAGTCGGGGAGTGATGTAGGTTTGGGAGAATGTCGGTTTCCGACGATTATAATAAGTCGAGGTGTCGAAGTGCTTTTACGATACCGTCGTTGTCGATGTCGTCGGTTACATAATCGGCATTTTGTTTCACGGTATCGTTGGCGTTTCCCATGGCAATTCCTATCCCTGCATGGCGTAACATCGATATATCGTTGCCCCCGTCGCCGAAGGCCAGCGTGTCTTTCAGGTCTATTCCGTAATGCGCCGCAATAAGGTCGATACCGTGTTGCTTGCTGTTTCCTCGCATATTGATATCGGAGAAAAGAGGACTCC
>OMGY01000659.1_pt1 | contig 38378 bp, 28 predicted proteins | sample 1674461 | NCBI WGS metagenome assembly OMGY01 (sample SAMN05578579, study PRJEB25193) | human gut metagenome | biome: Human Microbiome; feature: human-associated habitat; material: feces | host: Homo sapiens | place: USA:Birmingham | reverse complement strand
TTGTAAAGGAGGAAAAATTAACATGGCAATAAACAGACAACCAGTGTTAAAGAGATGCAAGACTTTGGGCATTAACCCTGCAACAATGGGTATTGATAAGTCATCAAACAGAAACCCAAAGCAAGGCAGAAAAAAGCAGTCTGAATATGGCTTGCAGCTTAATGAAAAGCAAAAGGTTAAGTTTATATACGGTGTACTTGAGAAGCAATTCAGAAAGTACTATGTAATGGCTACAAAGAAACAGGGCATCACAGGTGAAATGCTACTTCAAATCCTTGAGTCAAGACTTGACAATGTTGTTTTCCGTCTTGGACTTGCTAGAACAAGAAAAGAAGCTAGACAGATTGTTGATCATAAGCACGTTCTTGTAAACGGCAAACAGGTTAACATCCCATCTTACCTTGTAAAGGCTGGAGATGTTATTGAAATCAAAGAGAACAAAAAAGGTTCACAGAGATACAAAGAGATTCTTGAAGCTACAGCTGGAAACATGGTACCAGAGTGGCTTGAGGCAGACGCTGAGAATCTTAGAGGTACAGTAAAAGAGCTTCCTAACAGAGAAGCAATCGATGTACCGGTTGACGAGATGCTTATCGTCGAGCTGTATTCTAAATAATTAGTAACTGTTTACTGTGTCTACAGTTATAAAAATTGGTAATACCCTCGAATGTTGATTAACCCAGAAGGAGGGAACCTTATAGTGTTTGATTTCAATAAACCAAAAATCGAAATTACCGAAATATCCGAAGATAAGAAGTTTGGAAGATTCGTTGTAGAGCCTCTGGAAAGAGGTTATGGTACTACCCTTGGCAATTCTTTAAGAAGAATTATGCTGTCCTCCCTTCCGGGAGCTGCAGTAAGCCAGGTGAAGATCGATGGTGTACTTCATGAATTCAGCTCCATTCCGGGCGTGAAGGAAGATGTGACCGAAATCATCATGAATCTGAAATCTCTTGCCATTAAGAATCACAGCAGTGACAATGAGCCGAAGACCGCATACATTGAGTGTGAGGGCAAAGGTGTTGTTACAGCAGCTGATATCCAGGCAGATCAGGATATTGAGATCATGAACCCGGATCAGGTGATCGCAACCCTGAACGGTGGAAAAGACTGCAGACTGGCCATGGAGCTTACCATTACCAAGGGTCGTGGCTATATCAGTGCAGACAAAGGCAAAACCGATGACATGCCGATCGGTATGATCGCAGTGGATGCGATCTACACACCGGTAGACAGAGTCAACATGATCGTAGAGAATACACGAGTTGGTCAGGTAACTGACTTCGACAAGCTTACACTGGATGTATATACCAATGGAACACTTGATCCGGATGAGGCAGTCAGCCTTGCAGCGAAGGTTCTCAGCGAGCATTTAAACCTGTTCATTGATCTTTCCGAGAATGCTAAGACCGCAGAGGTTATGATCGAGAAAGAAGACAATGAGAAGGAAAAGGTTCTGGAGATGAGCATTGATGAGCTTGAGCTCTCTGTTCGTTCCTACAACTGCCTTAAGAGAGCCGGTATCAATACGGTTGAAGAATTATGCAACAAGACTTCTGACGATATGATGAAGGTTCGTAATCTGGGCCGCAAATCCTTAGAGGAAGTACTTGCAAAACTCAAAGAGCTGGGACTTCAGCTCCAGCCTACAGAGGAATAATCCGGAAACAGAGTAATGAGTGGGGTGTCAGCAGCAGGGCAGTAAGACCGAACAAGCATGTCCTGGTGTCCCACAGATGGAGGATAATAAAATGGCAAAATATAGAAAATTAAGCAGAACATCTAACCAGAGAAAAGCACTTCTCAGAAATCAGGTTACAAACCTTCTTCATCACGGAAAGATCGTGACAACAGAAGCTAAGGCTAAAGAGATCCGTAAGATCGCTGAGGGACTTATCGCTATGGCTGTACGTGAGAAAGACAATTTCGAGACAGTTACAGTAACAGCTAAGGTTGCTCGTAAAGATGCTGACGGAAAACGTGTAAAAGAAGTTGTAGACGGCAAAAAGAAAACAGTTTACGATGAAGTTCAGAAAGAGATCAAGAAAGATGCTCCTTCCAGACTTCATGCACGTCGTGAGATGATGAAAGTTTTCTATCCTGTAACAGAGGTTCCTGCTAAGGGCGCTGGCAGAAAGAAAAATACAAAAGAAGTTGACATGGTTGACAAGATGTTCAGCGAGATCGCTCCGAAATACGCAGATCGTAACGGTGGTTACACAAGAATCGTTAAGATCGGACAGCGTAAAGGCGATGCAGCAATGGAAGTTCTTATCGAGCTTGTATAATTTACTTCTGACCGATTTAAAGGACATTTGCAGAAATGCAGATGTCCTTTTTTTATATTTCAAAAAACTCGAAAAAATGCATAAATGGTGGGTTTTCGACCATAAATTACATTAAGATATCATAATTTGAATAACAAATCATGGTATAATATATAGAACAAAAAGTAACAATGATGGAGTAAAAGGGGATACATAAATATGACGATGATGACCATTGCCATTTGTGATGATATGCAGGCGGATGCGAGAAAACTTCATAAACAGCTTGAGCGGATCGTTCCAGGGTCAGAAATTCGGATATTTAAAAGCGGCGAGCTTTTATTGGAAGAATTGGAAAAGAAAAGGAAACCTTATGATGCAATCTTTGTGAACATTGATTCAAAGAAAGTAGACGGACTGGAAACAATACGGAAGATACGTGAAAAAGAAATGTCAGTGGCAGTGCTTTTTATGAGTAGAAGCGATGAATATTACAGAAATGCTTTTGACCTGTTTGCATATAACTATTTACTGAAACCTGTAACCGAAGAAACTTTGGAATATGTAATGGAACCACTGAAGAAGCGACTTAGCGACGGGAATGATGAGCGGGTGATCCATTTTCAGTATCGTGCCCGTGTGTATACTTTACGCTACAGTCAGGTTAGCTATATTACCAGCAGTCTGCATATCGTGAATTTCCATAGGACAGACGGAAGTATACTCCAGTGCAGAGGTAAGCTGAAAGACTTCGAAAAACAGCTTGACGACGGTACATTTTTGCGGTGTCATCAGAGCTTTATAGTAAATATGGAACGGGTCACAGGAGCTGAAAATGACAGCTTCCATATCGGAGAGCATGTAATACCGATCTCCCGATCCTATAATCGGAATGCACACGAGAAATATGATGAATATCTGAGGCTTCAGCAGGAATATGACGAGGAAGAAGAGGATTAACTTGATTATTATCCTTTTTTAGCGTACAATCGGTAATGTATGAAATACGACTACACGTATGCGAAAGGATGATAAACATGGTCGGTGGGACTTTTGGTATTCCCGGACAGAAACAATATAGGAATGGTTTGGGACAGGTTCCCGGATATGATAAATTTGCAGAAGATAAAAAGGAAAGCAGCGAGGAAATGTTTTCCTTTACGTCTTGTGCATTTTTTTGTTGCCTGAGATGATGCGACGTTTTATACTGACATTGGAAATACTGTTTGTATCGCTTTTTCTTCTGGGAGGTAGTTTCCCGGAAACAGAAACTGCCCGGAATACATCAGGAGGATTTAGCTGGAAGGACTACAGGACCATTGCACATGCTCTGGGAGGTATGGACGGAAAGGATTACCTGAATTCCAGAGAGGGATTTCTGTTTATGTATGAACAGGGAGTTCGTCTTTTTGAATTGGATCTTTCCAGGACATCCGATGGAGTATGGGTCTGCAGGCATAACTGGAACGATTCCATGGGACAGTGGGATGGCAACGGAAAAAAAGTCCTTACAGAAAAGGAATTCAGACAAAGTAAAATATATAGGAAATACACCCCCATGACACTGGAGGATTTTTTCCTTCTTCTGAAAGATTATCCGGATGCATATGTGCTGATCGATTCCAAACAGTATTCTCTTCGCAATTATCAGAGAACACTGGAGGATTACAGTGATTATGTGGAAATCGCCAGGAATGCAGGTGCCGGTGAGACGCTGAATCGGATCATTCCGGAAATCTACAATGAAGCAATGTTTCCCGGAACGGCCATGCTCTATTCTTTTCCTTCCTATGTATATTCACTGTGGCAGGAGTATTCTGTGGAAGAGCTGGAGTATATTGCATCCTTCTGTAAAGAAAAGGGAATTCCGGCAGCAACAGTATACTGGGAGTATTGGTCAGAAGAAACGGAGAAGATCTTTGAAAAAAACGGGATCAGTCTGTATGTTTATACGGTCAATGACCGTGACCAGGCCAGAAGATACATTTCGCAGGGAGCAGAAGGAATCTGTACCGATTTCCTGACAGCGGAAGATCTGTGGTAAGAGAAATAAAAACAAAGGAATCAGAAGATTATGAAAATAAGAACAACCATTGCTGTGATGGCAGCAAAGATCACAGGACATGTCTGTAAGCTTATGGGCCGGCAGGGTGTGACCTGGGCCGGTAAGGTCGCGATGAAGATCTGTCCGGATATCCTGGAAGAGCTTTCTTCTCAGGTAAGAGAAAAAATATTTGTAGTATGCGGAACCAACGGAAAGACCACAACCAATAACATGCTGTGCGCAGGCCTTGAGGCAGAGGGAAAAAAGGTCATCTGCAATCATACCGGTTCCAACATGCTCAACGGAGTTGTGGCAGCCTTTGTATTGGGGGCAAAATTCAGCGGAAAACTGGATGCGGATTATGCCTGTATCGAGGTGGATGAGGCATCCACAAGACATGTGTTCACAAGGATCAGACCGGATTATATGGTTATGACCAATCTGTTCCGTGATCAGCTGGACCGTTATGGCGAGATCGATATCACTATGAACATCCTGGAAGAAATGATGAAAAAGGTTCCGGATATGAAGGTCATTGTCAATGGTGATGATGCACTGTCTGCATATCTTGCCATGGACTGCGGAAATCCTTTTGTAACCTACGGGATCAGCAAACCGGTGATCGAGAACAAAACAAACGAGATCCGTGAGGGCCGGTTCTGTAAGTGCTGTGGAGAAAGGCTGATCTACAGCTTCTATCATTATAGTCAGCTGGGAGACTACAGATGTCCGAAATGCGGCTTTAAACGTCCGGAGATCGACTTTGATGCCACAGATGTGAAGGTGGATGATCAGATTGCCTTTACAGTGGAGGATAAACGGATCGTGGCCAATTATAAGGGATTCTATAATGTGTATAATATTCTGGCTGCCTATGCGGGAATTCGTACCGCAGGCTTTAAGGCGGAGCATTTTAATGAGATGCTCCGGAAGTTTAATCCGGAGAACGGACGCAATGAACAGTTTCGGATCAAGGGCACCAGTGTTGTTCTGAATCTTGCCAAGAATCCGGCCGGTTTTAACCAGAACATTTCAGCTGTGATGCAGGACGGATCACCAAAGGATATCATCATTGTGATCAATGATAATGCACAGGATGGAAAAGATATCTCCTGGCTCTGGGATGTGGATTTTGATCTTTTCGGAGGTGACAATATCAATTCCATCACAGTCAGTGGTATCCGGTGTCAGGATATGCGCCTCCGTCTGAAATATGTGGATATCCCGTCCATGCTGGAAAATGATGTGGAGACAGCCATCCGCAAACGAATCGGGGATGGATGCGGCAATCTTTATGTACTTGTAAATTATACGGCGCTGTTTGGCACCAGAAATATCCTGAAGAAACTGGAGGGTGAGAAATGAAGATAACGATAGGGCATTTATATCCGGATCTTCTGAACCTTTACGGTGACAGAGGAAATATCCAGTGTCTGATGAAGCGCTGTCTCTGGAGAGGAATCGAGGCAGAAACCATAGCTTATGAACTGGATGACAGAATCGATTTTTCCAAACTGGATATCGTACTTCTTGGCGGTGGCTCCGACAGAGAACAGATGCTGGTATGTGAAAAGCTGAAGGAAATCCAGAAGGATTTCAAGGCGTATGTGGAAGATAATGGAGTTGTGATCGCAATCTGTGGAGGGTATCAGCTCCTTGGAAATTATTATAAGACGGATCAGGGAATGATCGAGGGTTTGAAGCTTGTAGATATGAGCACTGAGCAGGGAAAAGGCCGCCTTATTGGAAACATTGTGATGCAGAGCGATCTTTTTGATATGCCCATCGTAGGTTTTGAAAATCATGGAGGGCGTACCACCATCGGAAACAACAGATCCCTGGGAAAGGTTCTGTCAGGATACGGAAATGACGGACAATCCGGTGAGGAAGGGGTTGTATACAAAAATGTGATCGGTACGTATCTTCACGGACCGCTTCTTCCCAAGAACCCGCAGCTTGCAGATCTTCTGATCAGCCGTGCACTGGAAAAGAAATACGGTAAAAAGATCGAACTTGAGAAACTGGACGACAGCGAGGAACAGGAGGCAAACTCCTATATTTTCCATCGCTTTGTAAAAAACGAAGGATAAGAGGGCAGTATGGCAAAATCAAACAATCAGAAGGCGAAGATCCTGTACCTTGAAAAAATGCTGCGGGAAACAGGGGAGCATCGGGTAATATCTATGCAGAAGATCCTTGAGAATCTTGAGAAACAGGGAATCCGTGCAGAGCGAAAGAGCATTTATGATGATGTGGAGGTATTACGTTCTTTTGGAATGGATATCCGTTATACAAGAGAACGGCCGGGTGGGTATTATCTTGCCGGTGAGAGTGCCGGAGAGGAACAGCCGTCTGAAGAACCCGGGCTGACTGCGGAAGCTAAGGAGATTCATGAAACTAAAGATATTCATGAGACCTCTGTGGCAGGGTACCGGAAGCTTCTTGAGGCTTCAGCCGGAACCATAAAAAAAGAAATAAAACTTCTCTGTACCGGAGCTGTACAGGCGGAGGTGCGTGACTTTTTCGGCACAGATGCAGAATATAAGATGAAAGATAGCGGAGATCTGACGGTAACTGCAGAGCTTCCGGAAAATGGAAAATTCTACGGCTGGCTGACCGGGATGGGCGGCAGTGTACGTATCCTGAAACCCAAGAAATCTGCAGCCGCCTACAGAGACTATCTGAAATCACTGGCAAAGGACTATAAAGGCTTATAGGAGAGATTTGATCATGAAGAAAAAAACAGCAATCCTGCTTGTGGGAGCTTTTGTCTTTACAGCAGCCTTTTCCGGCTGTGGAAAAAACAAAGAGGCGACAGAGGCAGCCAATGAAAGTGTGGAGTCTGAAGACCCGGAAGGAAAAGCCAAAAACAGCAATGATGCAGAGGAAGAAGAAAAAAAAGAAGCAAAAGAAACTGCGGCAGCAGATAAGAAAGTAGGTGTGTTTCTGCCTTCATCAGCAGATGATCCCCGTTGGTCTGCTGATGGAGAAACTCTTCAGAATACACTGGAAGATGATGGATATGATGCAGAGATATTTTGGGCAGATGAAGACAGTGATACGCAGGTATCACAGATCCAGTCCATTCTGGACGATGAAGAGCTTTCTGCACTTGTCATCGCACCTTCAGATGCTTACAGCCTGAACGATGTGCTGGAGCAGGTGTATGAGAAATCTATCCCTGTGATTTCTTACGATCAGCTGATCATGGATACAGATAAGGTCAACTATTATGTTACCTTTAATACAAGAAAAGCCGGAAAAATGGTGGGAGATTCCATCATAAAAAAAATGGATCTGGAGAAAGCCCGGGAAGAAAAGAAAACTCTGACCATTGAGTTCCTTATGGGCTCTCCGGATGATCGTGACGCACTGTTTTTTTATAATGGCGTGATGGAGAAGCTTCAGGAATATTTCGACGACGGAACACTGGTATGTACTTCAGGAAAGCTGACCTTTGATGATACTGCAGTGATGCGTTCCGGAAGAAATACCGCAAAGAATGATATGGCGGAGATCCTTTCTCAGAATTATACAGAGGGTGCGCCGGATATTATCTGCACAGGTGCTGACGACCTTGCACTTGGGGCTGTGGATGCCCTGGAGGATGCAGGACATGTGTCTGGAGAGGATGGCTGGCCTATGATCACAGGAGGCGGCTGTGAGGCAGAAGCAGTGACCGCTGTGATCCAGGGAAAGATTGAGGATGATCTGCTGTTTGATAACCGTGTACTGGCAAATGACTGTGTGACGATGGTGGATGCTCTTCTGAAAGGGGAGAAGCCGGAGATCTCCGATTATGAGCAGTATGACAACGGGACCAAGATCGTGGGAACTGTGACCAGTGATATCCAGCTGATCGATGCAGATAATTATCAGATGCTTGTGGATGACGGATATTATGAAGAGGAAGAGATCATGCCGGAGGCAACTGCCACACCAACGCCGACAGTGACATCGGAAGCTACGGTGACGGAAGAACCGGATATAGATGAAAATGCAACGGAAGCTGCATCGGCTTCATCGGAAAAGGAAGAAACGGAAATTTCCGGAACACCGACACCGGAGGAAACAGTAACTCCGACACCTTCAGAGAAAGCGGAAAAGGGTGCAGATGCATAGATCAGAAATGATATCATGATCTGGCTGTGATAAAAATAAAAATACTCCCGGAAACAATGTATATAAGTTTCCAGGAGTATTTTTTATGATAAATCTTATTCACGGAAAGTAAGTTTGCCATCAGCAATGGAATCAATGATAGCAAGGGATTCCAGATGGATACCCATGTCACGGATGGTCTGTCCGCCGGACTGGAAGCCTTTTTCGATAACGATTCCGGCTCCTTCAAGAGTTGCGCCGGATTTCTTAACGATGTCGATCAGACCGAGAAGTGCACAGCCATTGGCAAGAAAATCATCGATCAGGAGTACGTGATCTTCCGGTCCGAGAAATTTCTTGGAAAGGATCACATCGTAAACTTTCTTGTGGGTGAAAGACTCTACCTTGGTGGTGTACATCTCGCCGTCAAGGTTCACACTCTGTGCTTTCTTGGCAAATACAACCGGTACATGGAAATACTGTGCCGCAATACAGGCAATACCGATACCGGAAGCCTCGATGGTAAGGATCTTGGTGATTGGACAGTGGTCAAAACGTTTCTTGAATTCTTTGCCGACCTCGTTGATCAGGTCAATATCCATCTGATGATTCAGGAAGCTGTCCACTTTTAAAATATTTCCTTCTTTTACTACGCCGTCTGTCAGAATTCTGTCTTTTAAAAGCTGCATGAAATTTATCTCCTTTGATTTATCACATTAATATATGTTTACTGCCCACGGACAGAGCAGTAATATTTTTAATATGTATCATACGACAATATTTGCGTGAGTGCAATTATTTTTGACAAAAAAACATAAAATTATTATAATGGATAGGATGACTAAGAAAGGAACAGGCACAGATGAAAGAGTACGAAGTAATCTGGGAAATTTTTAACAAATGTCCGAGAAATCAGATGCGTGATGTATTTGTGGAAGAAGTGGAGATTGCAGATCCGGAAGCGTATGTGAAACAGAAATTTCAGGGGAAGGATGTCTCCTACGAGAAGACAGTACTGGAAGACGGAACCATCATTTTTGATATTCAGACATCTATGATTCGGCAGCGCTGTTCTTTCACGGAGATCTGAAGGAGGAAATACACATGAAAGAAACACATGTGCACGTTCTCGAGGATGGAACCGTTCTTGAACATCCCCATGGGGAACAGGAACATGTGCATACTCACGATGGCACACATCCTCATCATCACAGCCACGCACAGACCAAGGCCGTACTCAACAGACTTTCCAGGGCCATCGGGCATATGGAATCCATTAAGCGTATGGTGGAGGAAGGACGTGACTGCAGCGAAGTGCTGATCCAGCTGTCAGCCGTAAAATCTGCGATCAATAATACAGGCAAGATCATACTGCAGGATCATATAGAACACTGCATCGTGGATGCAGTGGAGCATGGAGACAGGGATGCGATCAAGGAACTGGAAAAAGCGATCGACAGATTTATGAAGTAAGGCAAGGAGTTCATGAGAGATCGTGAATGAGAAAAATACACGGACAGAGAGCCAGTTCTGTCTGTGTAAATACAAAGAATGAGAGGAATCTATTATGGCAAAAGAGTGTAGCAATACATCCTGCAACAAATCAAGCTGTGAAGGCTGCGGACAGAAACAGCCCCAGAGCCTCATGGCAGAACCAAACGTTTTTTCTGACGTAAAACATGTGATCGGAGTTGTCAGCGGAAAGGGAGGCGTGGGTAAATCCTTCGTAACAGGCTCCCTGGCAAACCTGATGGCTTCCAAGGGATATAAAGTGGGCATTATGGATGCTGATATCACCGGTCCGTCCATCCCGAAGATGTATGGCATCAAGGGCAATGCACAGGGCAGTGACAATGGAATCTATCCGATGCCAACTGCAAACGGAATCGAGGTTATGTCTGTAAACCTTCTTCTCCCGGATGAGGAGACACCGGTGATCTGGAGAGGTCCGGTCCTTGCAAATATGGTAAAACAGTTCTGGAGTGATGTGATCTGGGGTGAATTGGATTATCTCTTTGTAGATATGCCGCCAGGAACCGGAGATGTTCCGCTGACAGTATTCCAGTCCCTGCCGATCGAGGGTGTCGTGATCGTTACTTCTCCGCAGGATCTGGTCCGCATGATCGTCAAGAAGGCCTATAACATGGCTGATATGATGAAGGTTCCGGTCCTTGGGATCGTGGAGAACTATAGCTATGTGAAATGTCCGGACTGCGGAAAAGAGATCAAGGTCTTTGGCGAGAGCCATATCGATGAGATCGCTGCAGAACTGAAGGTTCCGGTCCTGGGCAAGATGCCGATTGACGTGAAGCTTGCAGAGCTTGCAGACAGCGGTCTGTTCAGTAAGATCGAGAATGAGTATATCACTGCGGCAGCAGACGTGATGCCGAAGGCTGAAGCATAAGTAATAAGAATAATATCTGACCGATATCAATAACAGAAAAGACCACCGGAATTGAGTACATAAGGATCGTAATAATCTTATGGCAGATTCCGGTGGCTTTTTTACTGAATCAGGGAAGTATCCTGCTTCGATCGCGAAAAGCAGTAAGCGGCAGGAACTTGATCGTGATCGTATCAGATCTGGGAAAAATATTTAAGAAAGCACTGGGCAGCCTGGGAAAGCTGTAGTGCTTCATGATGAGCGATCACGGCACTTCTTGCGGGCAGAGGTGTTTTCAGATGGACAGGTTCCAGACCCGGACGGTTGCGGAGCATATAATCCGGGATACAGGCAATACCAAGTCCGATCTCTGCAAGATCGATCAGCAGATCGTTGCTGTTCAGTTCAACCTCAGGCAGCAGCTTCAGTCCCTGGGCTGCAAACACCTGATGAAGATATTCGCTGGTGGTACTCTTTGGAGCGAGCATCAGGATGGGATAATCCAGAAGATTTTCCATGGAAAGAGGCGATTTGCCCATGGTGAAATAGTCCGGATTTGCCACGAAGATATCCCGGAATTCCAGCACAGTCTGAAGCTTGGTGTGGGCTGAAAGCCGGGAATTCGGGTAGTTGGTGACGATCAGCTCAGCCTGGCCGTTTTCCAGAAGTTCCGCACATCCGATGGAGGTACTGTTGATGATCTTGATCCGTACCTCCGGATGATCCTTGTGGAAACGGCGGAGATAGGGGATGAGAAAATAGCGGCACAGAGTATCGCTGGCACCGATCCGCAGCTGACCGGTAAGATTTCCTTCTCCGGAAAGGACAGCCTCTCCCTCGTTTAGCATGGAAAGGGCCGGCTTTACATGCTGGAGAAGAAGCTCTCCCTCCGGAGTCAGGATGACCCGTTTGGTGCTGCGCACAAACAGAGTATGGCCCAGCTTTTTTTCAAGGTTTTTGACGGCCTGGCTTACTGCAGACTGTGAGATAAAAAGCTGTCTGGAAGCCTCCGAAAAGCTCAGCGTCGTGGCCACGTAATAAAATACTTTGTAAAGTTCAAGATTGATATCCATATGTGAAAAATCCTCCGCTTATAAATGATATAAGATATATTAATTTTACTAATGATATTTCCTATGATACTATATTTTCAGCAGAAAAGAAAGACTGAAATGCTTTCTGCACGTTTACCATCCTTATTATCGGATATAGAGAAAGGAGCCTTCTATGAGCAACGTAAGACGTGTGTATGTAGAAAAGAAACCTGCCTTTGCAGTAAAAGCAAAGGAACTGAAACATGAGATCAAACATTATCTTGGTATCAGCACTGTGACAGCAGTCCGTGAGCTGATCCGTTATGACGTGGAGAATATCTCCGATGAAGTATTTGAGAAAGCCTGCAAGACCGTATTTGCAGAGCCGCCGGTAGATGATCTGTATCTTGAAAAATTTGATGTGGCAGAGGGCGCACGTGTATTTTCCGTAGAATTCCTTCCTGGACAGTTTGACCAGAGAGCCGATTCTGCAGTGCAGTGTGTACAGTTCCTGGATGAGAATGCAGCACCGATCATCCGTTCAGCAACTACTTATGTAATCGAAGGAAACGTTACAGATGCAGAGTTTGAGGCAATCAAACATCACTGCATCAACCCTGTGGATTCCCGTGAGACAGGTCTTGAGAAGCCGGAAACACTGGTAACAGTATTCCCGGATCCTGAGGATGTGAAGATTTTTGACGGATTCAAGGATATGGCTGAGGCTGATCTGAAGGAGCTGTACGCTTCTCTGAACCTCGCCATGACATTTAAGGACTTCCAGCATATCCAGAATTATTTCAGAAATGAAGAGAAACGCGATCCTTCCATGACAGAGATCCGTGTTCTGGATACCTATTGGTCTGATCATTGCCGTCATACTACTTTCTCCACAGAGCTTACCAGCGTGAAGTTTGACGAAGGTGATTATAAGACTCCTATTGAAAAAACATACAAAGAATATCTGGATGCCCATAAGGATATGTACAAGGGCCGTGATGATAAGTTTGTCTGCCTGATGGATCTTGCACTTATGGCAATGAAGAAACTGAAAGCAGAAGGCAAGCTTGCAGACCAGGAAGAGTCTGATGAGATCAATGCCTGCAGTATCGTGGTACCGGTGGACGTGGACGGGAAAGAAGAAGAGTGGCTGATCAACTTCAAGAACGAGACACACAACCATCCGACGGAGATCGAGCCTTTTGGTGGTGCGGCAACCTGCCTTGGCGGAGCCATCCGTGATCCGCTTTCCGGACGTACCTATGTATATCAGGCAATGCGTGTGACAGGTGCAGCAGATCCTACCGTATCCGTAAAGGAAACTCTGAAGGGTAAACTTCCGCAGAAGAAGCTTGTCCGCAGCGCAGCCCACGGCTACAGTTCCTACGGAAACCAGATCGGTCTTGCAACCGGTGCTGTAAAAGAAATCTATCATCCGGACTACGTTGCAAAACGTATGGAGATCGGTGCGGTTATGGGTGCGGCTCCGAGACGTGCGGTCATCCGTGAAAATTCCGATCCTGGAGATATCATCATCCTTCTTGGCGGACGTACCGGTCGTGACGGTATCGGCGGTGCAACCGGTTCCTCCAAGGTCCACACAGAGGCTTCCATCGAGGTCTGCGGCGCTGAGGTGCAGAAAGGTAACGCGCCTACCGAGCGTAAGATCCAGAGGATGTTCCGCAGAGAGGAAGTCAGTCATATCATCAAGAAATGTAACGACTTTGGCGCAGGCGGTGTTTCCGTTGCCATCGGCGAGCTGGCACCGGGACTTCAGATCGACCTCGACAAGGTTCCGAAAAAATACGCAGGTCTTGACGGTACTGAGATTGCCATCTCTGAGTCTCAGGAGCGTATGGCTGTTGTAGTTGACCCGAAAGATGTGGATACTTTCCTGAAATTTGCAAATGAAGAGAATCTCGAGGCAATTCCGGTTGCAGTTGTAACGGAGGAGCCACGCCTTGTCCTTAACTGGAGAGGAAAAGAGATCGTAAATATCTCCCGTGCATTCCTGGATACCAACGGTGCACATCAGGAGACCTCCGTTGAGGTTGAGATCCCGTCAAAGGACGGAAATCTTTTCGAGGAACGTCCGGATGTAACAGATGTAAAGAAAAAATGGATGGATACTCTTGCTGACCTGAATGTATGCTCACAGAAGGGTCTTGTGGAGATGTTTGACGGCTCCATCGGCGCAGGCAGTGTATTTATGCCTCACGGTGGCAAATATCAGCTGACAGAGACACAGTCCATGGTTGCAAAGGTTCCGGTACAGAACGGAAAAACAGAGACTGTTACCATGATGAGCTACGGCTTTGATCCATACCTTTCCTCATGGAGTCCGTATCATGGAGCTACCTACGCAGTAACCGAGTCTGTTGCCAAGATCGTTGCAACCGGTGGTGACTATAAGAAGATCCGTTTCACCTTCCAGGAATACTTCCGTCGTATGACAGAAGATCCTAAGAGATGGAGCCAGCCGTTCTCCGCACTGCTTGGTGCTTATGCGGCACAGATCGGATTCGGCCTTCCTTCCATCGGCGGTAAGGACAGTATGTCCGGAACCTTCAATGACATTGATGTTCCTCCGACACTGGTGTCCTTCGCAGTGGATGTTGCAAAGGTAAAAGATGTGATCACACCGGAGCTCAAAAAAGCAGGAAGCAAGCTGGTATGGCTCCGTGCACCGAAGGATTCCTATGATCTTCCGGATTACCCGGCTCTTATGGAGCAGTATGATAAATTACACCAGGATATCCAGGCAGGCCGTGTGATCTCCGCATATGCACTTGACCGTCATGGAATCGCTGCTGCAGTCAGCAAGATGGCCTTTGGTAACGGCATGGGTGTAAAAATCGAGCATAACCTTGATCCAAGAGATTTCTTTGCTCCGGCATTCGGCGATATCATCTGTGAGGTTCCGGATGGAAAAGTCGGTGAGCTTGCCATTACCTATACTGTGATCGGTGAGGTTACGGATAATGCGAAGTTCACCTACGGTGATACAGAGATCACTCTGAAAGAGGCGCTTTCCACATGGGAAGGAACTCTGGAGAATGTATTTAAAACAGCAGCAGGAACCGAGGACGTCAAGGCAGATGACGGTTCTCTTTACAAAGCAGACAGCATCTATGTATGCAAACATAAGGTTGCAAAACCGCGTGTATTTATTCCGGTATTCCCTGGAACAAACTGCGAGTATGACAGCACCCGTGCATTTGAGAGAGCAGGCGCTGAGGTAGACGTAAAGGTATTCAAGAACCTTACAGCAGAAGATATCCATGATTCTGTAGAGCTCTTTGAGAAAGCCATCGATCAGGCACAGATGATCATGTTCCCGGGCGGCTTCTCAGCCGGAGATGAGCCGGATGGATCCGCGAAATTCTTTGCTACCGCGTTCCAGAACGAGAAGATCAAGGAGGCAGTTATGAAGCTCCTCAATGAGCGTGACGGTCTTGCTCTTGGTATCTGCAACGGATTCCAGGCACTGATCAAACTGGGACTGGTACCGTACGGTGAGATCTGTGGACAGAAAGAGGATTCTCCGACACTGACCTACAACACCATCGGACGTCACGTATCCAAGATGGTTTACACCAAGGTTGTCAGCAACAAGTCTCCATGGCTTCAGAAAGCACAGCTTGGCGGCGTATACTGTAATCCGGCTTCTCATGGTGAGGGACGTTTTGTCGCAAATGATGAGTGGCTGAAGAAACTCAAGGAAAATGGACAGATTGCAACGGAGTATGTACCGGTAGATGAGACAGGATATGAGGGTGAGTTTAACGTAAACGGCTCTTATATGAACATCGAGGGTATCACAAGCCCGGATGGACGTGTTCTCGGAAAGATGGCACACAGTGAGCGTCGTGACGCAGGCGTTGCTGTCAATATTTACGGAGAGCAGGATATCAAGATTTTCGAATCTGGTGTTGAGTACTTCAGATAATACCAGGGGGAAAAGGTCAAAAAGTCGTTCGTGCTTGCACGATAAGACTTTTGAACTTGGACCCCGCCAAACATGAGGAAGTAGCAATTTACGTAGTAAATTAGCGGATTCCGAATGTTTGAGGATTGCGTGAGCTGCGTGCAGCGGAGCAATCCGGGAGTATCAAGTTATGGGCAATACTTTGCCCATAACATCCTTACAGTGGCAGGGGATTTCAGACCTCCCTGCCACTGTAAAAATACAAAAAAGCATATATTTTTTAAAAAATTAAAAAAAGTGAAAAAAACTGTTGACACAAGTCACAAACCATTATATAATAGCAAAGCGAGTTGCGGAACGGAAGAGTTCCTAAGACGAACAACTGTTATGGGATCTTAGCTCAGCTGGGAGAGCATCTGCCTTACAAGCAGAGGGTCATAGGTTCGAGCCCTATAGGTCCCATGTTACAAAAGAATATGGCGAGATAGCTCAGTTGGCTAGAGCACACGGTTCATACCCGTGGTGTCGAGGGTTCGAATCCCCCTCTCGCTATTTAACAAAAGGTCTGAAGATTCAATTTTATTGGGTTTTCGGACTTTTTTTGTTATAAAATCCCGGCTGCCTGTGGTAAGACCAGATGTGAAAAGTTAAGATTGACATTTTACATCGTTTTTTTTATCATAGTAAAAGAATAGACATAACGAATCATTTCGGGAAATGAGGATTGTATAATGAAAAAAAGAATGCTTTTTGTTTTCAACCCCAAAGCAGGAAAAGGAAGAATCAAGATGCATCTGCTGGACATTGTGGATATCTTTAATAAAGGTGGGTACGAAGTGATCATCCGTGCCACGCAGGGACCGAAGGATGCTTATGAACAGGTGAAGGAATATGCAGATCAGGTAGATCTGATCGCCTGCAGTGGAGGTGACGGTACACTGGATGAGGTGGTTACCGGAATCGTGGAAGTGGGCAGCCAGACACCGATCGGGTATATCCCTGCAGGAAGCACCAATGATTTTGCCAACAGTCTGTTTATGCCGAAGAGTATGACTGCAGCTGCCTCCATGATCATGGAGGAGCAGATCTATCACTGTGACATCGGTAAATTTAATAACCAGACATTTGCCTATGTGGCTGCGTTTGGACTGTTTACCAATGTTTCCTATGAGACAGACCAGGATCTGAAAAATATCCTGGGACATGTTGCCTATGTGCTGGAAGGGATGAAGCAGCTTTTTGAGGTGAAATCCTATCATCTGAAGGTAACCTCCGATGAGCTGACTGTGGAGAATGATTTTATCTACGGTATGATCAGCAATTCCAGATCTGTAGGCGGATTTAAGAATCTTACCGGAAAAAACGTGGATATGAATGACGGACTGTTTGAGGTGACACTGATCACCAATCCGAAGAATCCGCTGGAGCTTCAGGAGATCATGACTGCGCTTCTTACTGCAGAGGATAATACAGATCTGATCTATTCTTTTAAGTCTGCGCATGTTGTGATAGAGTCAGAGGAGGCTGTTCCGTGGACGCTGGATGGAGAGTTCGGTGGAGATCAGACCCATGTGGAGATCGATAATCTTCATGAGGCCATGAATCTTTATCTTACCAGCAGTAAGAAACAGAAAAAAAGCCGGCTGAACCAGAAAATGCAGGAGATCAAGGAGATTACCCAGAAGAGCGAAGAATGATCCGAGTATCCGAAGACAAGGTGATCATACAGAGGTGAAAATGTCTTTCCTCATAAGAAAGACTGGATATACAGGAACGAAAAGGAGGAAGAAATGGGAGATTATATCAACGTAAAGGAAATCTTTGGCTGCGATGTATTTAACGATTCTGTTATGCAGGACCGTTTGCCGAAGAAGGTATACCGCGAACTGAAAAAGACAATAGAAGAGGGTAAGGAGCTGTCCATGGAGATCGCTGATGTGGTTGCACATGAGATGAAGGAATGGGCTATTGAGAAAGGTGCTACTCATTATTGTCACTGGTTTCAGCCGCTGACAGGTGTTACTGCCGAGAAACATGACGCATTTGTCACAGCGCCAAGAGAGGACGGAAAGGTACTCTTAAGCTTTTCTGGCAAGGAGCTGATCAAGGGTGAACCGGATGCATCCTCATTTCCATCCGGAGGACTTCGTGCAACATTCGAGGCAAGAGGCTATACAACATGGGATTGCACATCACCTGCCTTTGTACGTCATGACGCAGCAGGCGGGATCTTATGTATCCCCACAGCATTCTGTTCCTACACAGGAGAGGCGCTTGACCAGAAAACACCGCTTCTTCGTTCCATGGAAGCGGTCAATACACAGGCGCTTCGACTTCTTCGCCTTTTCGGAAATACAACATCAAAAAAAGTAACTCCTTCCGTTGGAGCTGAGCAGGAGTATTTCCTGGTTGATAAGGAGAAATGGCTCCAGAGAAAAGATCTGATCTATACAGGAAGAACTCTTTTCGGTGCTATGCCGCCGAAGGGACAGGAGATGGATGACCACTATTTCGGAACCATCCGTCAGAGAATCTCCGCATACATGAAGGAAGTCAACGAGGAGTGCTGGAAGCTGGGCGTAACAGCAAAGACACAGCACAATGAGGTTGCACCTGCACAGCATGAGCTGGCACCGATCTACGCACCGGTAAATATTGCAGCAGATCACAACCAGATCATGATGCGTATCCTCAAAAAAGTTGCAAGCCGCCATGGTATGCGCTGCCTGCTTCATGAGAAACCGTTTGCAGGAGTTAACGGTTCCGGTAAGCACAACAACTGGTCCCTGACAACGGATGACGGGATCAACCTTCTTGAGCCGGGAAAAACTCCTCATGAGAATATCCAGTTCCTTCTTGTTCTCACCTGTATCCTGAAAGCCGTTGATGAGCATGCAGATCTTCTGAGAGAGTCTGCAGCAGACGTTGGAAACGATGAACGTCTCGGAGGAAACGAGGCACCGCCGGCAGTTATCTCCGTATTCCTTGGTGAGCAGCTTCAGGATGTTCTGGAGCAGCTGATCAGCACAGGTACCGCCACACACAGTAAGACCGGCGAGATCCTGGATACCGGTGTTAAGACACTTCCGGATTTCATGAAGGATGCTACAGACCGAAACAGAACATCACCGTTTGCGTTCACAGGAAACAAATTTGAGTTCCGTATGGTTGGTTCCCGTGATTCCATTTCCGAGTGCAACGTAGTTCTGAACACGATTGCAGCAGAAGTATTCCGCGATGCATGCGACCGTCTGGAAGCAGCAGACGATTTTGATACTGCAGTACATGACCTGATCAAGGAGTATGCGATCCAGCATCAGCGTATTGTATTCAACGGAAACGGATATGCACCAGAGTGGGAGGCAGAGGCAAAGAGACGTGGACTTCCGATACTTCCGTCCATGGTAGATGCCATTCCTGCGCTGACTACAGATAAGGCTGTGAAGCTTTTTGAATCCTTTAATGTATTTACAAGAGCAGAGCTTGAGTCCAGAGCAGAGATCCAGTATGAAGGCTATGCAAAGGCTATCAACATTGAGGCCAAGACCATGGTGGATGTAGCTACTAAGCAGATCATCCCGGCAGTGATCCGTTATACAACGGTTCTTGCAGAGTCCATCAATTCTGTGAAGGCAGTGAGCGCAGCGCTTGATGTCAGTGTACAGACAAGTCTTCTGGAAAAAACCTCCGCACTTCTTGCTGAGACCAAGACAGCTATGGATAAGCTTTCCGGACTGATCGCTGAGTCGGAATCCCATGAAGAGGGACGTGACCGTGCTGTATTCTTCAGAGAGAGCGTGGTACCGGCAATGCAGGCTTTAAGAAAACCTGTAGACGAGCTTGAGATGATCGTAGATAAAGATATGTGGCCGATGCCATCCTACGGTGATCTGATCTTTGAGGTATGATCGGTTAAATAAAATCAGGAAATAAGAGATGTTCCCTGGGTGCAGCGGCATCTTTGAAATCAAATGACGGGACAGATGTAAGATCTGTCCCGTTTTTTACCTGGCGGAGAAAAAATCTGTAAGCGGTTATCCGTCATAGGATCATATAATAACTGCGGATGAGGATATCTGCGGCATTCAATCAGATTCAGGAGTAAGTATATATGATAGAATTAGAATTTTTAAAAGAACAGAACGTTTCCGAAAGCCTGATCCACGGCATCGAGGAGTTTCGAAAAAATTATAACGTTGACGAGGGGGCTGCAGCCAGAGTTACCAGACCGTCCATACCGTTCTACGGAAAAGAAATCCTGGAAATGGCCATTGCAGGACTTCTGGAAGGAGAAAATCTTCTTCTTGCAGGCCCAAAGGCCACGGGAAAAAATATCCTGGCAGAAAATCTGGCATATGCTTTTGGCCGCCCGGTTTATAATGTATCTTTCCATGTCAATACAAACAGCGGAGACCTGATCGGAACGGATACCTTTGTAAACAATGAAGTCTGCCTCCGAAAGGGCAGCATCTATCAGTGTGCCGAGTATGGCGGCTTCGGTATTCTGGATGAGATCAATATGGCAAAGAACGATGCGGTTTCTGTCCTTCATGCAACTCTGGACTATCGCCGCTCCATTGATGTTCCGGGCTATGACCGGATCGACCTTCATCCTGCGGCACGTTTTATCGGAACCATGAACTACGGATATGCAGGAACAAAGGAGCTGAACGAAGCTCTGGTTTCCCGTTTCCTGGTGATCGATATGCCAGCGCAGACAGAAGAAACCCTGGGATTTATTTTTCGCAAAATGTTCCCGGAGGCAAAGGAAAAGGCAGTGGAACAGTTTATCGGTGTATTTATGGATCTTCAGAAGAAATCTGTAAACAGTGAGATCTCCACAAAAGCGCTGGATCTTCGAGGACTTCTGGCTGCCATGAAGATTGTTCGTGCAGGACTTTCTCCCCTGGCAGCAGTGCAGATGGGAGTGGTGAACAAAACCTTCGATATTTTTGAAAAGGAGATCGTGGACGATGTAGTCCGTACAAGGATCCCGGAAGAGTGGACAAAGGACGATGTCTATGCATAAAGATCTGACAGAAGAACTTTCTATAGAAGATTACAAGATGGAGCTGGAAAACCGGATCCGTAATCTCCTCTGGACGGTAAGCGGCGACTATACACTGGATGTGAAGCCGGATGTATCGCTGTTTCTCCGCTCAAAAGAGATCGCTCTTTACGATGGAATCAAACAGGGGGCTTTTGCCAGATATTTTGACAAAAATCTGCTTGGCCTTTATCTTGTAAAAAAAATCTATCTGGATGCCTCTGAGACGGAGCTGACCGGGCTGACACAGCTCTGTATCGAAGCGGCAGTGGGAGAGCGGATCTGTGAAGAGCGCCCCGGGGTTCGCCGCATGAGAAAAAAAGCTCTGGAAGATATCCTGGATCAGGAATATGAAACCCTGCCTTTCTACGATAAGCTGTTAGACAGGCTGAAAATTGCAGTATTCCGTGATGTACTTACAGGAAGCGTACAGCCTCTGGAGAAAAAACTGTCTGCATTCCGGGATCAGATCTATGCCTGCGCAGAAAGCAGAGACACCATGGAACTGATTCGGATCATCGACAGCCTCTATAATGCGGTCATCGATCCGGACTTTGAGAAGAAAAACGGTTCCCTTGAACGGGTAATGGCGGTGACGCTGGAAGAATTGACGGAATTTGGATGGGAAGACTATCTTAATGAAGAGATGTATGAGGAAGCTCTGGAAAATTACGTGGAAAAGCTCACAGACCGGATGACAGATATTGAAGATTCCTCACTGACACAGGATATGGAAGAAAAACGTAAGGTGAAAAACAAGATCACGGTGATTTCAGAGGAAGCTCTTCAGAAAGCTCATACCTATGTGGAACTGAATTTTGGAAAAACCTATCTCACACCTGCGGAAGAAAAAAGAATGAACCATCTTATGTGCCGGGGAATACACGGAGACTGCAGCCTGTATTTTACAGAAGGAATACTGAAAAATCCGGTTCGTGATAATTATCAGTACCAGTATGCAAAGCGTCTGCGTAATAAGAACATATGGATCTATCATGACAAGCACAGAATTGCAAAACGAAATATTGCCATATTGACTGAACTCCTGAAAAAAGCACTGGTGATCCGAAGTGAAAACCAGGAAGTCCTATCAGACCGGGGAACTATCGTTCCTTCCAGGCTGTGGCGTATAGGCAGAAGCGGTGAGGCAAATCTTTTTAAGAGGATTCTTCGTGGAGACAATACGGATTTTGTGGTGGATATACTGATCGATGCCAGTGGTTCACAGATGAGCCGACAGGGAGATGTGGCACTGCAGGCTTATATGATCAGCTCTGCCCTGAGCAATGTGGACATCCCTCATCGGGTTATGAGCTACTGCACATTCTGGGATCATACGATCCTGCACAGGTTCCGGGAATATGATGATCCGGTTTCGGCGGATGAGGATATTTTCAATTATGTGACTTCCTCCAATAATCGGGACGGGCTTGCCATAAAAGCAGCGGGATACAGTCTTTTGCAGAGGGAAGAGGAAAAAAAGATCCTGATCATCTTAAGTGACGGACGCCCCTACGATGTGATCATAAACCGCCCCAATGCAAAAAATCCGGCCCCTTATCAGGGAAAATATGCCATTTCAGATACTGCAACAGAGGTGCGGCGTCTTCGGAGCCAGGGCGTCAGTGTTCTGGGGGTATTTGCAGGCGAAGAGAAGGATCTTCCGGCGGAAAAGAAGATTTTTGGAAAGGATTTTGCCTATATCCGGGATATCGGAAATTTCTCGAAGATCGTAGGGCGATATCTGACAAAACAGCTGGAAACGGACAACTGAAAAAAAAAAGTATTTTATTTTAAATGTATAATATTCAATTGTAAGGAATAAGGTCACTATGTTAGCATAAAAGCTGCATAGTGACCAATTATTTGCTTATAATTATACAGAAAATTGTAAATAATATATAATATCTCAGATATAATTTCTTGCAAAATACTGCGAAATTTGCTATACTATATAACGTTACTAATTTACTAGATAAAGGGAGAGGAAATATGAACAAAAACACAGAGTTCAAACCTTACATTCCTGCGGAGAAAATCACTCCGGAGCTCACAGTTACATCTGTGATCATGGGATGTATTCTTGCTGTCATCTTCGGCGCAGCCAATGCTTACCTTGGTCTTCGTGTTGGTATGACAGTATCTGCCTCCATTCCGGCGGCAGTTATCTCCATGGGTGTTATCCGCGTGATTCTTCGCAGAAACTCCATTCTGGAGAGCAATATGGTCCAGACTATCGGTTCAGCCGGTGAGTCTCTTGCAGCAGGTGCTATCTTCACCATGCCTGCACTGTTCCTCTGGGCAGAGGAAGGACTTACAAGCAAACCAGGCATCGTTGAGATCACTCTGATCGCACTTTGCGGTGGTATCCTTGGTGTACTTTTCATGGTACCCCTTCGTAATGCCCTCATTGTTAAAGAGCATGCAACTCTTCTCTATCCGGAAGGAACTGCCTGCGCAGACGTTCTTCTTGCCGGTGAGGAAGGTGGAGCAAATGCTTCCACAGTATTCTCCGGTATGGGACTTGCTGCTGTCTTCAAATTTGTTGTTGATGGACTGAAGCTTCTTCCGGCAGATGTTTCTGCAGCATTTAAATCCTTCAAGGGTGAGATCGGTATGGAGGTTTATCCGGCACTTCTCGGTGTTGGTTATATCGTAGGACCGAAGATCGCATCCTACATGTTTACAGGTTCTCTTATCGGCTGGATGGTCATCATTCCGCTGATCTGCCTGTTCGGACCTGATACATGGATGTATCCGGCAGCAGAGGGAACGACCATTGCCCAGCTTTACGCAAACGGCGGAGCATCAGCGATCTGGTCTACTTATGTTAAATATATCGGCGCAGGTGCTATCGCAACAGGTGGTATCATTTCCCTGATCAAATCCCTGCCGCTGATCGTTACAACCTTCCGTGACTCCATGAAGAGTATGAAGGGAAGCAAGAACACAAGCACAGAGAGAACCGCACAGGATCTTCCGATGCAGTTCATCCTTCTCGGTGTTATAGCAATGGTATTTATCATCTGGATCGTTCCGGCAATCCCGGTAACTCTTCTTGGTGCAGTTATCATCGTAGTTTTTGGATTCTTCTTTGCAACAGTATCTTCCCGTATGGTAGGTCTTGTAGGAAGCTCCAACAACCCGGTTTCCGGTATGGCTATCGCTACTCTTCTGATTGCTACATTTGCGATCAAGAGCTCCGGTAAAACAGGTATCGACGGAATGACAGCAGCGATCGCTGTTGGTTCTGTTATCTGTATCATCGCAGCGATCGCCGGTGATACCTCTCAGGACCTTAAGACAGGATACCTTCTTGGTGCTACACCTAAGAAGCAGCAGATGGGCGAGATGCTCGGTGTTGTTGTTTCCGGTCTTGCTATCGGCGGTGTTCTGTATCTTCTGGATGCAGCATGGGGCTACGGTACAGCAGAGATCCCTGCTCCGCAGGCTCAGCTTATGAAGATGATCGTTGAGGGAATCATGGGCGGAAACCTTCCATGGGGACTTGTATTTGTAGGTGTATTCCTTGCAATCTGCCTTGAGATCCTCCGTATCCCGGTAATGCCTTTCGCAATCGGTCTTTACCTTCCGATCTACCTGAACGCAACCATCATGATCGGTGGTATCGTTCGTGGATTACTTGACCGCAGAAAAGGTGTTGACGAAAAAACCAAGACAGCTCAGGCCACAGATGGTACTCTGTACTGTGCTGGTATGATCGCCGGCGAGGGTCTTGTTGGAATTCTTCTTGCGATCTTTGCAGTTGTCGGTATCAGCCTTGATATGTCCGGCGTTGTAAACCTTGGAAATATCGGCGGTGTTGTGCTGATGATCATCATGATCCTGTCACTGCTTAAATTCTCTATCTGGAGAAAGAAGAAAGCCTGATGAGAAAAAACAAAAAGGATAAGAAACAGGATATCAACTATCTTGATCTGATCCCGGAAACAAACCAGTCGATTCGGTGGCACCGGGACCTGAAGCAGCGGATCATTCTTGAGATAGAGAATAAGGGTATGTTCAATACCATCGCGCAGAAGGTTTTTGGCAAGCCAAGGTTTTCCAAGGTTCATCTTGATGAAATGGGAACTTTTATCTGGCCTGAGATCGATGGAGCCAAAACCGTGCAGGAGCTTGCCCTGCTGGTGAAAGAGCATTTCGGTGATAAGGCAGAACCGCTTTATCCGAGAATCGTAAAATACTTTCAGATAATGGAAAGCTATGAATTTGTTCATTTTATAAATAAAAAGACAGAAAAATAGCATGGAGAACGGGAACGGACGCAGAATAGTGTACGGTCCCGTTCTTTTTATGACACGTCAGTGCGGGAAACTGATGCAGTTGTCATATGATACTATAGCATTTTCGGAATTTTCACAGCGGAATAGAAATATTGAGGACATTTCAAGACAGAAATTCCGGGAATTGCTGTAAAAAATGAAAGGAGCACTTTATGAGTCTTGTGAAAAAAAAGGACTGGTATCTGGATTATCTTCTGATCATAGTAGGAACCGGGCTGATGGCACTTGCCATCAATTCCGTTTTTGATGCAACCGGGCTGGTAACAGGCGGCTTTTCCGGTATAGCGATCCTGGTGAAGCATTGGACCGGTGAGATCATAGATGGCGGGGTTCCGCTGTGGCTTACCAATATCACGCTGAACATTCCGCTGTTTTTTCTGGGATGGCGGATCAAAGGCTTTTCCTTTGTAAAAAAAGCTCTGGTCGGTGAGATCTCCCTCTCAACCTGGCTTGCCATTCAGCCGGTGTGGAATATTGCGGGAGATGATCTCCTTCTGGCTGCTGTATACGGTGGTGTGATCCTGGGAATCGGCATTGGAATGGTTTTCCTTGGACAGGGAACCACAGGCGGAACGGATATGATGGCAGCACTGATCCAGAAGTATATGCGTCATTATTCCATCGCACAGATCATGCAGTTTATTGATGGACTTATTGTGATCGTAGGAATGTATGTGTTCGGTATCCAGCGGGCCCTGTATGCCATCATTGCGGTTTATCTGGTAACAAAAGTATCCGACAGTCTGATCGAAGGTCTGAAGTTTTCCAAACAGACATTTATCATCACGGAGAAGCCGGATGAGGTTGCCAGAGTCATTATGGAAGACCTAGATCGCGGAGCGACAGGGATCTGTGGCAAGGGGATGTATTCCGGTCAGGAGAAGACGATCATCTTCTGTGTGGTAAACAAAAAGGAAATTGTGAAGCTGAAAGAGCTGGTAGATGATATTGATCCCAACGCTTTTGTGATCGTTTCCGATGCAAGAGAAGTTCATGGAGAAGGTTTTATAGAGAAAAATTAGGCGGATTTCAACAAAAATTTGTAAATTTTTTCAGTTTTACTCTTTCATTTTTGGTGATTTTGTATTAAAATAGCCATAGATAGAGAGGGAAAGACAGAAGATAAGCATACACATAAGTGAGAAGGGATTGAACGGAATGATATCGAATCAGGTGTTACAGAATACGCTCGAGGGACTTAAAGAAATATCAAGGACGGAATTTTGTGTCATTGACACAGACGGCAAGGTACTTGCGTCTACCTTTTCTGATTTTGAGATCCAGCCGGCAGATATCCAGGCTTTTGTAGAATCCCAGGCGGACAGCCAGCTTGTCAAGGGATTTCAGTACTTTAAGGTCTGTGATGATTATCAGTTGGAATATGTCCTGGTAGCCCACGGAGATGATGAGGATACTTATATGGTAGGCAAGCTTGCAGCCTTCCAGATCCAGAATCTGATCGTTGCGTACAAGGAGCGTTTTGACAAAGACAGCTTTATCAAGAATCTTCTTCTTGATAATCTTCTTCTGGTGGATATTTACAACAGAGCGAAGAAGCTTCATATTGAAGCAGATGTCCGTCGTGTAGTTATGATCCTGGAACTGAACCAGGAGAAAGATCACAGCTCTGTAGAGAGCGTGAAAAGCCTTTTTGGCGGAAAGAGCAGAGATTTTATCACTGCTGTTGATGAGAAGAGCATCATTATAGTCAAGGAACTGGAAGAGGGAGAGGGCTATCCGGAGATGGATAAGCTGGCTCATACGATTATGGATACTCTGGATCTGAATAAAGATGGTGAGGATGTCCACATGGCATACGGTACCATTGTCAATGAGTTGAAAGAAGTTTCACGTTCCTACAAGGAAGCGCGTATGGCCCTTGATGTAGGTAAGATCTTCTTCGGAGACAGGGAAGTTATCGCATACAGCTCACTTGGAATCGGACGCCTGATCTATCAGCTGCCTATTCCTCTGTGTAAGATGTTTATCCGCGAGATCTTTGACAACAAATCTCCGGACGATTTCGATGAGGAGACACTTGTCACCATCGATAAATTCTTTGAGAACAGTCTGAACGTATCTGAAACTTCACGTCAGCTGTATATCCACAGAAATACGCTGGTATATCGTCTGGATAAACTCCAGAAGAGTACAGGCCTTGATTTGAGAGTGTTTGAGGATGCCATTACATTTAAGATCGCGCTGATGGTTGTTCGATATATGAAATATATGGAGACATTAGAGTATTAATAGCATTCGGAATGCAGGATGATAGTTTGATATATTAAGGCAACATATTAGAACTTTTAAACTGCCGCTTATTCCTTCCCGGAATAGGTGGCAGTTTTTGTATGAGCGTTTTTCATCATGGAATATTGTGTAAATGTCCCTCCTGTTTGGAAGCATTCACGAAGTGTGTTACTGAGAACGGAGTGAGCAGTAACGAATTCACATGAACTTCACAGATAACATCCATGACTCTATTGTAATTTTGGTAATTTTACGTTAAAATAAATAATTTGAAGAGGGCTGTTGATTACTGTTCACTGGTAATATTCCGCGGAGCGCATTAATGAGAATGGAGTGAACAGGTTACTGTTCACTGGTAATGTCCCGCGAGGTGTTTTTTGTGAGCGAAGGTCACAGAAAACCCGAGACATATCGCGCGAATTTATGCGATCAGCATAAATTCTGTGCATCGCGCAGCGTGTTACTGAACACGTAGTGAACAGTAACCACACTTTTTAAGTCACATAAGCTGCCTTCAAATTCTTTTTACACCTCTCCTTTTATATCCCGGAGTAACTCCTGCAGAATATTCTCCTGATAACCTGCTAATCGTTTTATCTTTACAGCTTCTGCTGTCAATTTCAGTTGTCGATGACTGATATTTTCCAATTTACTTATTCCGGAATCTCCGATTTTTTCCATAGAACAGCTTTTTTCATAATCTTGAGGTGACATCCTCCATATATGAATTCCATCTCCAAATTTTTTCCATAGTTTATCTGCAATTCTTATTCCATCCGGATCAATATCACCACTGTAATAAATCTCGGCTTTTCCTTTCAGTATCATGGAAATCAGAAGCAGAGCCACTGAACGCGGTTGCCCTGAAGTACACAATACAGTAGCGGACTGATCACATAAATGACTGAGCAAATAAGTGAAAACCATCTCGTTTTCTACTATATAGACTTTTTCCTCTGCCTGTATTCCAAGAATCCCCCGCATATTTTCCATGGTAATGACATATGGTTCCTTACGTTCACAGAATGCCTCATACGCCGGATGCAATCCATCTTTTGTCATTAAATGAAGACCATAGGCATGCACCAGCGAAGACACATTGTCAGGAATAATCCTGACACTTTGTAAAAGTTTTCGCCAGCTGTGAGCATTCTCTGGTGAATCTGCATTTTTAAGATAGCAGATTCCGTGTATCAGAAGCATGCCCCCTGGACTTCCGCGATCAAAATAGTGAGGATTTCCTGACACATCTGCCGCGAAAACAGCTAATGGACTATCCGTCTCCATAGCTTTTAATTCTTTCAGTTTTAAAAGTGCATTTCCTGCATTTTTTACCAGATGTTCTGCCTGTTGCGGATCTTTCCTGTATTCTTTTATTATAACCTGATTTCCATACTTTTTCCTGGCAATTACCGTTTCCAGCCATTTTGCAGCTACTGAATTCTCACCTGTTTTCTGTTTAAAATCATCAAGTATCGTCAGCAGGAAATCATTTTTCTTCTTCTCTTTTTCTTTCTGTTCCGTCTGACTTGTCTGCAGTTTTTTTCCAAAATATTCTTCCAGAACCTGCTTCATATCTACAGGTGCGAAGCGGGTCCTTTGCAGTCCCGCTTCAAATTCGGCAAATGAAAACTGAATTTTTCTTTCATAGAATACCTTCCCAATAATTCCGGTAATTGCCCTCCTTTCCTGTTCCGAAGTCTCTTTTAAAGTAATTTTTCCTGCCACTCTTCCATAAGAACGCCATTTTTTCCATAACTCCTGAAAGCACCTGTCATATACCTTCTGATTTCTGAAATATTCCGCACATTCTCTGTTACTGTTCATCCAGCATTCTTTCCTTTCCGTTCCATGTATAGCGGATGACAGAAACTATCCGGGAATTCTGTGGTCTGAGAAGTTCTGCAATTCGAAGTCCTTTTACTGTCTCAAAGCACCCCCACAACGCCTGTGAATTCATAATATAATCAAAGTCAAGTTTATGAACCAGTTCAAACATACTGCTGATGTTCTTGTCATCCACTCCTGCAAAGGCTTCATCCAGAGCTATCATACGTGGATGATCCTTGTTCTCAGCCTTTTTATACTGTGCATTTACCGCTGCAAACAGAGGAACATACATGGCCATAGCTTTCTCTCCACCACTGAAACGGTTAAATGCTGCATTTGTAAGCGGTTTCTTCTGCTCTTCTCCCCGTTTGAAAAACATACGGAATTCAAACCATTTTCGGTAATCCAGTGCATCCCTTACCAGATCCATATAATTCATTATTCCATTGTCTTCTTCAAGCTTCTGCTTCTCCATGCGAATTTTACTGCGGAAATGAGCAGCTACTTTTTCAATATCATCCATTGTGAGAAGAGTCCTGTCACGAAGAAGAATTTCTTCCAGCTGAACCGTATCCAGTTCTTCATCATTTTCCGATTTACGCGGTTTCCACTCCAGTGAAAAACTAAGCCCCATAGATGTATCCATATCACGCATAAGTCTGGACATGTCTGAAACCCATTTACGACTCTCCGCAATTTTGTCTGTAAGCTGCTGACTGATAGTCTGCGAAAGGATATCTTCAAACAGTTCTCTGTCCTTCTTCTGAATCAGTAATTCCGTCTCATCAATGGCTGCTTTCAAAATTTTATAGAATTCTTCCAGATACACTTTCTTTCCATTCCAGGTAGATACAATACGTACACGGTTTCGCAAAGCACTGCTGTCTGATTCCGCTTTTCGTTGATCGGCTTCAAAACAATTTTCTATGGAAGTTCCATAGCTGGTCAGGCTGCCATTATGGCGTTGGTATACCTGATACAGCGACTGGAACATTTCTGCAGCTTCTCTGTTTCTGTCACTTTCACGGATGATTTCCGTTGCAGCTTTCGCACATTCCAAAAGAGATTTACCCTCTCGCTTCATTACCAGTTTCAGAGAAAGTTCTTCCTCAAAATAACTTCGTACTGCTGTTTCATAACTGATTTCCCGCTGAAGTTCTTCCTTCTGTGCCGGTTCTGCCTCCTTCATTGTTTTGTATCGGTCTTTTAATACGGCAATCTCCTGACTTAAGGAAAAGCTTTCTTCATTTATTCCTTTCAGTTCTTCTCTGAGTTCTTTCAGACGTTTTGCCTTTTCTGCAATATCAGGACGATTCAGATACTCCTCATACTGATGAATTTGAATATCAAACTGTTTCACTTTTGTGCCGTATTTATCTTTTTCTGCAAAAGCTTCATCCATATGTTCTTCTGCCTGTTCTATTCCATCCTTTTGTACAGTGCAATTGTCTCTTATATTCTCGATTACAAGAAGATTCCTGCTGATTTCCTGCCAGATACGAATATATTCCTCCACGGCATCAACAGCCTCCTGATATGCTTCTTCTGTTCTTCCATATGAAAATGGTCTGCACTTCTGCAATACTTTCTGATATTGTCCGTTTTTCTCCTGTGCAAGTTTATTTTCCTGCGTTTCTGCTTTTTGATGCTCTACAGTCAGTTGCTGCAATGCAAAGCCGCATTCTTTTTCGTAATTCAGTGCCTCATCAATTTCTGTAAAACCTGGCAGATCCTGATATTCTTTCTCAAGCTGCTCCATATTCTCCTGAAGTTTATTTACTTCCTTTTCCAGAGTGTCCACTTTTTCTTTCTGCTGTTTTATCTCCACTTCCAGTTCATGGATTCTCTGCTCTTTTCGCCTTTTTCGTGCCAGAATACCTATGAATTCTGCTTCTCCTTCTTTTTCTGCCTTTCCAAACAACATCCCATGCCTGAACCATCCATCTTTCCCCAGACGGATTCCATCAGAAGCAGCACCATCCAGAAAAATATTTCCTAATATCTTCTTAACAGCCCTTTTCAGTTCCGGCGGCAGTTCTTCACTCACTGTCAGACCATTGAAATTTGAATTACCATTTTCTTTCAGGAAAAGTACTGTGTCCTGAAACTCAGGGCACTCCTTCCGAATCCTGTCCATATCCTGCTCAGTCACTACCAATGCATCCAGAATTCCAGCCTTTTGCAGTTGTGCCTCCATCCTGGCACTCTCTGCATTATCCAGTTTTTCGGAAAATTCCACGGTTTTATAAAACCGTGGAATTTTCCGAAAAACTCTGATTACAGTAAGTTCTTCTTCTGTTTTTTCCAGCAAACTTACCTGAAGATTTCGTTCATTTATCTTGCTGTTCCATACATCCAGCATACTTTGTCTCTGACCCTCATAGTCCTCCCGCAAAATCTTCTGTACTCTTCCGGCATCCTCGACAGACTGATATTCTCTGACTGCACATTCCGCTTTCTTCAGTATATTCTGTCCTGGTTTCCATACAGCAGACATCCTCTGTTGCTCAAAAAGATCTGTAATCCACTGATCAATGCTTTTTGTTACCTGTTCCTGGGCAGACTGCATATCCTGTTCTGCTTTTATTTTTCCTTTTGTAAGCTGTTCGAGTTTTGCCGCTGCTTCATCATACAAATCCTCCAGTTTCTCATACTCTTCTATTACCCGCCGACATTCTTCCAGAAGTTTTTTCATTGTATTCAGATTTTTTACCACTTCTTCCGAACTGCTGTGGTCTTCTCTTTCTATAATTTGAACAGCCCAGGAATGTTGATCCCATTGTAAAATCTCCTGAGTTTCCTCCAACTCTTCTTTTTCATCCCCAAGTTCCTGTTGTCTTTGTTCCAGACCACCCTGCAGCTCTCTCAGCTTTTGTTCTTCCCGCAAGATCCTTTCTCTGTAATCCTGAATTCGTGATTCCCAACGCTGCTCATCTTCTAATGCTGTTTCTTTTTGTGTCCTGGCTTCCTCCAGTTTATGGTCAATTCCCTCCAGATCCATATCAAGGAGTCCATTCCGTTCTGTTTCTGCCAGTACTTTCCGCTCTTCCAGTGTCCTGAGCTGTTCTTCTTTTTCATGACAGGAAATCTCTGTATTCTGAATTTCTGATTTCTGTCTGTCTAATTTTCTCTGGGCTTCCTTCACCGCCTGATTTTTCTGCAAATACGCCTGAGCTTTTCTGCCCAGCATGTACTGATTGTAACGGGTGTATTCTGTGCGTATCACTTTTATATCTGCAAATGCCCGTTCCAATATCTCCAGGCTATCCTGAATTTCATCCATTTTCTCCATGGCATCTACCATAGCTCGCAGATCTTCATCCGTCAATGTCTGCAGTGAATCGTTGAGGATTTCATATACTTTCGTAGGCTTAAATTCCTTGGACAACTTGGGGGCACGTACTTTTACCAGCAGTTTAATAAACTGTTCATACTGTTCCGCTTTGCGGAAACCGAAAATATACTGATTTACATATTTCTTGTATTCACTCTGGCTTTCCGTAAAAAAATTATCCTCTCCCAGTGTGGCTTTCATTTCCCTTTTATCCAAAGGAATCTTACTGGAACCAACTTCTTTATACAACCACAGATCATATCCAATTCTTTTTCCATCTAAGAGCACAAATCCCCAGAAGTCCATCGGTTTTCCGCGCTTTGCACGCTGTCCTATTCCTATCGTCCTGTACTCCTCTGTATCTGCCTTTTTAAATTCCAGAAACAAGTAACCAGTTGCATCATCTCTTCCTTCCTCACCCAGAAAATAATATTCCATTCTCCGGTCACTGGAACCAAAAGGGTCCAGTCTGCTGGGTGTTCGATCTCCGTCAAGTACAAACGGAATAAAACTCTGAGTGGTAATGGATTTTCCGGAACCATTCTGACCACGCAACAAAAGTTTTCCATTCACAAATTCAAAATCTTCTTCATCATACAGCCAGAAATTCACAAATCCAATTCGGTTCATTTTCCAACGGTCGCTCACTCTTTTGTACCTCCTTTAAAGTCGTCCGGATATACTCCGGCTAACCTTCCGGCTGCCGGACGTATAACGACCTGCTCCTCTTTGCACTGAATCATAAGCCAGTTTTCCATATATTCTGTCACTGTTTCCAACAGTTTCGTTTCATCCATTTCCCGATATTCTTTACTCCACCCGGCACACCATTCCTTACGACATGCCAAAACCAGATTATCAAATTTCTCTCTGGTCATATAGATACATTCATTTTCTTTTTTCTCCAGTTTTCCATCTGCCAATTGATTCTGTATCCTGACACAGATCATTAAAACCACTTCCGGAAGCATGGCATCTCTTGGATGTACCGTTCCATAACAGTCCGCATCATCTACAGTCAGACATGCTGTATTTCTGTAAATATCAAGATTTCCACCCAGATTTTCCTGCAGATATTTTGCCACCCACTGGCGCTGGTTTTTCAAATAAAGCGCATCTGCATCATCATTCCCTTCCCAGTACATGACCGGGCACACAGCCAGCTGCCGATAAACACGGTTGATACGTGTGGTTCCTCTGTCTTCCTGCACTTCCTGGAAATCAGCCTTTTCAAAGTCTTCCCAGGACTGATAACCGGAAATGTCCGTAGGAAAACTTGTAGCAAAATACTTGGAATATCCTGTATTTTCATATAATACTTCCTGTCCGGCTTCTGCACCGAATGATTCACTTTTTCCCTCATATACACGAAGCATTTGCAGTTTTTCCATATATTGCAGCACCCGAACAAGCGATTTTCTCTGGCTGAAGGAGGTCCAGTCAACTTCCATATAATCTTTTAACTGGGTTTCCACATAATCAATCAGCTCAGAGAGTAAAAACTGTTCCTGCTCTTCCTTGTCTTCCAGATACATAAGTACCACACACAAAATGCAGTAATCCCTGATTTCTGTAAATTCACTGATTCCCATAAAAGGCTCTGCATGTGCAGGTCTTTTCTCCAATTTCAGAATATTTTCTGTATGAACAAGCCTCCATCCAAGCTGTTCTCGCACAAATCGCTGAAATGCCGGGATATCTCTTTTCACCTTATAATAGGTTTCTTTCTCGGTATCTTTGCAGATCCAGAATTTCTCAAATAATGTTCGTACTTCATTCATGATTTTTTAAACTCCAATACATAGGATGGCATGGTCAGATCTCCATCTTCACACTTTAGTACACAATGATCCTGTTCCCGAATCAGCCGGTATTCCTGTCCGTACTCAGTTCTTCCTGTTTTTCGGGAACTCACATTAGCCTGGGCTATCCATTGTAAAAATACTGTTCGGGTTTCTTCTGTGACTGGTTCCTTTATTTCTGAAAATATTATTTTATCATCTTTTATATATTGCATCACAATTTTTTTTGCAGATATGCTTCCCTCTGCATCATTTTTTCCAGAGATTTATCCTCAAAGCCGCGCCGGTCTTTTTTTTCACGATAATTTCGGGTATGAGGTTTCAATAAAAATTCAGCTGGTGATTCATCATATATGCTGTTGTTTATAGAATCTTCTTCTCTTGGATAAATTGTCTTGAAATGCTGAATTTTCTGAATTCCAAACACATGTGCCGAAAGTCTTCTGGCTTCATTGAGATCTTTACAATTGAGAAAAAGTTCGAGAAATTTCTTATAATCATCTTTTCTGCTGATTCCCCAGTTCTGAATCTGCACAATAAGAGCTGCGTTCTGAATAATGCTCCGGATTACATCATTCGTAATTTTCAGAACTTTTTTACACTCACATTCACGCCTATCAGAATCTATAAACCAGTTTTTCAGAGCTTTCCATTTGCCTTGCACATTTTCACGTATACTGGGTTCCGCATTTCCGTGGATTTCAAGAAGTGCATGGGGAATATCCAGTTCGCTTTGTACTACTTTTTCCAGAATTTTTTCTTCCATAAGAGGAATATTTTTCAATAAACTCTGTTCGATCCGATGGGAATGGCGTTGCATCTCCTGTATAAATTCAGTCAGATATTTCACAAATTTATCTTTGTGGACAACAAACTCTACAGATTTCATCAACTGCTCTGACTTTCCGGAATAAAAATCTCTCAGATAGTCCTGATAATTCTGATTCAGGCGTTTAAAATCCTCCTGCAGCATATTCCACCACTCATTTACTTCTTTTAATGTGGCGTTTTCCATTTCCGGAACTTCACTTAAACTTTTTTCCAGTCGGATAAAGAAGTTCGTAGACAGATTCCCGGATTCCAGAAAAATATTCTCCAGTCGAACTGTCAGACGTTCTATTTCTACAGCATATTCTGACATGGTATACTGGTACTGCTTATTCTTATAATCTGCAATCGTATATACTCTTCCCGGATCCTGTATCGGTGTAAGATTCTTCCACTTAACCAGTGCATCCAGATCCAGCATCAACTGCTCCATTGTATAATTATCAAAAGTTCCCTCTTTTTTCAAAAGCTGAAATATATCTTCTTTATACAACTGAAAATTCATTTTCTCATATTCCCGGTAAAAGCATCGCATGATCTTACGATATATTGGTGCATTGGGAACGGAAAGGTAAGAGGTTTCATTAATTTGTTCCAAATATTCCATTGTACAGTTTCCTTTCTTAAATTTATGTTCACTGCTCCCCTGATGGAAAATTATATCTTATAGAGACATAGTAATGTTTGCACTTTCAATCATCTTATAAGCCTCTTCACGTTTCTCATCACCATGACTCTGATCTTTGCAAAAAGTCTCACATCCCCCTTACGGTACAGACATGAGACTTCTGGTTTTATTTTTCATATTTTTCAATCCGACATTCATGTTCCTTGGTTTTTTCATTATAATTAATTCCAACCAGTAAAAGTTCTCCCGCGTAACATGCAACAGAATCCGGATATTTTCTGTCTTTGATCTGATCCAGGGCGGTCTTAACATCTTTATTCCACTTCAGTTCCACAACAAGTGCCGGATAGAACTTTTGAAACTCCGGCTTGGGAATAAATACAAAATCAGCAAATCCACGCCCTGCCGGGAATTCGCGAATTGGTTTGAAGTAATATTGCATTGCGCTCAGATACGCAATGGACAGTACACTGCTGAGTGAATTTTCATTATTATACTGAATCACTGAAACATATTCTCTGTGAATTTTTTCTATTTCTTTTGCTACCGCATCTCCATCCATCTGAAGGGTATCCCTCAAAAGCTGTTCGGATTCTTTCTGGAATGAAATCAGTTCATTCCATTTTTTTCTTTTTGTTGCCAGAATCATTTCCTGACGGATTTCCTCATTTGGGATGAATGCAGTTTTAAATGTCCGGTCATAGGCAAGGTAGCCAAGATGAATCAGATATGTCAATACATCATCTTTATTGGCAAAACTGACCGTGTCATTCTGAAAAGAAGTGATATCGATCGGAACATGATCGCCCGACAACATTTCAATCACTGCGCCTCTCAGTCCATCAAAGTCCATATTGATCAGCGGAACAATCGCCTCATAAGATGCTGTTCCTGACCAATAACTTTGGAAGTTTCCATCCGCCATCAAGTTTACAACTGCATTGGGATTATAGACATGATATTTTCCTAACTGATATCCATCATACCAACGTTTGACTTCTGTAAAATCCTTCTTATATGTCTCACAAAGTGCTTTTACTTCATCTTCTGTAAAACCGATGTAAGAAGCTAAACATCCTGCATTCAACATGGAATATTCTCGAAAATTGTTAAGTGCTGATTGTGTTTTTTCTTTCTTGATCGGCAAGATGCCTGTAAGATAAGCAAGTTGAATATATTTCGTTGGTTCTGTTCCCTTAAACATACCTCTTAGGAATCGGATATACTCATCCTGCACCTTTTTGTTCGCTGATTCATCTCTGATCAGCACATCCCATTCATCAATGATAATGATAAATTTCCGTCCTGTCTTATCCTTAACCAGAGAAAGTGCATCTGGCAAAGATACCACTTCTTGACGTAAAATCTCTGGATAAACTTCACGCAATTCATCCAGCACAACTCTTGTGATATATGGCACAACATTATCCGCATCTTCGCAATTTATCAAAAACCATTGTACATCAATATGAATCACGTCATATTTATTCAAATGTTTCTTAAAATCTTCTGATTGTCCTATCTCAAGATCAGAAAACATCTTTTCTGATTCTGCTCCCTTACTGTAATATGCTGCAAGCATATTCGCTGCATATGATTTTCCAAAACGTCTTGGGCGGCTATTACAAATATACGCATCTGTAGAATCCAGAACTTCATTCATACATACGATCAATCCTGTTTTATCTACATAAATTCTGGAATTAAGTGCTGCTTGAAACGCACTATTATCTGGATTAACAAATCTGCCCATATTTTATACCTCTCCAATTCCTTTTACCTGTTTTTAATATTTCTCTATTTTACACACGTGTTCTTTTGTTTTCTTATCATAATTAATACCAATCAACAACAGATTATCCTGATATTCTTCCAAACTTTCAAAATACTTCTTATCTTTGATCTGCTTGATCGCACCTTCTGCGCTCTGATCCCATTTTAATTCAACTACCAATGCCGGTTTCTCTGCAAATTGTTTTTTCGGAATAAAGACCAAATCTGCAAATCCTTTTCCACCTGCCAGTTCTCTGTGAATGGTATAAAAATTCCTTGCTGCATATAATGCGAGTGAAATCGTATAACTCAATGCATTTTCATCATTATACTGGATATGTGATGTCTCAAAATGTGCCTGTTCAATGGCTTTCGATACCTGTTCTTCTCTGCCTTGCCAGATTGCATTTAATGTATCTGCAGAATCTTTTAGTGCTTTTGAAACAGATCCCCAGTCTGATACTGAAACTGTATTTACATATTCTGCCCGAATTTCACTATTTGGTATCTTGACTGTTTTTGTTTTATCATCATATGCAAGATATCCAAGATGGATCAATAATGTCAGCACATCATCTTCCGTTCTGAAAGTTGCCATATCATTGGTAAAACTTTCGGTATTTACCGCTACACTTTCTCCAGCGATCATACTTAAAACATCATCTTTTAGATGCTCAAAATTCATATCAATATACATCTGTAATGCTTCAAAAGTCTCTGTCTGATTCCAGTAATTTGATATCTTTTGAAATCTCATACTATTTACAACTGATCTTGGACTATACACAGACGGTACTCCATCAAATGAATATCCGTCATACCAGT
>OMGY01000649.1_pt1 | contig 38994 bp, 30 predicted proteins | sample 1674461 | NCBI WGS metagenome assembly OMGY01 (sample SAMN05578579, study PRJEB25193) | human gut metagenome | biome: Human Microbiome; feature: human-associated habitat; material: feces | host: Homo sapiens | place: USA:Birmingham | reverse complement strand
TACGCGAACGCGCCGAGCAGGCATGCTCCGATTCCGATGTACCCAACAAGGCGGGACGCTGTGCGAAGTTTTGCGGACTTGGTCTTTTCCATCTTTCTTACCCCTCTTCTGAAAAAATCCTGATACCGACCTTTGGGTGCGCCATCGGTCGCTCAAAGTATCATCTGTATATATCATACCATTTTTTTTGCCTTCTGTCAATAGGAAAATCAAAAAAACCTGCGGCTTCCGCAGGTTTTTTGAAGGAAATTCGATTACATCAGCGTGCGCAGAAAACTGCGGCGCTCCGCTCTGCGGCGGCGTTCCTCTTTGGCACTTGCAATGACCACAACCGCCGTCAGGGTTGCGGCGCTTGCAAGGATAACCGCAGAATACTTCTTGAGGAAATCGCCCGCCTTTTCGACATAGGGCATTTTTTCCTCAGGGATCACCTTCTTCGCCTTTTGGCCGAGATAATCCCGTACCTTGCCCGTTTTCTTATCGGCATTTCCGGAGCTCGGTGCAACGTCCGCAATCGTATCGCAGACTTCGTCAACCGCGTCCTCGACCGCTTCCTCAACCGTGGTCTTGCAGCACGCGCTGATAATACGGAACAGGATCGCAACCACAAGGATCGCGCCCGCGACAATTGCAAGCGTGATCAGTTTGTTCAACAGTCCCCATTCACCCAGAAACTCAATGCGGTAATGGTTCATGTTCTTCAGCCAGAGGCCGTTCGGCAACGCGTAACCGCAGATGAAAAGAGCGAGGCAAAGTCCCAGACCAATGTAGCCGATGAGACGGGAAGCGATGCGGAATCCCTTAGACGCCGCGGTGTCAATTTTGTTCATATTATCCCCCTCCGAAAAAAGATTGATTGTATCTATATTTTACCATGTATAAAAAGCTTTGTCAAGACCCTTTCATAAATTTTTCTTAAGAAAACAGACTTTTTTTGAATAACCGTTCTTCTCTGATTGCAAAATTCTGCAATTTTGCTGATATTTCGCGCGCCAAGAAAAAAGGCGGTCGGATTCCGCCGCTTCCGCTCCCGGCGAGCCCGGTTTTTCCATCGTTTTTCCCGCTTGACAATTGTCGTTTTCTGTGTTATAATGAATCTGTAAATCAGACGTCGATTTTCTGTCGGTGTCACCACAGGAGGTTACCCGCTATGCCGTTTATTGAAACAAAGCTGAATATCCGTCTCACTCCCGAAAAAGAGGCAAATATCAAGGAAAAACTGGGCAAAGCCATCTCTTTGTTCCCCGGGAAGAGTGAATACTGGCTGATGCTCCGTTTTTTCTCATCATACGTTTTCCACCGCGCTTTCGCCGCATCCCGCAGCCGGTTCTGCAGTTCCTGATAAATTTCTGTATGGAACATTTTTCGGAAAATTTCGCTCCTGTCTGCCGTTCCCGCGAGGAGAAGTTTCTGAAAATCGCCCTGCGCAATCATGGCAATCTGCCGGAACTGACGCTGATCCAATCCAAGAAGCTGCGTTACCGCCTTGGTCACTTCCGTACTTTTTGTGACCGGCTGCCGCTCGTCCGGGAAAATCAGCTCTGCATTCGCCTTCTCTGTTGTCATCCCCTGGCCGCGGTCTTTCGGGCGCAGATACTCCGGATTCCGTTTTACGGTGTAATCTTTTCCGCGGTATGTGAAGGTGAGTTCTACAAAGGTGCGTACTTCCGGTTTCGCATATTTGCTGCGGAACATCTCCCCTTTCCGGATTTCACCGCTCGCCTCGCCGTAGAGCGCAAACGTGATCGCATCAAAAATTGTCGTTTTTCCCGCGCCGGTATCTCCTGTGATCAGATATAATCCACCGCCGCCCAGCTGTGTAAAATCCAGATCCATCCGGTCCGCGTACGGGCCGAATGCACTGATGGTCAATTTCTTTGGCTTCATTCCTTCATCCCCCGCAATAGTTCTTCTACAAACTGTTCCTGCACCTCTGTCATCGACTGGTTATTCTGCAGCTCATAAAACTCCTGAAACAGCTCCAGCTCTGACTTCTCCTCCACACGTTCAGCCGCACGGACTTCTGCATTCGACCGCGTTCGTTTATTATCATATTCGAGACGCATCAGATTGGGATAAATGGTCCGAAGTTTTGCCATGCCGTCCGGCACATCCTCTTCATCTGTCAGGGTCACCTGCAGGTAATCTTCGCAGTCTCTGTTCTCATAAAATGATTTCGCCGTCACTTCCAGATACGTTCCGCGGATTTTCCGGAGATCATGGAGTGGTTTCAGCGGAATCGTACGAAGGTCCACGCTGCCTTTTTCTTTTAATTCCACGACGGTAATCGACTTCTCCTGACCCGCCTCGGAAAACGAATATTTAAGTGGTGCACCGCAGTAGCGCACCGTCTCGCGGCCGACTTTCTGCGGACTATGGATATGGCCGAGCGCCACATATTCAAACAAAGCAAAGAGTTCTGCCGGTATCTGATCCACATCACCGACCTGCAGTTCTTCGGCATCGCACCGCTTCGCCCCTGTCACAAACTGGTGCGCAAGAAGCACATTCCGCTCCTTCTCATCGATTTTGGTCTGCTCCAGCGCAATCCGCACAGCGTCCGCCGCAGACTGCACCTCCTCCGCACGCTCCGGAAGAGCATGACGTATCGTCGACGGCCGTAAAAATGGAAGAAGGTAAATCCAGACCGTTCCATATGCGTCCTGCATCGGAATCTTTTCTACGGTTCCGTCATATACCTTTGAAAAATAAATGCCGCTTTTCCCCATCAGACTCGATCCAAACGCCAGACGCTCCGCCGAGTCGTGATTACCGCTGATGATAAAAGCCGGAATTTTCTGCTCCGAAAGCCGGGTCAGAAACGCATCAAACACCTGCACCGCCTCTGCCGTCGGAATCGTCCGGTCATACACATCCCCGGAAATCAGAATCCCATCCGGCTTTTCCTGATCTGCTGCATACAGAATCTGCGTTAAAATATATTTCTGATCCTCGATCATGGAAAACTCATTCACACGCTTTCCAATGTGAAGATCGGATAAATGAAATAGTTTCACGAAAAACCTCCTCTGTACTTATATTCTTTTCTCATTATACAATATCCACCTTCAAAAAGAAATCATCTGTTCGATTTTTGTAAGTATTTCAGGATGCAAAAAAACTCCCGTTCACACAGGAGTTTCTGACGTAGCGAGAGGGGGATTCGAACCCTCGACACCGCGGGTATGAACCGCGTGCTCTAGCCAACTGAGCTATCTCGCCATATTCATTTTCAACACCGTTTTTCATAAAATATGGGGCCTATAGGGCTCGAACCTATGACCCTCTGCTTGTAAGGCAGATGCTCTCCCAGCTGAGCTAAGATCCCATATCTTGTTTTTCGTCAGCGCTTATATCCTGCTGACATTTATAGATTCTAGCACTGTTCTCTCAATTTGTCAACGGTAATTTTTAAAATTTTTCAAATTTTTTCTTTTATTTCTACAATAGCGTCGATTTTAATTCCATAATTCTATAGCAATCCAATAAATTGTTGCACATAATTACACGAATGAAACCACCCTATGCAGTAGTTCCTCCCTGATAGACTGTATAGGCACAGTCTCCATCCATGTAAATCTGCTGGAATTGTCTCGATATGCAAAAAAGCATGGTAAAAAGCTAATTGATCTTACCTCGGAAGAAGTCAAAAAATTCTCAATATAATATTTTTTTCTAAAATAATCAAAAGGTCTGAGCAAAATCGAATTACACTACATCAACTCGATTTTTGCTCAGACCTTTTTAGTAAATTACGCTATTCTCTTCCAATTTGGTAATTACTCCAGACAATCAATTCCTCTTCTACCGTCTTCACGTCAATGTGCTTCGCTGACCGTACTTCTTCCACAGTAATCACGCGGCTCTCGCCCGGCAGCAGATCGAATAAGTTGTCGGAGAAGATTACGTCGGCTTCTTTTAAATGTTCTGCGGTACGTATAATCGTTGTAGGAAAGATCCCGCACCTCATCCTCGTTTTCTCCTACATACGGGTCTTTCATCTGTCCATTGCGAAGCAGATCAGTGTAAACCGTTCCCGGCACCTGTCCTTCCTGCCAGGAGTCTTCCCACTTGCAGTTCATCTGCCATGTTCCATTTAATGTAATCATGTCGTTCTCTCCTTCTTATATTTTTCAGGATCCATGCGCTTATTATATCAGCTTCCTGTCTGGTATCGTATGACAGAACGCCAGAAAAATAGGACAAATCTCCATTCTTATTTCTTTCTTCATTCTCATACAATGTGTAACTTTCTCTTCCATTTTCTGACATTTCTGCGGAAATGCAGTTTTTTCGCGTTCCTTCATTGCGAATTTTCCCCGGGGATGATATAATAGCCAAAGTCGAAAGAGCGAACCCGGTGACCGTTCCACAAAGTGTCCCGGGAATAATGGCCATCCCCAGGACACAAAAAACGGGGATATGTCCCCTGCTGCACGCGGGGCATAAGAAAGGAGTAACATATGCCTTATGATGACGTACAAAAATTTTCAGAGGCAGCGGTAAACAAGGCGAAGCTGCTGAAAGAACAGCCTGGAAAATACTTTCTCCGCTCGGTCATGGCAGGCTTTTTTATCGTCGTTGCCATGATCTTCTCCAACGTAGTCGGCAATGTCTTCCAGGGTTCCGATCCTGCGTGGGGCAAGCTGCTTGGCGGTATCGTGTTTGCTATCGCGGTTCTTCTGATCGTGTTCATCGGCGCAGAGCTTTTTACCGGAAACAATCTTGTCATGGCGTTTGGTGCCTTCGATAAAAAAGTATCGTGGACGCAGGTTGGAAAAGTATGGCTCGTCAGCTACATCGGAAATTTCGTCGGATGTCTGATCCTCTCCGTGATTTTCGTACTGGCAGGCGCTTCCGGCACCGCTGATTACTATGCGGGCTTTATTGGGAACAAACTTTCCATTCCTGTGGGAGAAATGTTCTTCCGCGCCATTCTCTGCAACTTCTTTGTCTGCCTTGCCGTTGCCTGCGGCATGAAATGCAAAAATGAAGTTGCGAAATTTTTCATGATCATACTTTGTATCTCCGGATTCGTTGTTGCCGGTTTCGAACACTGCATTGCCAATATGGCAACCTTCGTTACCGCCGCACTTCTCGTTCCGGGCGGTATCTCTCTTACCGCCGCGCTGAAAAGTATGGTAATTGTAACTATCGGAAATATGATCGGAGGCGGACTGCTCCTTGCCTGGCCGCTTCGAATGATGAGTGCAGATAAATGACAAAATCCTTATACATTGCGGAGAAGCCGAGCGTCGCTCAGGAATTCGCAAAAGCATTAAAACAGAATATGCAGCGCAGGGACGGGTATCTGGAGTCGGAAACTTCCATCGTAACCTGGTGCGTCGGCCACCTGGTTACGATGAGCTACCCGGAAAAATACGATCCTGCGTTAAAAAGGTGGAGTCTTGAGACCCTGCCTTTTTTGCCTGAAAACTTTAAATATGAAGTAATCCCGGAAGTAAAAAAGCAGTTCAACATCGTGAGCGGCCTGCTCCACCGGGAAGATATCGAGACCATTTATGTCTGTACCGACTCCGGGCGCGAGGGAGAATATATCTACCGCCTCGTCGCACAGATGGCCGGTATCAAAGACAAGAAGCAGAAACGTGTCTGGATTGATTCACAGACAGAAGAAGAAATCCTGCGCGGCATCCGCGAAGCGAAGGATGAAAGCGAATACGACAATCTCTCAGCTTCCGCTTATCTCCGTGCCAAAGAAGATTACCTGATGGGCATTAACTTTTCCCGTCTTCTCTCGTTAAAATACGGAAACGCCGTCGCATCGTATCTCGGCACCAAATACCAGTCCATCTCCGTCGGCCGTGTCATGACATGCGTGCTCGGCATGGTCGTGCGCCGCGAACGCGAAATCCGCAGTTTCGTAAAAACACCGTTCTACCGTGTCATCGCCGGTCTTTCTTTTAACGGGCGGAATTTCGAAGGCGAATGGCGTGCCGTTAAAGAAAGCCGCTATTTTAACTCGCCGCTTCTCTATAAGGAGAATGGATTCCAGAAAAAAGAAGACGCACAGAAGCTGATTGACGAATTAAAAGCACAGAATCCTCTGATCCCGCGCGTTCTGAAAATGGAGCGGAAAAAAGAGAATAAAAATGCGCCGCTGCTCTACAACCTTGCGGAGCTGCAGAACGACTGTGCCCGCTTCTTCAAAATCAGCCCGGATGAAACGCTGAAAGTCGTCCAGGAGCTTTACGAGAAAAAGCTGATTACCTATCCGCGTACCGACGCCCGTGTGCTTTCTTCTGCCGTTGCAAAGGAAATCAGCAAGAACCTGCGCGGCCTGCAGCAGTACAACATCTGCCGCGGTCTTGCGGATGAAATTTTACAGGGCGAGAGCTGGAAAAAGATCGGTTCCACCCGTTATACGAATGATAAACAGATCACTGACCACTACGCAATCATTCCGACCGGACAGGGCCTTGGCAATCTGCGGAATCTTTCGGAGCTTTCCGCCAAAGTATACGAAACGATTGTCCGCCGTTTTCTTAGCATCTTCTATCCGTCGGCCGTCTATCAGAAGGTCGCGCTTGTGACGGAAATCGGCGGCGAACAGTTCTTTTCCAACTTCCGTGTTCTCGTGGAGGAGGGCTACTTAAAAGCAATGCACTACTCCTTCTTCCGTAAAAAGGATGAGGACGAGGACGGAAAAAAGGACGAGGAAACAACGTGCGATCCCGCATTTCTTGTCGCGCTGTCCCAGTTAAAGAAAGGCAGCGAACTAAACCTGCTCGGCCTTTCAATTAAAGAGGGCGAAACCTCCCCGCCGAAGCGTTATACTTCCGGTTCCATGATCCTTGCGATGGAGAATGCCGGACAGCTCATCGAAGATGAGGAGCTGCGTGAGCAGATCAAGGGAAGCGGCATCGGAACGAGTGCAACGCGTGCGGAGATCTTAAAAAAGCTTGTCTTTATCAAGTATCTCGCGCTGAACAAAAAGACACAGGTCATCACACCAACGCAGCTCGGTGAAATGATCTATGACGTCGTCCACCAGTCCATCCGCCCGCTTCTGAACCCGGAGCTGACAGCAAGCTGGGAAAAGGGACTCACCTATGTGGCGGAGGGATCCATTACCTCTGAGGAATATATGGGAAAACTGGAAAACTTTGTAACACGCCACACCGTGAATGTAAAGCAGATGCGGAACCAGTTCCAGTTAAAGAGCAGTTTTGATGCGTCTGCGCCGTACTATAAAAAAGCCTCTTCCACACGTTCCGGTGCCGGAAAAAGCACGTCTTCAAGAAGCTCTTCTGCAAAGTCTTCTTCGAACAGAAAAAAGACCGCACAGAACACCTGAAATGTGGTAAGATAAACAGGAACAGAAAAAAGAAAGGATGAATCACTCATGAAAGATGCAACCATTTCTGAACTTTATGATTTAACCCAGACCATTGCCGCAAAAATCTTTGAAGGCAAAACGTATCCATGGGAAGTGCTTCCGCTCATCAAGGACTTTATTCTTGAACTCGGTGAGACGCTTGATCCGGCAGAATACGAAAAACGCGGTGAAAATATCTGGATCGCAAAAGATGCCAGTATCGCACCGACCGCTTCCATCAGCGGCCCATGCATCATCGGAAAAGGCGCGGAGATCCGCCAGTGTGCTTTTATCCGCGGAAATGCCATCGTCGGCGAGGGCGCTGTCGTTGGTAACTCCACCGAGCTGAAAAATGTCATTCTCTTTAATAAAGTACAGGTTCCGCACTACAATTACGTCGGTGACTCTGTTCTTGGCTACAAAGCGCACATGGGTGCCGGTTCCATTACTTCCAATGTAAAATCCGACAAGAAGCTTGTCGTTGTCAAAAGCGCCGATGAGCAGATCGAAACCGGACTGAAAAAATTCGGTGCAATGCTCGGCGATGAGGTTGAGGTCGGCTGCAACAGCGTGCTGAATCCGGGAACCGTTGTCGGAAGAAATTCCAACATTTACCCGCTATCCTGCGTCCGCGGTGTGATCCCGTCGGGTCATATCTTTAAAAATGCGAAGGAAATTATCAAAAAATCTGATAATTAAAAATATTTTGTTTTATCGCAAGAAAATCAAACAGATCGTTTGCAAAGACCGCCGGAAATTTTATCGTTTTTCGGCGGTCTTTGCAATTTTTTATCAAAATAGGCTGGACGAATGGCCAATTTTGTGAGACAATAACCATAGGTCTGTGAACAGGCTGGAAACGGTCCGTTCGAAAGACAAAAGCTCAAATAAGTACATATTTGAAAGGAGTTTAACAATGACTTATTCACACGAAGTAGAAATGATGTGTCCGGTTACCCAGGGCGTGCATCACGGTGCAGCTCCGATTCCGGAGGAAGCAAAATGGGTAAAAGCAAAAGAGATCAAAGACATTTCCGGATTCACTCACGGTATTGGCTGGTGCGCACCGCAGCAGGGTACCTGCAAACTGACTCTGAACGTAAAAGAGGGCGTTATCCAGGAAGCTCTCGTTGAGACCATCGGATGTTCAGGAATGACTCATTCTGCAGCTATGGCATCTGAGATTCTTCCGGGACTTACCATCCTTGAGGCTCTGAATACTGACCTTGTGTGTGATGCTATCAATACTGCAATGAGAGAACTCTTCCTTCAGATCGTTTACGGAAGAAGCCAGAGTGCATTCTCCGAGGACGGACTGGTTGTAGGTGCCGGACTGGAAGACCTTGGTAAAGGACTTCGTTCCCAGGTTGGTACTATGTACGGAACCCTTGCAAAAGGACCTCGTTACCTTGAAATGACCGACGGTTATGTAACAGGTATCGCACTGGATGAGGATGACGAGATTATCGGTTACAAATTCATCAACTTCGGAAAGATGATGGACTTCATCAAAGCCGGCGATGATGCAAACACAGCATTCGAGAAAGCAAGCGGACAGTACGGACGTGTTGCTGATGCTGTTAAGATCGTTGACCCGAGAAAAGAGTAATCAGATAATTTAGGAGGATAGGAAAATGGCTTTATTTGAATCATATGAAAGAAGAGAGAAACAGATTCTGGCTAAGCTCGCTGAGTACGGAATCAACTCGATCGAAGAAGCAGCAGAAGTTACAAAAGCCGCTGGTCTCGACGTATACAAAATGATCGAAGGCATTCAGCCAATCTGCTTCGAGAATGCAAAATGGGCTTACACAGTAGGCGCAGCTATCGCAATCAAAAAAGGATGTCGTAAAGCTTCTGAAGCTGCAGCAGCTATCGGTGAGGGACTTCAGTCCTTCTGTATCCCGGGTTCTGTAGCAGATCAGCGTAAAGTTGGTCTTGGCCATGGTAACCTTGGCAAAATGCTTCTGGAAGAGGACACCGAGTGCTTCGCATTCCTGGCTGGACATGAGTCCTTCGCAGCTGCTGAGGGTGCTATCGGTATCGCTGAGAAAGCAAACAAAGTACGTCAGAAACCTCTGCGTGTTATCCTGAACGGTCTTGGAAAAGACGCTGCTCAGATCATCGCACGTATCAACGGCTTTACTTATGTAGAGACCGAGTATGACTACTACACCGGCGAGCTGAAAGAAGTATACAGAAAAGCATACTCCAACGGCCCGCGTGCGAAAGTTAACTGCTACGGCGCTAACGATGTTCGCGAAGGTGTTGCTATCATGTGGAAAGAGAACGTTGACGTTTCCATCACCGGAAACTCCACCAACCCGACTCGTTTCCAGCATCCAGTTGCAGGTACCTACAAAAAAGAGCGTATCGAAGCTGGCAAGAAATACTTCTCCGTTGCTTCCGGCGGTGGTACAGGACGTACTCTTCACCCGGACAACATGGCAGCAGGTCCTGCTTCCTACGGTATGACCGATACAATGGGACGTATGCATTCTGACGCTCAGTTTGCAGGTTCTTCTTCTGTACCGGCTCACGTAGAGATGATGGGTCTGATCGGCGCAGGAAACAACCCGATGGTTGGTATGACTGTTGCTGTTGCTGTAGCTGTTGAAGAGGTAGCAAAAGCTGGCAAATTCTAAGGTTAGCCAATACTTGCGTAAATAGAATTATTTGAGCAGAAAAGAAGCGCCGCGGGATTTTCCGTATGGCGCTTCTTTTTTGTATATTTCTGAAAATGTATATGAGTGTATCGTGGTTATCTCATCACTGGAATATCCGATCTGATCGCCTAAATACTTGCTATAATTCTCCGACAGATCTTCTCCGGTTTCCTTATCATACATTTTCCTCCGGTTCTCGTAGATATTTAACGTAAAAAAAGACCTCATAACCACATTTCTATGGTTACAAGGTCTTCATTTTGTTGTTTTTCAATTACTCCGGCTTGTGTCCGGGCTGATGATCGGGGTAAGGGGCGGTCGGTGATCTGTTAGCGAACGGCTAGAGGATCAGTGACTTTGCCCTTTTGAGGATCAACTGGATTGCCCTGGGACAGAAGCGTTTCTTTTCACATATTTATAATTCTTATTTCGCGCTGATATATTTCTTAGCAACAAGTGTCTCCGCACACAGTACAGCTCCGCCGGCTGCGCCGCGGACGGTGTTGTGGGAGAGGCCTACGAATTTCCAGTCGTAGATGGTGTCTTCTCTTAAGCGGCCTACGTTGATTCCCATGCCGTTCTCGTAGTTGACATCCAGGGTTACCTGCGGACGGTTATCCTCGGTCATGTAGCGGATGAACTGTTTCGGTGCGCTTGGAAGGTTCAGTTCCTGCGGAAGGCCTTTGAAGTTCTCCAGTTTCTCGATGAGCTGCTCTTTCGTTGGTTTCTTGCGGAATTTAACGAAAACAGCTGCGGTGTGTCCGTTTAATACCGGTACACGGATGCACTGGCAGGTGATCTTCGGCTCGGTTGCTTTTACGATCACGCCGTTCTCAATTTTACCCCAGATACGAAGCGGCTCCTGCTCGCTCTTCTCTTCCTCGCCGCCGATGAACGGGATGATGTTGCCTTCCATCTCCGGCCAGTCTTTGAAGGTTTTTCCTGCTCCGGAAATTGCCTGATATGTGGTTGCAACAACCTCATACGGCTCAAACTCTTTCCATGCAGTTAAAACCGGCGCATAACTCTGGATGGAGCAGTTCGGTTTTACCGCAATAAATCCTCTCTTGGTGCCCAGACGTTTTTTCTGGAACTCGATGACATCGAAATGTTCCGGGTTGATTTCCGGCACTACCATCGGCACATCCGGTGTCCAGCGATGTGCGCTGTTGTTGGAAACAACCGGTGTCTCGGTCTTTGCATATGCTTCTTCAATCGCTTTGATCTCGTCTTTCGACATATCAACTGCGGAAAATACAAAATCTACGGTAGATGCCACATGCTCTACATCATTTACATTCATCACAACGAGCTTTTTCACTGCTTCCGGCATTGGAGTATCCATTTTCCAGCGTCCGCCGACTGCTTCCTCGTATGTTTTTCCGGCACTTCTCGGACTTGCTGCCAGGGTCACAACTTCAAACCACGGATGGTTCTCCAGCAGAGAAATAAATCTCTGACCTACCATACCGGTTGCTCCTAAAATTCCTACTCTCAATTTCTGCTCCATTGGTTTCATCTCCTTGTTCTTCTGTGGCGTACATTTGTGCGTCTCATGTCATACTATACCAATTTTTTCAAAATTGCAACTGTTTTTTCAATTTTCCTGTAAATATTTTTTATTCTGCTCGATGACAGCCAGCATCGCATCTGCTCCCGGCGCACCGATCGTGTTGCGTCGTTCTACGCAGTTCTTCATGCTGATGGCATCATAAATATCATCCTCGAAGACCGGGCTGATCGCTTTGTACTCTTCGAGTTTCATATCATCAAGGGAGATTCCTTTGTCAATGCAGTACAGAACGAGACGGCCGACAATGCCATGTGCATCGCGGAACGGAACGCCTTTTCCAACAAGGTAATCGGCTGCGTCCGTTGCATTCGTGAAACCGTTCTTTGCACTGTTCTCCATGCGGTCTTTTTTGAAGTGCATGGTAGAAAGCATGCCATTGAACAGAGCCAGGCATCCTTTTACGGTGTCGATGGCATCGAAGGTCAGCTCTTTATCCTCCTGCATATCTTTGTTGTACGCCAGCGGGATTCCCTTCATAGTGGTGAGCATTGACATCAGAGCTGCGTAAACGCGGCCTGTTTTTCCTCGAACAAGCTCTGCGATATCCGGATTCTTTTTCTGCGGCATGATACTGCTTCCGGTGCTGTATGCGTCGTCGATGTCCACAAACTGGTACTCATTGGTATTCCAGATGATGATCTCCTCGGAGAAGCGGGAAAGATGCATCATAATCGTAGAAAGAGCACTGAGGAGCTCGATGACATAGTCACGGTCGGATACGGAATCCATGCTGTTTAAGGTCGGGCCGTCAAAGCCGAGCAGCTCTGCGGTGTAAGCGCGGTCCAGCGGATACGTCGTTCCAGCCAGCGCACCGGAACCGAGCGGACAGTAATTCATTCTCTTGTAGATGTCTGCAAGGCGGCCTCTGTCGCGGCGGAACATTTCAAAATATGCGCCCATGTGATGTGCCAGTGTGATCGGCTGTGCTTTCTGCAGATGGGTGAATCCCGGCATATAGGTGTGAATGTTCTCTTCCATGATTTTTTCGAGTGTTACCAGCACCTCTTTGACGAGTGCATCAATCTCGGTGATCTCATCGCGGACATAAAGTTTCATATCGAGGGCTACCTGGTCATTGCGGCTTCTTCCGGTGTGCAGCTTCTTTCCGGCGTCTCCGATGCGGTCGATCAGGTTTGCCTCCACGAAGCTGTGGATATCCTCATATTCGCTGGTGATTTCCAGTTTTCCGCTCTCTACATCGGCAAGAATCCCCTCCAGTCCTGCAAGAATCTGGTCTCTCTCCTCTTCTGTCAGGATGCCCTGTTTTGCCAGCATCTTTACATGTGCCATGCTGCCTTTGATGTCCTGTTTATAGAATTTCTGATCAAAGCTGATGGATGCATTAAAATTATACACTAACTTGTCGGTCTCTTTTGTGAACCGTCCGCCCCATAACTGTGCCATTTTCATTCCTCTTTTCCTGTAAGTTTTTTAAATTATCATGCATTATTATACAAGCATCCAACCTCCCTTTGCAAGTCAAATCACCTACTTTCCCGAATTTCGGCGTTTTGTGTAGTTTTTTTCCAGCCAGCCCAAGATGCCGTACAATCCTGCCGCAACGAGGCAGAGGATCAGGATGGACAGGATTACCCAGTCAAGTCTGAACAGATTTGCCCACCTTTTTGCGGCAGAGACGCTCGTCAGCCGCCCGATTTGCCGCTATCCAGAGCTCTTCAGAGACGATAGCAGGAATTTTCCCCGCATAGACGTACTGCCCGCCCGGCGGTGTAGGGAGCGTTTTTCCGGTGTTAAAATCGTAATGCTTCTTGTTCATGACTACGGTGCCTTTATTCATGGGATTCCGCACCATGCGGATAATGTCTGTTCCAGAGAATGGTTTTCCGGCGCGGCTGCGGACGCCCTCCGCTGCCAGAACCGCCGCAATTTTCCGTCCGCCGAGACCGTCTGCACAGAGTTCGTACATACGGCGCTTCACTGCGGCCTCCTCCGGGATGATCTCAATCGCTCCGTCTGCTGTCCGCCGGTAACCATAACTTTTTGAGGTCAGCACCGGCTTTCCATTATTCTGCTGCCGTTTCTGGTGCGCCAGATTCATCTTCTTGCTCAGCTCCCGGCTGTACTCCTCCGCCAGAATCGCCTTAATGCCGGTCAGAAGCGCGTCTTCCGGCGAATAGAATGTGTTCTCCAGATAAAAATACAGCCGCTTTCCGGCGCAGTTTAAGCGGTCTGCGAACAGATACCAGTCCCGCGTGTTCCGCATCAGGCGGTCCTGTGACTTGATTACGACGACATCAAACCGGTTCTGCTCGAGATCCTCGTACAGGCGGTTATATTCCCATCTGCCCTTCCGGCTCGTACCGGAGCGGCTCTCCACGTAGGCATCCACAAGCCTCCATCCTCTTGCCCGGATTGCCTCTTCCGCCTCCGCCGCCTGCCTTACCAGCGCATCCTTCTGGTTTTCCTCCTCGGTGCTGCACCTTGCATAATAAACCGCACGCAGCTTCTCCTCTTCCATCTCCTGTCTCACTTTCCAGATGCTTCTCTTTACTATATAGAAAAAAGGACCGGAAAGTTCCGACCCTCTTTTTGTAATTTCTTTTACGGATTGCACCGTCCGCACGGCTCATAGCCTTCGGCGATCAGATCCTCGCGCGGTCCCTGATATGTCGCCTTGTTTTCATCCTTAATCGAGTTGACGCTGGAGCATGACGGCAGGTGGAATTTCATGCTGGATGTGTTCATGACATATTCCTGCTGATCCGTCATCGTTCCGCTGCTTTCGCTTAACGTGCTGTCTCCCGTTGCATAATTAATCGAGATGCCCGGCTGATTGTTGTATGCGAAGATATGGAAGGAAATGCCCTCGCCGTCATCTTCCATGGAAAGTGCCTCCATCTCCACACCGTCCGCTACAAGGTCGTCCCCGGTAAAAATTGGTGTAACGCGGTACAGCACATGGTTTCCGGTCTCTTTGACGTAGTCGGCAACCATGTTTTCAAACGGCAGCATGCCCTCGACATTCAGATAACGTGTTCCAGTGATCAGATTCTTCTCGTTTGCATTCTCACCGGTCAGCTGGTATCCGATCAGATGGCAGCGGTTGTACAGATATTTACCTTCCACCTGATCGTATTTTACCGTATGCCAGCCCGTCGGCTTTACCTGGCCGATCGCGCCGCGCTTCTCCGTCGGCATCAGATCCTGGCCGATATTCGCCTCTGCCACGCCGCACCGTCCCAGGCTGTCCGGATCGCTGTAATGCTCGTACGACTCGGTCGTCTTTTCCTCATCGGTAAAATCCGGCTCATTTCCGTTTAAAACGACATACGGTTCACCGGAAAACTCCGGAACATCAAGAACTGAAACGGCCGTCGGTGCCTGATCGGTAATCTGGGATTCCGTCATCGTATAAGCGGCCGTAACCTCCGAACCGGAATCTGCTCTCTCCGTCGAGAGAAGATCCTGCGCCTCACAGCCGGTCAGTGTCAGAACAAGAAGCGCCGCCAGCAGCAGAAGCTGTTTTCTTAGTTTTTTCATTTCTCATATACCTCTTTCGTTATTTTCTCATGGGAATAGCCTGCAAACTCCTCCTCGGACACTTTATTCCATTTGGAAAGATCCAGGTCGAATTTCCGGTCAGACGGATAATGCCGGTTCCACCAGAAAACGATGATTTTCTCTATCTTCGCTTCCACAGCCTGCAGTCCCGTATTCTCCACAAAGCAGTATTCTCCTTCGCCTGCCTGCTCCAGAAAATCTGCCGCCGCCTGAAGTGTTACCTTCCCACTCTCCTTCTGCTCCGCGAACAGCTTTTCCGAAGCCGGATTCATCCAGAGCGTTTTCCCCTCACACAGTTCGCAGATTTTTTCCGTTACCACGCGGTCCCGCGAAACGCGTCGTCCGCCAAACTGCATTCCTTTTCGTTCTTCCAGACATACGATTCCAATCATCTGTCATCCTCCCTTCTCTTGCGTGTGCATATCTGAACACCTGACTGCCGTAGATAATCAGATAGCCAAGCCCCTCTCTTGCCCCGATAAACTCTCCGATTACAACACCGACGAGGCACAGGCCGATGTTGACCTTCCACACGGCGAGCAGCCCCGGAAACGACCACGGCAGCACGACGCGGAACAGCATATCCTTCTTCGTTCCGCCGAGTGTTGCAATCAGGCGGAGCATATCCGGCTCCACACTCTGAAAGCTGCTGTAAATGCTGATCACCGAGCCGAATATCGCAACGGAAATGCCGGCCGTGATGATCGTTTTCACGTTTGCCCCCATCCACACAATGAGAAGCGGGGCGAGCGCCGATTTCGGCAGGCTGTTCAGGACTACCAGGTACGGCTCCATCACCGCAGAAAAGCGCGGAAAGAGCCACAAAAGCACAGCGAACGCCATGCCAAGTGCCGAGACGAGCAGAAAGCTGATTCCCGTCTCATACACCGTGATCCCGATATGGCGCAGAAGGTTCTGCTCCGTCAGCAGGGTCACGAACGTTTTTCCCACCCGCACAGGGCTGGAAAAGATAAACGGATCGATCCATCTCAGATCCGCCGCCACCTCCCATAATACCAGAAAACTGACGAGAAGCAAAGCCCGAAACACCCGCACCTGCTCCCGTTCTCTTTTTTTCTGCCGGAGATACACCCTCTGAAAGCTGCTCTCCGGCGTTTTTGCCTGCTCACGCATTTTCATTCAGCTCCTTCCAGATGGCATTGAAATACGTTTTAAATTCCGGCGCACTGCGCGCTTTCATCGGCGTGCGCTCCTCCATCGCAAACCGGATCGGAATCTTTTTTTTCACATATGCCGGCCGTGCCGCCAGAACAATCACACGGTCCGCCATGCTGATGGCCTCCGAAATATCGTGTGTCACGAGAATTGCTGTCTTTCCCTCTTTTTTGATGATCTTTCCGATATCATCACAGACGTTCAGCCTCGTCTGGTAGTCGAGAGCGGAGAACGGCTCGTCAAGCAGCAGAAGATCCGGCTCCATCGCCAGTGTACGGATCAGTGCCGCCCTCTGCCGCATACCGCCGGAAAGTTCGGACGGACGGGCATTGGAAAAGGATTTCAGGCCGTATGTCTCCATCATCTCCCCGACTTTTTCTTTCCGCTCGGGTGTCAGCGTGCGCGAAATCTCAAGGCCCAGCAGAACGTTGCTGTAGATGGTCCGCCATTCAAACAGATGGTCTCTCTGCAGCATGTAACCGATATGGAGATCCGCCTCCGTGATCGGCCGTCCGCGGCTCAGCAGAGTTCCCGCCTCCGGCTTTAAAAGACCGGAAATCAAGTTCAGGATCGTGCTCTTTCCGCAGCCGCTCGGTCCGACAAGAGCAACAAATTCCCCCGGGGTTACCGAAAAGGTCAGATCGCACAGCGCCGGTGTTTCTCCTTTCATGGTGTGATAGGACAGTGATATATGCTCTAATGACAGGATTTGATCATCCATTTTTTTGCATCCTCCTCTATCTATAAGATATCATATGCAGCTTGCATCCCAGCCGCGCTGAGGCTATAATAGAAAGGATTGAAAGATACCAGGAGGTTTGAAGATACATTATGGCCAATAAAAGAAATTACCAGAAGGAGCTGGATGCGAAGATTGCAGGACTTCACGGTGAAGTTCCGACCTTGCTGCTGCACAGCTGCTGTGCGCCGTGCAGCAGTTACGTGCTGGAATATCTGTCGCAGTATTTTTCCATTACGCTCTTTTACTATAATCCCAACATCTATCCGCCGACGGAGTACGAGCACCGCGTGGAGGAACAGCAGCGTCTGATCCGCTCTCTTCCCGCCGTGCATCCGATTTCCTTCTGCTCCGGCCCGTACGATTCTGACCGGTTCTATAAACTGACACGCGGGATGGAAAATGTGCCGGAGGGCGGCGAGCGCTGTTTTGTCTGCTATGAAATGCGGCTCCGCGAAGCGGCCGAAATGGCAAAGCAGCTCAAACTCGACTATTTTACAACAACCCTCTCCATCAGCCCGCTGAAAAACGCGGAAAAGCTGAATGAAATCGGAGAACGGCTTGCCGCCGAATACGGGATCCCATATCTCAATTCAGATTTCAAGAAACGGGGCGGCTACCAGCGTTCCATCGAACTTTCCCATGAATACGGCCTCTACCGCCAGGACTACTGCGGCTGCGTCTTTTCCCGCCGGGAACGCGACGCACGGGTGGCAGCACAGGAAAATGGCAACAGCTGATGTGCTCTTTGAAGTGCCTGGCCAAAAGCTCCGTCAGGATATGCTGTACGAACTGATCTTCCTGAAACTTGTAACAGCAAACGCCCTTTGCAGCAGATCTTTTTCCTGCAAAAGGCGTTCGTATTTCTGTCATATTTCTCATGATACCAGAAAACCCGCAGAACCTTACGTCCTGCGGGTTTCTAAAGAATAAGCCGAAAATCAGATTCGAACTGACGACCCCTTCATTACGAGTGAAGTGCTCTACCGGCTGAGCTATTTCGGCCTGTGAAATTCATTTTCTGAATGACACAATCATTATTATACCGTATTTTTTTGAAATTGCAAGCATTTTTTTGAAATTTATGAATCTTTTTCTAAAATTTGTTCCGCCCCACTGATTTCCCGCCGTTTCCATCCCTGTTGTTTTCACCTCCCTGGCGCAAATTTTATGCATAAACTTTGTCCTTACTTTCAAAAATTAAGGAAAACCATCCCTTTCCCTTATAAAAATTAATGTATTTTGAAAGAAAAGCATTGACAACCGCCAAAAAAGTAAGTATAGTTTTTAACTAAAGGAAGAAAGGGGCTGTTGTCATGACCATGCAATACGATAATCTGGAAGACAAGCTCAGTCAGCTTGTAGAGTATACGAAAGATTCCGGAAAGATTGATTTATCTTTATACACTGAGTACGATGTAAAACGGGGACTGCGTGATTCCACTGGTAAAGGTGTTCTCACCGGCCTGACCGAAATTTCCGATGTTATCGGCTTCGATATTGATGAGCGCACCGGCGAAAAAGTTCCGACCGATGGCCGTCTCTATTTTCAGGGCTATAACGTCGCAGATCTGATCAAAGGTATGGAAGGACGACGCTTCGGTTTTGAAGAGATTACCTATCTTCTTCTGTTCGGTTCTCTTCCGACAGAACCGCAGTTAAATGATTTCAACGAAATTTTAAGTATCTACCGCGAGCTGCCGGACACTTTTGTCCGCGACGTTGTCATGAAGGCAACCAGCAAAAACATGATGAATACTCTGCAGCGCTGTGTGCTGACCCTGTATTCCTACGATGAAAAGCCGGATGACATTTCCATTCCGAACGTCCTCCGCCAGGCTTTGAGTCTGATCGCCAAAATGCCGCTGATCGCCGTTTACGGCTACCATGCATACCGCCACTACCACGAAAACCAGAACCTGATCATCCGAAATCCGAAACCGGAGCTGTCGATCGCTGAAAACATTCTGCAGATGCTTCACCCGGATGGAGATTACACTGCTCTGGAGGCAAAGGTTCTCGATGTTGCGTTAATTCTTCACGCAGACCACGGCGGCGGAAATAACTCAACATTTACGACACACGTTGTCTCCTCCTCCGGAACCGATACCTACTCTGCTGTTGCGGCTTCTTTAAGCTCCTTAAAAGGACCGCGCCACGGCGGTGCCAACTTGAAGGTTATGGAGATGTTTGAAAATATTGAAGAGAATGTTACAAACTGGGAAGACGAAAACGAACTGCGCACCTACCTGACCAAAATACTTGATCGTGAAGCATTCGATGGAACTGGTCTTATCTATGGTATGGGCCATGCTGTTTATACCCTGTCCGATCCACGTTGTGTGATTCTGAAAGAATATGCAAAGAAGCTTTCCGCTGAGAAGCACCGCGAGAAAGAATTTGCTCGCTATGAGTCTGTAGAACGCATTGCCGGCGAGTGTATCGCCAAAAAGCGCCGTCTGCTCAAACCAGTCTGTGCAAATGTTGATTTCTACAGCGGTTTCGTCTACACAATGCTTGGCCTTCCAAAAGAGCTCTACACCCCGATCTTTGCTATCTCCCGTATCTCCGGCTGGTCCGCACACCGGATCGAAGAGCTTGTCAACGAAGGAAAGATCATCCGTCCGGCTTATAAATATGTCGGTCATCATCGTCCGTACGTTGCCATTGAAAGAAGAACCCCAAGAAAGACTTCCCACAGTTTTTCAAATAACTAAAAAATTATGCAAAAAGGACACCTGCCCGTACCGTTCTGGTATCGGGCAGGTGTCCTTTTATTGCCAAGTGATCTCTCGAAAAACCCGCAGAGCGTGCTTCTCATGGTTATAAACAAAACTCTGCGTTATACCCGGATCTTTGTTCCCTTGGTATCTCGTTTTGCCAGCTTAATCTTCGCTGTCAGAGAAATCTCTTTGTCGTGATACGTGATCGTGTAATCCATCCGGCTTGCCAGCAGATACGCATGCTCTACCGCGTCGTCCTCTGCCATACGGATACCACGCACACCAACGGCTGCTTTTTTCTTCTCCGGCACTTCACTCGTAAGGAAACGCAGGAAGACACCGTTTTTCGTCTGCAGAACCACATACTCCTGCTCCTGGCAGACCTCGGCAAGAATCAGACGGTCCTCCTCGGATGAAAGCTTCGTCGCCGCGATCGTTCGTTTTACGACATCAAACTCGGATCCATCGACAAGTTTTACCATACCGGCCGCGCTGACGAACAGCAGCTTATTGTTCTTGATATTTTCCAGTGCATCGACGTAAATCATCTGCTCCTTCTGGCTGCTGTAATTTCCAAGGTTGTCGATCGGCGTTCCCTTGTCACGGAATCTTCCATACGGGATGTCCATTACTTTGATGCTGTGCATCATGCCAAGATCCGTAAAGACGCAGATCTTATCGGTGTTTTTGCACTGGAACACATATTTGTTCTCGTTGTGCACAGCCTCTTTGTTCCGCTCGTAAGCAGACGTATCGATCGTCTTCGCATAACCGAAGCGGTCCATCAGGAAGACAACATCCATCTCCTCGACCTTCGGCTCCTCAAGAACAATCGCCTCAGCATTCTCAATCGCCGTTTTCCGCTTGTGGCCGTACTCTTTTTTAATCTGCGTCAGATCTTCCATAATAACTTCCGACATCGAGTCGTAATGATTTAAGATATCCTCGTACTTCGTAATCTTCGCCACAGTCGCCTCATGATCTTTTAAGAGTGCTTCCACTTCCAGTCCGATCAGTTTCTGCAGACGCATCTCCAGAATCGCCGTTGCCTGGCGTTCCGTAAAGCAGAGCTGTGCTGCCATACGCTCACTTGACTTTGATTTGAAGCGGATACCATCGGTCACACCCATAATCAGACACTCTTTGACCTGCTTCTGTGTCTTGCTTCCGCGCAGGATCTCAATGATCAGATCGATCACATCGCATGCCTTGATCAGACCTTCCTGCACCTCGCGGCGCTCCATCTCTTTGCGGAGAAGGTTCTGGTATTTGCGGGTTGCCACTTCAAACTGGAAATCAACGTGATACTCGATCACCTGTTTAAGGCTTAACGTCTCCGGTCTTCCATCTGCCACGGCGAGCATGTTGACACCGAACGTATCTTCCAGACGTGTTTTCTTGTACAGCAGATTCGTGATCCGCTCCACATCCGCGCCTTTTTTCAGTTCGAGCACGATGCGTGTTCCTTCTTTCGAGGACTGGTTGGAAATGTCGACAATTTCCGGCGCTTTCTTGCTCTCCACAAGCCCCGCCACATCGTTCAGGAACTTTCCGATGTTCGCACCGATCATCGGGTACGGAATTTCGGTGATCACAAGATACTGCTTTCCGTTTCTGCCTTTCTCCACTTCCACCTTTCCGCGGATTTTAATCTTTCCGACACCTTTTTCGTAGATCGACAGCAGGTCATCCTGATTGACGACAATACCGCCGGTCGGGAAATCCGGTCCTTTGATGTATTTCATCAGACCTTTGACGGTGATGTCGTTGTTTTTCATGTAGGCCTTGACCGCATCCACAATCTCACACAGGTTGTGCGGCGGAATGCTTGTTGCCATACCGACAGCGATACCGTCTGCGCCATTCAACAGAAGGTTCGGCACGCGCACCGGCAGAACAGACGGCTCTTTTTCCGTCTCGTCGAAGTTCGGTACGAAATCGACAACGTCTTTGTCGAGATCCTTTAAATAGACCTCCTGTGTAATTTTCTGCAGTCTCGCCTCGGTGTATCGCATTGCAGCGGCACCGTCACCCTCAATCGATCCGAAGTTTCCGTGACCGTCCACAAGCGGCTGCCCTTTTTTGAAATCCTGTGCCATTACGACAAGAGCATCGTAAATGGAACTGTCGCCGTGCGGATGGTATTTACCCATCGTATCGCCAACGATACGCGCGCACTTTCGGAACGGCTTGTCGTACTGGATGCCGAGCTCATACATGTCATACAGAGTACGGCGCTGTACCGGCTTTAAACCGTCCCGCACGTCCGGAAGCGCTCGGGAAATGATGACGCTCATCGCATAATCAATATAAGATTTCTGCATGACCTCAGAATATTCGGTCCGTATAATCTGATCTTCTGATTTTTCTCTCATCTTCCTTTGTCCTTCCTGTTAAATATCCAGCTCTGCATCGGTTGCATGTTCATAAATAAATGCTTTCCGCGGCGGAACCTCGGTTCCCATCAGTACTTCCGTCACATCGGAGGCCATACGGGCATCCTCGATCTCCACACGCTTCAAAAGTCTCGTCTCCGGATTCAGTGTCGTCTCCCAGAGCTGCTCCGGGTCCATCTCGCCAAGACCTTTGTAGCGCTGCAGCGTAAATTTTTCTTTGTGTGTCTTTCTGTATTTTTCCAGTGCTTTGTCGTCGTACAGATACTCTTCTTTTCCGCGGGACGGCATTGCCTTGTAAAGAGGCGGCATCGCAATATAGACATGTCCCTCGTAGATCAGCTCCGGCATGAAACGGTAGAACAATGTCAGCAGCAGCGTTGAAATATGCGCACCGTCGACATCGGCATCTGCCATGATGATAATTTTATCGTAACGGAGCTTTGTGATATCGAAGTCGTTGCCGTAACCCTCGGAAAAGCCGCAGCCGAATGCATTGATCATGGATTTGATCTCGGCATTTGCCAGAACTTTATCAATAGAAGCCTTCTCTACGTTCAGAATCTTACCGCGGATCGGCAGAATCGCCTGGAAATTACGGTCACGCGCCGTCTTTGCGGAACCGCCCGCAGAATCTCCCTCGACGATAAAGATCTCGCACAGCGACGGATCCTTTTTCTCGCAGTTTGCCAGTTTGCCGTTCGTATCAAACGAATATTTCTGCTTGGTCAGCATATTCGTCTTGGCTTTTTCTTCGCTTCTGCGGATTTTGGCAGATCGCTCAGCGCAGGCAAGAACATTTTTCAGCACTTCGAGATTGCGGTCGAAATACAGCGGAATCTCCTCGCCCGTTACTTTTCCGGCGGCCTTTGCCGCATCCGGGTTGTCCAGCTTCGTTTTTGTCTGGCCCTCGAACCGCGGATCCGGGTGCTTGATCGAAATAACAGCGGTCATACCGTTTCGGATATCCGATCCCGTAAAGTTATTGTCTTTTTCTTTTAAGACACCGATCTCTCTGGCATAGCTGTTCATAATCGTCGTAAAGGTCGATTTGAAACCGGAAATATGGGTACCGCCCTCAGCGTTGTAGATATTATTACAGAAGCCGAGCACGTTTTCCTGGAATTCGTTGATATACTGGAACGCACATTCCACGGTAATGCCCTCAGATTCCCCTTTGAAATAAATCGGATCGTGGATTGCCTCTTTATTCTTATTCAGATCGCGCACAAAACCAACAATGCCGTCCGGCTCGTGATACGTCAGGTGCTCCTCTTTTCCATCGCGCAGATCGGAAAAATAAATGGTAAGCGCCGGGTTCAGATATGCAGTCTCATGGAGACGGCTTTTGACCTCTGTTGCGGAAAAACGCGTTTTCTCAAAGATTTCCGGATCCGGCAGGAAGTTGATGCGGGTTCCGCTGTTCTTCGTTTTTCCGATCTTCGGCAGCAGCCCATCCTCATCGAGTTCCTGTACGGCAACACCTCGTTCGTAGCGGTCGTGGTAAACCCAGCCGCCGAGGCTGACCTGTACGTCAAGATAGGTGGAAAGCGCATTGACAACCGAAGAACCGACACCGTGCAGACCGCCGCTTGTCTTGTACGCATTGTTGTCGAATTTACCGCCGGCGTGCAGGGTTGTAAAAACGAGACGCTCCGCCGGAACGCCTTTTTCATGCATGCCGACCGGGATTCCGCGGCCGTTGTCGGTCACGGTCGCCGAGCCGTCTGCTTCAAGTGTTACGTGAATGGTGTCGCAGTAGCCCGCAAGATGCTCGTCCACCGCATTGTCTACAATTTCATAAATCAGATGATTCAGGCCTTTCCGCGAGGTACTTCCGATATACATACCAGGGCGCTTACGCACTGCTTCGAGACCTTCCAGCACGGAAATACTGCTGGCATCATACGTTTCTTTTTTTGGCATAACTGTTCTATCCTCACTTATGTGTTACTGTCTTTTTCTCTTAAAAATACTTCTGTCTGTCCCATTTTGGGGGCACAGTATTTTATTATATCATTTTTCTTCCAGGAATAGCAAGATTTTCTTTAGAAGAAAGAATCTCCTCCGTTCATCAGCTCCTTAAAAGAAGTCACGTAGCGGTCTGCTTCCTGCTCCATCTTTGCGCGGTTTCCTTCCCCGCTTCTGTCATACACGCCCACAGCCGCAAATCCGCCCATTTTGGCGCCGCGGATTCCCGCTAGGATATCTTCATATACCACACACGTTTCCGGCGGAAGAGACAGCTTTTCAGCCGCTTTCTCGTAGATATCCGGAAAGCCCTTGCCGCGCTTTACTTCCGAGACGGTGACAAATGCTTTAAAATACTCATAAATCCCATTTCTCTTTAAGGCCGGCTCATACAGCTCCGGGCTCGATGAGGTAGCAACCGCCATGCGGATTCCTTTTTCTTTTAAATAGCGGAGATATTCTGCTGCCCCGTCTTTTAACTCCACTTCATACGTATAGGCGTCGAACGCCATCTGATGCCACTCCTGAATCAGCTCTTCCGGCGTTTCCGGAAAGCCGAACCGTCTGATCGTGTAGCGGGCAGCCTCCAGAAAGCCGAGCGGTGTAATCGCCTCCTGATAATCCGGCGGAACCTCAAGTCCTCTCTTCTTTAAAAATGCAACATCGATGTCATCCCAGACCCGCATCGAGTCGAGCAGTGTTCCGTCCAGATCAAAAATGGCTCCTTTGTACTGTTTCATTTGTCTTCTCCTTCTCTATTCTAATCTTTTTTCTTTCTTTTTAGAACGTATTTCTGTTTTTTAGAACATTTGTTTGTTTCATCATACCATAACTGGCAAAAAATGCAAGTAAAATGCGAATTTCGCTACTTTTTGAAATTTTTTAAATTTTTTTCAAAAAAACACTTGCATTTTCTCCAGACATCGTGTATTATAAGCGAGTACGGTTCGTTGGTCAAGAGGCTAAGACGTCGCCCTCTCACGGCGAAAACAGGGGTTCGATTCCCCTACGAACTGCTTTTAATCGGAGCCTGCATGGCTCCGTTTTTTGCTGTGCTGATTTTTTTCTTCCTATCATAAACGCCAGCAAAAAAGCCCGGCAGTTTTCTGCCGGACTTTTCCTTTTTTCTGACAACTCTTTTATTCTGCGTAGATCTTAACCAGTTCTTTCAGCATTGCCATCGTCTTTTCCATCCCCTCAACGGTAATGTGCTCATACGGTCCATGGCATGCATATCCGCCGGTTCCGATGTTCGGGCACGGCAGCCCCATGAAGCTTAAGCGTGCGCCGTCTGTGCCGCCGCGGATCGGAAGAACGATCGGCTCCATGCCGGCTCTTCTGGCTGCCTCTTCGGCATTCTCAATCAGATGGTAGCAAGGACGGATCTTCTCAGCCATGTTGCGGTACTGCTCTTTGATCTCCAGTTTTACCGTTCCCTCGCCGTATTTTTCATTCATTGCTTTTTCAATCCGGCGCAGATTCTCTTCTTTTGCTGCAAATTTCTCTGCATCGTGATCACGGATGATGTACTCGGACTCGGCATGTGCCACATCGCCGGACATACTGGTCAGATGATAGAAGCCTTCATATCCTTCGGTATTTCTCGGGGACTCTGCTTCCGGCAGAAGAGACTGGATCTCGCTTGCAACAGCGATTGCATTGATCATCGTGTCTTTTGCTCCGCCTGGGTGGATGTTAAATCCGGTCACCGTGAATTTCGCTCCGGCTGCATTGAAGTTTTCGAATTCGATTTCTCCCTCTGTGCCGCCGTCCACGGTATAGGCAAACTCTGCGTCAAAGCCTGGAACATCAAAAAAGTCAGGGCCTTCACCGATCTCCTCATCCGGTGTAAATCCGATGGAAATCGGACCGTGCGGGATTTCTCCGGCAAGAAGGGCTTCTGCCAGTGTCATAATCTCTGCCACGCCCGCCTTGTCGTCTGCACCGAGCACCGTTGTTCCATCGCTTGTGATCAGCGTTCTGCCGGCCAGGGATGGAAGATGCGGGAATACCGAAACCTCCAGTGTTCTTCCGCTGTCAGCCAGCTTCAGATCCTTTCCGTCATAATTTTCATGTACGATCGGATTTACCGCATGATCTGCAAAATCAGATACCGTATCCATGTGTGCGATAAATCCCAGTTTTGTCTTTCCTTCGTATCCTTTTGTTGCCGGAATTTTTCCATAGACGTAGCATTTATCCTCTACACGGACATCCGATACGCCGAGCGCTTTCATTTCTTCTGCAAGCTGGTCTGCCAGGACTCTCTGACACTCGGAAGACGGATGGGTTCCGCTCTTCTCATTGCTCGGTGTCGGCACTTTAACATAATTCAGTAATCTTTCATATGCTTTCATTTTCTTCTTCTCCTTCTTATTTCATCAGCTTCTGGATGGTTTTGCAGAGCTCATCCACGGCGCCTTCTTTTCCCTGCCGGATATCCTCCACAACGCAGGATTTGATGTGGCTGGAAAGCAGTACCTTGTTGAAGCTGTTTAATGCAGACTGGATCGCGGATACCTGGGTCAGGATATCGACGCAGTAGCGGTCGCTCTCCACCATTTCCCGTATTCCGCGCACCTGGCCTTCAATTCTCGAAAGACGGTGGATCAGATCTTTGTATTCTTTTTCGTCCCGCACTTTTTTCCGGTCGCATTCACTGCAGTGTGTACAACATTCACCCATGAGGTTTCCTCCTTGTGTTCCGTCACTCTATATACCCCGTCTGGGTATGAATTTATGATACTCTTTTGCCCCGGCTTTGTCAATCTTCGATTTTTGCCGCAAGCGCGCCGTACAGCTTCTGGTTTACCAGACTTGCCGCGCTGCACTCTGCCTCCGGCGCGTTCGCCGACGGCTCTCCGCAGAGATCGACCGCGAGCACCTTTCTCCCCGCAAGACAGTCCTTTGCAAGGGACAGCAGTTCATCCACACGCACATTTCCCTGATCCCAGTTCGTATCAAGCTCCTCCTTTGACAGAATGTCCTTATCGACCGACAGATATACCGGAAATGTTCCCGCATGGGATGCAAAAATCTCTTTGATCTTCGCCGCTCCGCTTCCGTCGTCGAGCTCTTCCTGTGTCACAAACCAGACATGCTCCATCGCTTCTGTTTCCCGCACCGACGCCTCCGGCGGGCCGATCACACAGATTCCTTTGATGTTTTGATACGCCCCGGCAGCATCCCGGATCCAGGAACCGCAGGAGAGCACCGGAAGAAGCGCCGGCGGCTGCATATCGGTATGGTGGTCGAATACGGCTAAAAACAAATCTTCTTTTTCCAGTCCCAGCAGCAATTTGCTCATATAGTGATAATTGCCGGAATCCAGAAGGCGGATCCGCGGCAGCTCTTTCGTTTCTTTTTTTCGGCCAAGTTCCGCTTCCAGAAACTGCTCCGTCTCTGGATCGAGATAACCGTCAGTTCCCCGGAGCTCTCTCAGATCCCAGATCTTTCCCGCCTGCTCCCAGGCATATCCTTCGGACTCATAAATTCCGGAAAGGCTAAAACAAAATGGTTTCATCTTCTCTTTTACTCCTGTTATTTATTTAATGGATTCAGCTTTCTTCCCGCCGTCACAAGAAGAACGGCTGATATCAGAAGCTGCAGAACGGCACTCGTCTCCGGCAGATAATGGATCAGCGGATTCTGTCCGTAATTTCCAAGCAGATAGCAGAGCTGTTCCATCTCTCTTCCATTCCCAAGCTGACGGCTGATGATCCCCGCAAACGAGGTAAACGGATTGAAAAGAAGAAGGTAAATTACACCTCCTACATCGATCTGCTGATAAGCTGCCGTCATCTCCTGCTGCAGCAGTCCTGCGTAGTAGGCAAGCCCCGTGCAGGCGCATATTCCTACGACCAGAAAAACGACAATGACATAGGAAAGAACGGTCGCCAGTGTGGTCCGCTTAAAAACAACCGAACAGAAAATGCCGATACTGCCGACAAAAATTCCGGTCAGAAGAAGGCCTCCCGCCATCAGAAGCAGTCCGCCAAGGCCGATACCGCCGAACACCACAACAAGGGACAGCACCGGCAGTGCCGAAACCGTCAGTATCAGAACAACGCCAAGCGATGCCTCCAGCTTTCCCGTAATGATTCTCCACGGGTTCAGGTTCGTCGTCAGCAGCACATCCAGCGTTTTTTTCTCACGCTCCAGCGAAATGCTTCCTCCCGCAACCGCCGGAACCGAAAGGACGACGAGAATAAACAGAAGATACGTCATCAGAATATAGCAGTTCATCGGAACGCTGTAACTGACCGGTGCCAGATAGCCAAGCTGGCTGCTCTCCCCGAAATAGCAGACAAACGCAACCACGGCAAGCAGCAGATTGCAGACAAAAATAATCCAGGAAATCCGCGATGACCGCGAGTTCCGCTTCATTTCTTTTTCAAATACAGGATTTAACCGCACGTTTCGTTCCCTCCTTATCCGATCGTGTTTCCGAACGTTTCTGTGTTTCGGCTCTTCTGTTCCGTTTCCCCGGTCAGATGGAAGAACAGGGACTCCAGGCTGTTGTGTTCCCGTGCAAACGAAACCACAAGGATTCCGGCATCCACCAGTTTCTGCAGCAGATACGCCTCCTCCTCCCGGCTTCCCGAAAACCAGGCCGCAATCTTGTTTTCATCCACAGAAAGGCGGCTGACCTGCGGATCCTGCCGCAATAGTTCCAGCGCCTTTGGCACCTGGTTCAGCACAGTGATGCGCAGCGGATTGGAGCTGTCGATCGCAAGCATAATGTTTTCCAGCTTTCCCTGCTGTACCATGACACCTCCGTTGATGACACCGATGCTGGTGCACAGATCTGCTAATTCCGAAAGAATATGGGAGCTGATCAGAATCGTATAATCCTCCCGCGCCAATCGCTGCAGGAGAAGCTGAAAATCCTTTCTCGAACGCGGATCCAGACCGGAATTCGGTTCATCCAGCACCAGAAGCTTCGGTTTATGGATCATCGCGCGCGCCAGACAGAGCCGCTGCTGTATGCCCCTTGAGAGCAAATCCACCATCTGCTCCTCTTTTTCCGATAGTTCGACCATCTCCAGCACTTCCCGCGCACGGACGGTTCCTGCCCGCCCGTAAATTCCATACGATGCGGCAAAAAATTCCAGATACTCTATCACGCTTAAGTTTTCATAGACGCCAAAGAAATCAGGCACAAAGCCGATCAGGCTTTTCTGCTTCAGAATATTTTTTGTCGTCCGCACGCCGTCCAGCCACAGATCGCCGCCGTCGCTCTTTAAAAGCCCTGAAATAATGCGCAGCGTCGTTGTTTTTCCCGCACCGTTCGGTCCGACAAAGCCGTAAATATCGCCTTTTTTTACTTCCATATCAAGACCGTTCAGGGCATATGTTTTTCCGTATTTTTTGGTCAGTTTCTCAATTTTCAGTATCGGCATTTGGCTCCTCCGCTAACAGGTTCTCCAGATATTGCTCCGGTGGGATCTCTTTCGCCTTTACGATCAGATTCGGTGCCTCATAGTATCCATAATTTTCATGATACTCTTCTCCCTTTTCCTCTTCGGAAAGACGGTACCGCACACGGATCTGGTTGTCCGCATTCACATACTGCGCCTCCAGCGCCGGATCACTCGCAAAATCGATCTCCCAGTCGGAAATTTCATCATACGTTCCCGTCTGAAAATTGTACAGCTCAATGGTTCCATTGAAATTCCGGATCTTGGTCCCATCCTCCGTGCGGGCTTTCTCGAAAGCAAGTGAAAGAATGGTTCCCCGTTTTCCTCCCCCGCCGGTTTCTGCCGCCTGGATCTTATCTTCTAACACCGTCATCGCATACGGCCAGAATGCAGGATCATAGATTCCCTCAGAATCCGGCTGCATCACGCCTTTAGCATACATTCCATACAGACACCAGATGTTGTTGTTTTCAAAGACACCGTTCAGATAATACGTTACTTCTGTTTCCTCTTCCGAGATTCCGCCGGAATTCGGTCCCATTTCAAAGCTTACTGTGTTTCCGCCGTCCCATCCGCTGTACTCCTGCGCATACGGACAGTACACAACGCCGGCCTCTTTCATGTCCACAGACACTTCCTGATAGTAATACGAGATTCCATACGCTTCGTATCCGCTGTCAAGCTGGAACGTATCGTCATTGCCTGCCAGCTTTCCAAAGAAAAGGCAGTTGTCACTCCGGTTCGGCATGTGATTATAGATGACACCGTCCAGATAATTTTTCTCTATCTCCGGCAGATCTTCTGCCGCACTCCAATTTCCGAACTCCCGCACGCTGTCCGCTTCTATTCCATCCAGCGTGATCGTCTCCCCGTTTTTGATGTCTCCAATGAGGGCACAGTAACCTGGAACGGCGATCACACAGCTCTCCAGATCATAGCCTGTCTTATTTTCCACGGTTCCGCTGATCTTCTGATCCCAGAAATGAAACGTGCCTTTCAGTCCTTCGCCTTCGTCCAGCGTTTCCATCCGCTGCATGCCGAACTCATTCAGGGCAAATGCAGCCTGATTGGAAATTTCTGCCCTGTTTTTCTGTTCTCCAAAACTGATCTCCGTCTTTTCATATTCCGCATCCTCCGTTTCCGGCTGTGCCGTGCTGTTGGACATATAGTCCATACGGTTGTACATCACCAGATCGTAGGACGGATCCAGATACAGCTCATAGGAAGCATTGTACGGCGCCTGTGCACAGAAATTAATGTAATCTTTCTGGTATGTATCGTACTGCCAGATTTCTCTTACATACGTCAGCACCGGGGCCTTGAGCCTCGTGCTCTGGCCAAACAGACTGATCAGCATAACAAAGACGGCCGAGCAGGCACAGATCGCCCCCCAGAGATACTGACGTTTTCCTGTTTTTTTCAAAAAGAAATACAATCCCGGCCCTGCCAGAACCAGATAGACCAGAATCAGGCCGCCGTACAGCACCGTATTCGGACGGTTCCGGATCTTAGTGTTTTCCAGAAGATCGGAAATCGTATAGTATTTCTGATAATTCGTATTTCGTTTTGCCAGAAGGCGGCTGGTGGTCTCTTCGTCCAGAATATTTTTCAGAAAATCTACCGGCGCTTCTTTAAACGCACTGCGCTGGCTTTCCGCAAATGTCTCGTTTCCCGAAAAGGTAATCAGAAGACCTCCCTCTGCCTGCCAGAGATCAATTTCTTTCTGGATTGTCTCATCCAGTTCTTCTTTGGACTGCTCCAGAAGGATCAGCACATCCGGCGAATACGACTCCGCAAGCCCGACAAGCTCCTCTGCCCGGACAGATGCAGCTTCCACCTCATAAATCCCGTCGTTCAGCGTAACTCCATTCAGCTGCTGCCCGTAATTAGTTTCTTCTTCCACAACGCAGACTTCCACCTTGGACTGGAAGAAGCCTTCACTCGAAATCGTTTCTTCCCGACTGTACACCGTGTCCCTCTGGCTGTTCTCCAGGCGCAGGACACAAAAAGACGTATTTTCCACCAGAAGCCCTGCAGAAAAAGTCTTTGTAACGGTTCCGTTCGCCGGAATATAGATTGGAAAACGGTACGTAAAAAGGCTGTTTCTTCCATCGCCCGACCGCTTGACCCCCGGAAACAGTTTTGAGAGAATGCCTTCTCCACTGTTTCCGCGGTAAATCGATTCCGCGGCGTTTTTTATCTGAAAAACAAAGTATCCTTCAAATTCAACAGCGCTCTCATTTGTGATTGTCACACGAATCGGTACGTGATTCCCATCCTGATAGTTTCCTTCGAATCCATAAGAAAAATCAATCTGGTATTCCCCTGCGTAGCTGTTGGCAAGAAGCTGCTTTTCTTTCCCGCCGCTTCTTCCGCCATCCGACGGCGTGTTCTGATAAAGTTCTGTCCGCGTTGTCATCGCAGACACCCTCTGAACTCCCGCCAGAAGCAGAATCAGCAGCAAAATACCGGACAGACAGCAGATTTTGCTTCTTCTTTTCCTGTTCATCGCTTTTCGTCCTCTTTCTTCCCCTTTGGCATTCCGACCGGCAGTTCCACCTCAAAGACGGTTCCCTGCAGATCACTTTTTACCCGCACCTGTCCGTGATGCAGTTCCGCAATCTGCTGTACAATCGCAAGTCCAAGTCCCGTCCCGCCGGTATCGCGGCTCCTCGACTGCTCTGTCCGGTAAAATTTCTGGAAAATATGATCCAGTTCCTGTTTTGGAATGATCCGTCCGTAGTTAATGACATGCGTGACCACATATTCGCCCTCTTTTTCCATTGAGACGCGGACCTGTTTTCCCTCTTTTCCGTATTTGACAGCATTGTTCAGCAGATTTCCAAAGAGCCGTGCCAGCAGCTCACCGTCCGCCTCGAGAAAAATCGCATGTTCCGCATGCAGAAATTCCACCTGAAGCTCATTTTTCACAAAAGACGGCGTCATTTCGTCGAGCATCTGCTCCATCAGCTGCACCAGATCAAGTTTTCCGAGATGCAGCTGCATCTCTTTGTGCTCCAACTTGACGAATCCAAACAGTTCGTTCGTGAGCTGCTCCAGACGGAGTGCTTTCTGATAGGCAATATCGATATAATGCTTTCTCGTCTCTTCATCCAGATCCGTCCGCGTGCGCACCCAGCCGAGATAGCCGATAATCGAAGTCAGCGGCGTACGGAGGTCATGTGCCACGGATGAGACGAGATCGTTTTTCGTATGCTCCGCGATCCGTTCCCGTTCCATAATTTCCTTGATATTCTGCTGCATCGTATTTAAGTTCTCCGCCATCACAGAAAACTCGTCATTTCCCTTTACCTCGATCGGATGATCAAAATCCCCTGCTGATATCTCCTTTACCTTTTCCAGAATCTTCCCAATGTATCGGATGGTTTCGCGCATCAGGAAATAAAAGGTCAGGCAGAACGAAAGCAGCGCAGCCGCCGTCAGAATCATCGTCCGCACCGATGGGCGGAGGCCTCCCGGTCCGATCCAGGCGCTCCGGTAACCGATGTTCATCAGTCCATTGCCGAAAAAGGTCAGAATCCCGTCGGTAAGCGTCACTACAAGTACCGTGACAAGTGCACTTACAATCAGATCAAAGACCATCCTCTGGCTGAAGTTTTTTATAAAATCAGGCTTCAATTTTGTATCCCACTCCCCAGACTGTTGTAATAATCTTATCTTCTCTTGTGTCGTCTTTCATTTTTCCGCGCAGACGGCGGATATGTACCATAACCGTGTTGTTCGCCTCATAGAATTTTTCATGCCAGACGCGCTCGAAAATTTCGTCTGTACCGAACACGCGGCCCGGGTTGGAGGCCAGCAGATACAGAATATCAAATTCAATCGGTGTCAACTTGATGCTTTCTCCGTAGCAGACAACCTGATGGGTTACCTTGTTGATTTCCAGATGCTTTAAGGAAATCACTTCCTGGCGCTCGTGCGGCTTCGACGGATTCAGTTCGCGGTAGCGGCGGAGCTGGGATTTTACACGCGCCATCAGCTCCAGCGGATTGAACGGTTTTGCCACGTAATCGTCTGCTCCCGTTGACAGACCGACGATCTTGTCGATATCCTGCGTTTTGGCACTTACCATGATGATCGGAATGTTGTTCGTCTCCCGGATGCGGCGGCACATCGCAATACCGTCCATATCCGGCATCATCACATCGAGCAGCACCAGGTCGATTTTTTTCTCCTCCAGAATGCGGAGTCCCTCTTTTGCACTGTACGCTTTTAATACCTGAAATCCATCGCTGATCAGATAAATTTCCAGCAGATCCGCGATTTCTTTTTCATCATCCACAACTAAAATATTTGTTTCTTCCACGTCGTTTCCATCCTCTCTGTTTTTAACTACCGTAATGGTACCATGAATATTCAAAAAAATCTTTACTTAATTCTTACGTCTGTATTATCTATTATAAAAAGAAAAGCCGCCTTCCACAAGAGGCCGCTTTTCTTTTCTTCTTATATTTTTTATCTTCGTACTGCGCGGCGGTATACCACAAGAGAAACCGCTGCGGAAATGACCTCTGTGATCCAGAAGGCGTGCCATACGAAAACGCCGCCTCCCAGATGGGACAGCAGGTAAGCTGCCGGGAGAATGACAATGACATTTCGGCAGAGGGAAATGATCAGGGAAGATCCGCCTTTTCCGAGTCCCTCCAGCGCACCGGAGGATGTGATGGAAACTGCCGAAATCAAAAAGCCCGCGCTGATGCGTGTCAGTGCCTGTCCGCCAAGACGGATGGTCTCCGGATTACTGCTGAACAGTCCGATCAGCTGTTCCGGAATGGCAAGGCAGATGCCGGTTCCAATAAGCATGATCACCGCACACATAATCAGGGTGATCTCATAAATCTTCCGCACACGCTTATGCTCGCCTGCGCCGTAGTTGAAGCCGATAATCGGGCGCATGCCCTGTACAATGCCGTTTGCTGTCAGATAGATGAACGTCTGCAGCTTGTAGTAAATGCCGAGCACGACAACGTAGCTCTGGGAATACACGGCCAGGATTCCATTCAGTGCGGAAATCAGAAGAGACGGCAGCGCCAGGTTCAGGATCGCCGGAACGCCGATCGCGTACAGTCTTCCGACCAGATTTTTTCCTTCTTTTAAATATTCCGGACGGATTTTGACCGAAATCGGGCGGATCTTGTAAATGATCCAGTAAATCACGACCGGTGTCACCTGACCGATACCGGTTGCAAGCGCCGCACCCTCAATTCCAAGACGCGGAAACGGTCCGATTCCGAAAATAATGAGCGGATCCAGAATGATGTTGACAATACAGCCGATCATCATACCGGTCATCGTCACTTTCATCCGGCCGACTGCCTGAAAAACCTTTTCAAAGTAAAGGTTTGCCATGATTGCTATGGTAAACAGAAAGATAATCCGTGAATACCGGACACCAAGATCGATGACAGTTTCGGAAGAAGAAAACATCCGCAGGAAACGCTCGATGACCAGAAGGCTTCCGATCGTTAAAATAACCGCATGCAGCATGGTAAGGGCAAGACCCTGCGTTGCAGCACAGCCGGCTGCCTTTTTGTCACCTGCTCCCAGATAATACGAAATCACCGCATTCAGTCCGATTCCAAAACCGATGGCAACGGCATTTACAAAATTCTGTACCGGATAAACCAGGGAGAGCGCCGTCATGGCATCTTCGCTGATCTGTGCGACAAAGAAGCTGTCCACAATGTTATATAAGGAATTGACCAGCATCGAGATTACCATTGGAAGCGCCATCGAAACCAGCAGTGGAAATACTGGCTTTTCTTTCATAAAGTTTTCGTTCATTATTACCTCCATTTGTGATCTTTTCTGTTGGTGGGCTTACGTGCAGGCACGGACTTTGCTTCATTGCCCACAAAAAAAGCCACGCAATTATCTGCTTTCGATAATTGCGTGGCGAAAAGAACTTTATTACAAGTTGAAAAATCCACACCAAGTTTGAGAGCAATATACCACACTTTGCCCGGGCTTGTCAAGATTTCTCCTGTAACTTTTTTTATTCTGCATTTTTCAGTGCCTCGTCCATCGGAATCTTTTGGATGTGGCGGAACTGCAGCACAGCGATAACAGCATACGCCGCAAGGCCCATCAGATACATTTTTCCGTAAATTGCCGGATCAATATAGTATGTCAGCCAGCCGCTGTACTCGGAAAGCATAATGACATAAATCAGGCGGATCAGCGCGGAGGCAATGATCAGGCTGACACCGATTGAGATGATCACAACCCAGGTTGTCGCCGTCAAATACAGACTCAAAATTTCCCTGTTCTCGTAACCGAGAATCTTTACCATCGAAATCGAAGTCGTATTCTTCTCGATGATCAGCTTCGTCAGCAGATAAATCAGCAGCATGAACAGTACAATCGAGAAAACATTGATCAGCTGGAACATTTCTCCCATCGACACATTGAGCTGCCGTGAAATCTTTGTCATATCATCTTCCGTAATTTTCGTCGCGATATACGATTCCTCCAGGTCCGTGATCGGCTCGTTGGAGAAATAGCCGTTAAAGTAGTCCTCTGGATGATCGAATTCCTCGCAGAAGACATCCATTGGCAGAAATACCGCAAGGGCTCCCGGGTAGGCATAAATGCTTTTTACCTCAAAGCTGTACGTTTTGTCCTCATACGGCTCTTTCAGTTCCAGTGTATCGCCGACTTTCATTCCATATTTTTCGGCATAACCGTCGGAAATCGTCACGCCGTTCTCAAACAGTTCAGCGGAAACATATTTGCTGTCTTTTTGAATTCCATATACCGAAATGCTCTCGCCCTCCCGGTTTTTCGGAATATTCTTCAGCGATGTGACGGCAAACGTTTCCACGCCCTCCGTATTTGTCTTCAGTGACGGCGTCAGAAGCTTCTGCACAATTCCCATCAGCGTGTACTCATCATCCTCATCGATCGGATCCGGGACATTTAAAATATACTGGTAATCTGCCAGCATATTTTCCACCGCCTCCGTCTGGTAATGTGACAGCAGCGGTTTCATCATCATACCGAACAGCAACAGAATATTGGCAAATACGATACCGAGAAACAGGGTAAAGTAACTCGATTTGTTCTGCAGCAGGATCCGCAGACGAAACCGCGAGAAGAACCGGAAGTTCGGAAGACGCACCGCATGGCTTTTTCCTTTCTTTGCAAAATCGTGGCGCAGAAAACGCAGCGGTGACAGACGCAGACGGCCGGAAATCAGCACCGCGTTGATCACAAACATCAGAATTGCCGGAATTACGGTCGTGAGCAGAAATGCATTGGCATTCCACCGCGTCTGATACGTCGGCAGACTGTAACTTCCATAATACATACCGGCGCAGATATCTTTAAACACGGTGTATCCCAGAATATTTCCAATCACCGCCGACAAAATCGTAATCAGTACCGGCAGGGACAGATAATGCAGCAGAAGTTCCCGTCTCGTATAGCCGGATGCGCGCAGCGTTCCGATCACCGACGCTTCTTTTACAATCGTATTGTTTGTCGTAACTGCAAAAATGAACGCCATGATGGCAATCAGGATGTACAGCAGTACCTCCACCATCGCCTTGTCACCGCCCATATCGTCGCCGGTAAATTTGATTGCCTGATTGCCGTAGCGCGGCAGATAACCCGTCAGCGAGGAATGAGCCGCCAGAACCTCGACGAAATCATCGGACCATTCTTTTTCCTCGTTTTCATCTTTCGGTTCCGTATCGTATTTCCAGGAATAGCAGTATTTGATATGGTCATCGGTAATGGCATCATACCCTTCTTCGGTCATGATTCCCACACCGAATTTAACCGCATCGAACATCATGTCACTCGAATTGCTGAACAGCGCACTGTAATCCGAAAGTGCCACAAGACCGGTAACCGTCAGTTCTTTTTTATCAACCGAGATCACATCACCGACCTGCAGGTCATTATTGTCCGCATACATACGGTCAATTGCAATTTCATCCTTCTGCTGCGGCATTTTGCCTTTCATCAGGCAGACCAGATTGACCTCTGTTCTGTTTTTAAAAAGACGAATCGTGCTCTCTGGTTCCGAATCCAGATCCGTGTCGGCATCTTCGTCTTTATAGAAATTCTCGTAAATCGTTACCTTCTCTTTTTCCAGCCGTGTTCTCTGGTTGTCGGTGAGCTTCTGTTCTGTTGTAAAATTTCCGTTTTCCACGTTGTATTTTTCAAAGCTTTCATCGTAAGCATACAGCATGCTCTCATCCGCAACGAGAAAACCGGACACAAAGCCAATCGTCGCCGTCATAAACAGAAAAATAACGAGATATTTTCCAATATCGTTCTTCAGTTCCCGCAGCAGGCGTTTTCGTAATGGATTTTTCATACTTCCACCCCGCTTTACCAGTCCAGATCGCCGGCGGCGATTTTGGTCTCATTGACGTAGTTTTTACGGATCTGGCCGTCGCGCAGACGAATCACGTGGTCCGCCATGTTTTTGATCGCATCATTGTGTGTTACCATGATGACGGTGTTGCCGTACTTCTGATTGACGTCCTCGATCAGCTTCAAAATTTCTTTTGAAGTATGGTAATCGAGTGCACCTGTCGGCTCATCACAGAGCAGAATGCTTGGATTTTTGATGATAGCTCTTCCGATTGAAGTACGCTGCTGCTGACCGCCAGAGAGCTGGTTCGGCAGCTTGTTGCGGTGGTCATAGAGCCCCAGTGTCTTTAACAGATCGTTGATGTCGAGCGGATGATCGCTTAAGTATGCGCCGACTTCCATATTTTCTTTCACCGTCAGGTTTGGAATCAGATTGTACATCTGGAAAACGTATCCTAAATGTTTTCGTCTGTACCGTGTCAGCGTCTTTTCATTCATATCCTCAATTTTTTCGCCTTCAATCACGATCGAACCGCTGTCCGCCTCGTCGATTCCGCCGATAATATTCAACAGTGTCGATTTACCGGAACCGGATGGACCGAGGAGAACACAGATTTCACCTTTTTCCACAGAAAACTGGATTCCCTTTAAGACTTCCACACGGCTTTCACCGGTTCCAAAACTCTTCTTCAGGTTATTAATCTCAAGAAACATAACTTTCCTCCCTGCATCTTTTTTCCTGAGTGTGTAAGAGTCTGTTTTGTGTTAGACTCTTCTAACCCCATAATACTGCTTTTTCTGTGAAATGAAAAGCGCTGTTAATGAGTATTTTTTCTCATTAACAGCGCTCTTTCTTTTATTTTTTAACAGCAAAAAGCCATCGGATCTCTCCGATGGCCTTTCCGATATACCTTCAAAACCGCATACACTACACATCTATCATTCCATTTCTGTGAACACAACCAATTAGGTCAAGCCCTCGACCGATTAGTAACAGTCAGCTCCATGCCTTACGGCACTTCCACCTCTGCCCTATCTACCTCGTCGTCTTCAAGGGGTCTTACTTCTTTCGAATGGGATATCTCATCTTGAGGGGGGCTTCACGCTTAGATGCCTTCAGCGTTTA
>OMGY01000642.1_pt1 | contig 39291 bp, 46 predicted proteins | sample 1674461 | NCBI WGS metagenome assembly OMGY01 (sample SAMN05578579, study PRJEB25193) | human gut metagenome | biome: Human Microbiome; feature: human-associated habitat; material: feces | host: Homo sapiens | place: USA:Birmingham | reverse complement strand
AAAAATAACTAAAAATAACAAGAGCCTTGAAGAATCTATTTACGAACTTTTTTAAGTTCGACTACTATAAATTATATTTAGTTAAACAAGTGTATATTGATATAAAAAATCCTATAATTAAAAGATTATTTATATGTAAATAATCTTTTAATTATAGGTATAATATCTTGTGTATCTAAACTTATAAAATTCAAATTATAATATCATTAAAAATATATTACTAAGCAATTTAAAAACTAAAATAAATAAATTAAATAATGATATAATTTATATTATACATTTAAAAAATTCAAATATATATTTAACTTAAATTTATTATTTTCATAATTTTTAATCTTCTTTAAGATTTGGTATTACTTTTTTTACTTCTTCTATTTGATGCCATGTTTTTTCTAGATTCTTTTGATTTATATATTCTTTTAAATCAGCTAAAGATACAAATTCTTTTACTGATAAGTCATCATCATCATTAATAAATCTTAAAATAAACATAACATTACCTTATTTTCCACAACACTTCTTGTATTTCTTTCCACTTCCACATGGACAAGCATCGTTTCTTCCTACTTTTTCTTCTTTAACTACTGTTTTAGAAGTTTTATATGCTTTTTGTAATTCTTTTCTCTTTGCAGCTGGTAATATAGTCTCCCAACCTGGTAAGTTATATAACCAATGAGCTTCTACTTCTACCATGTTATAGTATAATTTTTCGAAATCTATATCTAATTTTATAGTACTATCAGCTTCTATAGTTTCTAAAGTTATATCTTCTTTTAAACTTTCGCTTATTCCATCTATGAATCCCATGAAATATTCAACTGAAACATTATATTTAGCAGCTAATTCACTAACTTTACCTTCTATAACTTCTTGCTTGTTATTTAATAATTCATTGTATATTGAAGCTTCTGCTTGTAAGTATGCTTCCCAAAACTTTACTTCTGCTTCTTGGCTTTCATGATTATCACTTAAATTTCTCCATTCAGTATATAAACTCATACCTTTGTCCTCCTAGTTATATTTAATATATTTTTATATTAAAAATTAATTATGTATTTATTAAATACGTTAAACTAACTATTATATTATATCATAATTAAATAATTCTTTTAATACTTTTATAGCATAGTCTTGTTCTATAAAAAATGGACTAGATGCTATTGTTATTACTTTTGCTTTTTTTATTAAATCTTTTATTTTTGAAACTTTTAAATCATAAGGAATATAATCCATGTCCTTTGAGAATATATCTAAATCTATATCTAGTACATATTCTCCTTCTATATCTAAATTAAATCCATAAGAACTATCTATTATAATTACCTCAGAAAATATATCATGTTTTAAAGCAGGCTTAATAAAACTTCCTACATTTAAAGTTTCATTAGTATACTTAAATACATCATCAATATTATCTATATCTACATTATAATTTTCAGGTTCTCTTGTATCTTTGTGTTGATCTACATGGACTAATTTACACCCTTTAGTAAAGTTTCCCTTTTTCAAACTTTTTATCCAAAAATAAAAGGCATGGTTATGATTATCAAATATATATACATCCTTATCTTGATACTTATATATAATCATGTTCTTAAGTCCCTTAGCCTTTATTTCAATATCCTCATCAATTTCATTGAATACTATTTCTTCTCCAACTGAAACATCATCTAAAGTTCCTTCTATAAGTTTTGGTACATATATTTTTTTATTTTCTCTATCTTCATATGAAAATATATTATTACCAATAGGTCTATCTATATAAAATCCTATATATTTATCCATACTAATTCCTCTTAACTATTAAAATAAGTTCCATGGATATTCCTTAGGTGGTTCACATGTAAACTCCATTTTTTCTTTAGTTGTAGGGTGTATTATTTCTAGTTTATAAGACCATAGTGCTATTTGTTGACCAACTTTATTAACATTTTGTCCATATCTTTGATCTCCAAATAAAGGATGCTTTCTACTTGCAAATTGAACTCTTATTTGGTGGGGTCTTCCTGTTTTTAAATCTATTTCAACAAGGCTAAATCCATCTCTTCTGTCTAAAGTCTTATAACTTAACTCTGCATTTTTTGCTTCTTTATGATCCTTATTAACTACACTTACCATGTTAGTCTTTTTATTCTTATAAAGATAATCTTTAAGAGTATCTTCTTTCTTATTCATATCACCGTGTATAACAGCTCTATAAGTCTTTTTAAAGGTTTTAGTCCTAACTTGGTCAGATAGTCTAGATGCAGCTTTAGAAGTCTTTGCAAATACCATAATTCCACCTACAGGTCTATCCAATCTATGAACTAAACCAATATATACATTACCTGGTTTATTATACTTTTCCTTTACATATTGTTTAAGTAAGTTGACCATATCTTTATCATTAGTATCATCACCTTGAGAAAGTATATTTACAGGCTTTTCTACAACTAAAAGATGGTTATCTTCAAATATGATTTTAATCATTATTTAGACTCCCATCTTCCAAATATACCACATGGAAGTACCTTTCCATCTCTAGATGTAGGTATACCTATTTCTCCACCGTATATTTTTCCACCTTTAGCTTTTTTAGCTACAGTAGCATCTAATATATGCTCAAGTATTATTGGAGATAATCCTGTAGTGTATGAGTTTATTAAGAAGAATAAAGGTTCATCTGATAATACTTTTGTACATAATTCAACTAAACCATATAATTTCTCTTCTATTTGCCAAACCTCACCTTTAGGCCCTCTTCCGTAAGAAGGTGGATCCATTATTATCGCATCGTATTTATTGCCTCTTCTTATTTCTCTTTCAACAAACTTAACAACATCATCAACTATAAATCTTACTTTTTTATCGCCTAATCCTGATGTATGTAAATTTTCCTTAGCCCAAGTTACCATACCTTTAGAAGCATCAACGTGACATACTTCTGCTCCTGCTGCTGCACAAGCTACTGTAGCACCACCAGTGTATGCGAAAAGGTTTAATACTTTTATAGGTCTTTTAGCATTTTCTATCTTATCCATTGCCCAATCCCAGTTTGCTGCTTGTTCTGGGAATAATCCAGTATGTTTAAATCCTGTTGGACTTATATTGAACTTTAAATTTTTATAGCTTATTGTCCATCTTTCAGGATATTTCTTTTTATGTTCCCATTGTCCTCCACCTCTGTTACTTCTGTGGTAATGTCCGTGAGGATTTTTCCATAATCCACTTTCATTTGGTATAGGCCACATAACTTGAGGATCTGGTCTTCTTAATACTATATCTCCCCAACGCTCTAATTTTTCTCCGTTACCCATATCTATAAGCTCGTAGTCTTTCCATTTATCTGCTAATAATAACATTGAATTCCTCCTAAATTAATTCTATCAATTTATGTATTATACCATATAATTACTTAATATTTTCGGTATTTTATATACTTTATATTCCTAGTTATTAATTATTTAAGAGTTCTAAAATTATATATTATAAATAAGTTTATAGTATAAACTTATTTGCTATTTTTATAAACTAGCATACTATATTCTAATTGATTTTCTATAACAGGAGGTAATTTAATATGAATTATTATGAAAGGTCTGATAACTGCTTATATAATCCTATACATGTAAAATTTAATGAAGATTTAAGTATAGGAAGTACTTTTTCTTCTTCATTACAATATCCTTCTTTTTTTACATTAAGAAATTCTTATTTTAATGTAAGCCAAAATGTACTTAATAATATAAACTCAACAATAAAATCTGATGTATTTACATTTAAAAATGGATTAATAGATGAAGAAATACAGGTAAATGATGATAATAATAAAAACAATAACCCAGAAGTTAAGTATAGAGTAATTACAAACTATGCTAATACATTTAGTAAAAACCATATATTAAGCACTATAGTTAATCTTATGGCCTTTGTTGATGAAAAAATTGAATACAATGAATTAAACAATTATAACTTTGATTTATTAACTGGAAATATGTTTACTATTGGAAATGTGTTTAATCCTAATGTTGATTATCTAAAAGTTATATCTAATTATGTTAATTACAAGATAAGTCAAAATAAAGAATTATATTATAAGGATGTAGTTGTAGATATTCCTGAAGATCAAGCTTTTTACTTAACTGATGAAGGAATAGTAATTTATTTCGGAGTAGATGAAATTGCACCTAAGGAATTTGGTATTCCAAGATTTACAATGGAATATAAGAAATTTGCTCCATATATAAACCCTAGATTTTACTGCACTCCTGAAAATATTTATACAGCTATGAGACTAAAATCAAATTATAGAAGATAATATAAAGGATAAAGGGATAAAACATTAAGTTTTATCCCTTTATGATTATTCAGCTATGTTATATACTTCTAATCCTGCATCTTTTATTTCTTTTTTCTTAACCTCTACTAAAGCCTTTAATGTATCTAAAGACGTCATCACTTCTGTAGAGAACTCTGTTGCAGTTCTTCTTATCTTAAATCCATCTCTTGTAGAATCATTTCCTTTAGTTGGAGTATTTATTACTATATCAACTTGCTTATTTCTTATAGCATCTAATATATTAGGTCTTGCTTCTTCTACTCTGTTAACTATATCAGCATCTATTCCATTATCTTTTAAAGTTTTAGCTGTTCCTTCTGTAGCAACAAAAGTATATCCTAATTCCTTCATATCTCTTGCTATTTCTATAAACTCTTCTTTATCGTAATTATTTATAGTAGCTAATACTACGCCTCTCTTATCAGACATAGTCTTTCCTGCTGCTAAAAATCCTTTATATAAAGCTTCTTCTAAGTTTTCACCTACACCTAAAACTTCTCCTGTAGATTTCATTTCAGGTCCTAAGCTTACATCAACCCTAGCAAGTTTTGACATTGAGAATACTGGAACCTTAACAGATACTAATTTAGGTTCTTTGTATACTCCTGTTCCATATCCTAAATCAGCTAACTTTTCTCCTAACATACATCTAGTAGCTAAATCTACTATTGGTACATTACTTACCTTACTTATATATGGTACTGTTCTACTTGCTCTTGGGTTAACTTCTATTACATATAATTCATTTTGGAATTCTATAAATTGTATATTAACCATTCCAAGTACGTTTAGTTCTAATGCTATTTTCTTAGTGTAATCAAGTATTTTAGCTTTTATTTCATCAGTTACATTTTGACTTGGATACATTGTTATACTATCTCCAGAGTGAACTCCAGCTCTTTCTAAATGCTCCATTATACCTGGTATTAATATATCCTTACCATCACATATTGCATCAACTTCTATTTCTCTACCTGTTAAGTACTTGTCTATAAGTACTGGGTTTTTAGAGTCTCTTTGGAATGCACTTTCTAAGTATTTAGATAACTTAGCTTCATCGTAAGTTATTTCCATACCTTGGCCTCCAAGTACATAAGATGGTCTAACTAAAACTGGATATCCTAGCTTTTCAGCTTCTTTTATCCCTTCTTTAACTGACCATATAGCTTTTCCTTTTGGTCTATTTATATCTAATTTTTCTAATAATTCTTCGAATTTTTCTCTATCTTCAGCAACATCTATATCTTCAAAGTCAGTTCCTAATATCTTTATATTCTTTTCGTGTAAGAACTTAGCTAACTTTATAGCTGTTTGACCACCAAATTGTAATATTACTCCATCTGGATTTTCTTTTTCTATTATGTTTAATACTTCTTCTTCAGTTAATGGTTCGAAGTATAATTTGTCTGATGTATCAAAGTCTGTACTTACAGTTTCTGGGTTGTTGTTTACTATTATAGTTTCTATTCCCATGTTTCTTAATGATTTTACACAGTGAACTGAACAATAGTCAAACTCTATACCTTGACCTATTCTTATAGGACCAGAACCTAAAACTACAACTTTTTTCTTATCACTTATTTCTACTTCGTCATATTGTTCATAAGTTGAGTAATAGTATGGAGATAATGCATCAAATTCTCCTCCACAAGTATCGACCATTTTGTATGCTGGTTTTATGTTGTATAACTTTCTTAATTCACATAATCTTTCTGGACTTATTTTCATCAAGTCAGCTATACCTTTATCAGAGAATCCTTTTTTCTTTAATTCTAATAAGTATTCCTTATTTAAATCTTCTATTTTCATTCCCTTTAACTTTTCTTCTTGCTCTACTATCCACTTAAATTTATTTATAAACCACTTATCTACTCCAGTGATTTGTTCTATCATTTCTACTTTGTAGCCTCTTCTTATCATTTCAGCTAAGTCAAATAGTCTTTCATCATCAGGAACTACTATACTCTTCTTTAATTCTTCTATACTCTTTTCTTCAGAAGGAGCATGAACTAAAGAATATTTTCCTATTTCAAGAGATCTTATACCTTTAAGTATAGCTGCTTCAAAGTTGCTTCCTATACTCATTATTTCTCCTGTTGCCATCATTTTAGTTCCTAATTTTCTGTTTGCTTGCTTGAATTTATCAAATGGCCACTTTGGTATCTTAACTACTACATAGTCAAGTGTTGGTTCGAAACATGCATAAGTCTTCTTAGTTACTGCATTTTCTATTTCATCTAATGTGTAACCTAAAGCAATTTTCGCTGCAACCTTTGCTATTGGGTATCCTGTAGCTTTTGATGCAAGAGCTGAAGATCTAGAAACTCTTGGGTTTATTTCTATTATTGCATATTCTAAACTATCTGGGTTTAATGCTATCTGAACATTACATCCACCCTTAACTTCTATAGCATTTATTATATCTATAGATGCTTTTCTTAACATTTGGTATTCTTTATCACTTAAAGTTTGACTTGGTGCTACAACTATACTATCTCCTGTATGAACACCAACAGGGTCTATGTTTTCCATGTTACATACAGTTATACAGTTACCATTGCCATCTCTTATTACTTCATACTCTATCTCTTTCCAACCTTTTATACTTTTTTCAAGTAATACTTGGCTAACTGGACTTAATTGTAATCCTTGAGTAAGTATTTCTGTTAACTCCTCTACAGTTTCAGCTATACCTCCTCCAGTTCCTCCTAATGTATAGGCTGGTCTTACAACTACTGGGTATCCTATTTTTCCTGCAAATTCTAAACCATCCTCTAAGTTAGTTACTATATCACTAACTACTACCGGTTGGTTTATTTGTCTCATTACTTCTCTGAATGTATCTCTATCTTCACCTTTTTTTATAGATTCTACTGAAGTACCTATTATCTTAACTCCATATTTATCTAATATTCCGGCATCATGAAGTTCAACAGCTAAGTTAAGACCTGTTTGACCACCCATTCCAGCTAATAAACTGTCTGGTCTTTCTTTTTCTATTATTTTTTCTATAAATTCTATTGTTAATGGTTCTATATATATTTTATCCGCTACTTCTTTATCAGTCATTATAGTAGCTGGGTTACTATTTACTAATACAACTTCTATTCCTTCTTCTTTTAAAGCTTGGCAAGCTTGTGTTCCAGAGTAATCAAACTCTGCCGCTTGCCCTATTATTATAGGTCCTGAACCTAGTACTAAAGTCTTTTTTATACTATCTATTTTAGGCATAATCTTTTCTCCTTATCTAATTAACGATTTTTATAATTTTCTATACTAACTCTAAGAACTTGTCGAATATATAATCGTTGTCTTTTGGTCCTGGACAAGCTTCTGGATGATATTGAACACTGTATATAGGTAACTCTTTATGTCTCATTCCTTCTACAGTATTATCATTTAAATTTATATGTGTTACTTCCATATTTTCTGGCATTTCAGATACGTAGTAACCGTGGTTTTGAGATGTTATAAATATTTTATTCTCCTCTAAATCTTTAACTGGATGGTTTCCACCTCTATGTCCAAACTTTAATTTAGATGTTTTTCCACCTAATGTTAAAGCTAATAATTGATGTCCTAAACATATTCCTACTATAGGTTTTTTTCCAATTAATTCTCTTATATTTTCTATAACATCTTCTAAATCTTCTGGATCTCCAGGTCCATTTGATAAGAATATTAAATCAGGATTTATTCCTAAAATTTCTTCTGGCTTAGTAGTTGCTGGGAATACTGTTATATCACAATCTCTCTTAGCAAAAGATCTTAATATGTTTTGCTTAACTCCAAAATCCATAACAGCAACCTTAGCACCTTCACCTTTTATATGCTCTATTTCTTTTCTTGTTACAGTTCTTACTGCTTCAGTATTTGTGAAAGCTTCTAACTTTGATTTTACATCTTCTAAAGATGCATTTTCTAAAGTTATTATACCTTTCATTGTTCCATTATTTCTTAGTATTTTAGTTAATGCTCTTGTATCTATGCCTTCAAGTCCTATAACCTTATTTTGCTTTAAGTATGTATCTAAATCCATCTCACATCTAAAGTTATTTGGATCATTACTTTTTTCTCTAACTATAAACCCTTTTACGTGAGATTTATTTGATTCCATATCTTCTAAATTTATTCCATAATTCCCTACTAATGGATAAGTCATTGTTACTATTTGACCATAGTATGATGGGTCTGTTAATACTTCTTGATATCCTGTCATAGAAGTATTGAATACTACTTCACCTATACTATCTCCTAAGTATCCAAATGCTTTTCCTTCAAAAATTGTTCCATCTTCTAATATTAATTTCCCCTTCATTTGACCTACCCCCTATGCATTTTCTATTTCTTTTACTATATTAATTGCTGCTTCACTTGGGTTTTCAGCTTTAGTTATAGGTCTTCCAACTACTAAGTAATGAGCACCTTTATTTATAGCATCCTTAGGAGTAACTACCCTTTTTTGATCTCCTACAGAAGCATTTGCTGGTCTTATTCCTGGACATACTGTAACGAAATCCTTACCACAAGCTTCAACTATTTTATCTACTTCTTGTGCTGAACAAACTATTCCATCTATTCCAGCTTCTTTAGCCAATTTAGCTCTTTTTATAGCTAGTTCTTCTGTTGTCATATTACATCCTATATCTTGTAAATCTTGATTGCTTAATGATGTTAAAACAGTAACCCCTACTATTATTGGTTTTTCTATACCTAATTTCTCAGCCTCTTCTTTAGCTGCTACTGCACATTGTCTCATACCTTCCATATCTGATACATGTATCGTCATTAACCATACATTATCTCTTACAGCTGCTCTTACTGCGCTTTGCATTGTATTTGGTATATCGTGAAACTTAAGGTCTAAGAAAATTTTCTTACCTTTTTCTTTTAAATAATCAACTGTTTTTCCCCTTGTAGCTACATATTGCTCTAACCCTACTTTAAATATGTCTACACTATCTTCTAGCTTATCTATCAATTCTTTAGCTTTATCAAATTCATTTGTGTCTATTGCTACTATTAATTTTTCTTTTCCATTTACCATTATGAACTCTCCCTCTTTAATAAAGCCTAAAAAAAATCCTTACACCAAAATGAGGTATAAGGATTTTATCTATTACAGATATCTTTCCCAGCCTCTCTGGACTAGTTTAAAAGACTTTATTATATTTTATTTTTATATTAAAAAAACCTCTAACTAATCCAGTTAGAGGTTGAAAATACAAGTTTAAATAATATAAAATATTTAACCTTTTTAGCCTCTCTGGACTACTTTTAAGGATTTTATTGATTATAAATTTATTATTTGAAAATATACTTAATATCCTCTCTGGGATAATTTAAAGTTTATCTTTGTGTATAATTATCACACTTTTAACTTTTAATGTCAACATATATTTTAAGGTTAAATATATTTATTACTTTAAAGTAGCAGTTATATAATACTCTTTTGCCATTCTTTTTTTAACATCTATTTTAGAATAATCAACTTCTAATCCAAATTTATTACATGCTATATCAAAATGTCTAAGCGCTATACCCATACTTATTTTATTATCTTTAATATTTTTCTTTTGTTTTTCTTCATATAAATGAACCATATTTGAGTTATTATATAATATCCAAGGTTGAGAATTTTTCACAGATGGTGCCCATCTAAGTGCTTCTACAATTTTTTCTAAATTTTTATCTAATTTTCTACAAACATGACTTATACGCTTTCGATCTACATCCTTATTAGTCCTAAATAATTTTTCATCTTCATCTGGATAACCAAATGCAATTATTGAATATGGCTGTTCTAAATTTACGTTTTTTGACTCTTCGTTTTTTTCTTCTGATTCTACTATCGTATCATTTTTTTCTTCATCTGAGTCTTTTAGTTGTACAAATTCTAAAATATCTTCTCTTTTTATATTACATTCTAACCAACATGTAGCTAGTCCTAAAGTAGTTAGTTTTAAAACTACCTCCTCCATAGCAAATCCGATATTCTGTAAATAATCATTTCCTTTATTAGATGTTACTATTATATAATGAGGTGCTTTTACCTTACACTTTTTCCCCATTAAAAAATGTACTAAATGGCCTCTATCTACAACATGTGCTTTTATATCTAATTCTTTATTTAAATAGGTAATTTGTGAACATGCATTTTTAACTTCTTCTAATAAACCCTCTTTTACCTTTTTATTAGAGTATTTTCTAGTTGATTTTCTATAAAAAATGGCATCATATAGCTCCATTTACTTCCTCCTAATTAAATCTCTTTATGTGTCTACATTATATTATAAATTCTTTTTTTATTTTTTGTATATGTTTTATGATAAAATATGCTATTTTGCAACATTTTAATATTTATCAATACATTTTATTTATTTTTTATTATATTAGTTTAATAACTCTATATTTTATTATTATTATATTTATTCAATTTAATTAGTCTATGAATGTATAGAGTATTATTACAAAAATAACCATTTATTTTTATTTATTAAGTATTTTTATAACTTATATGTATTAAAATATAATTAGGTTTAAAAATGATTAAAAATTCAATATCAAGGAGGTTATATTATGTCATTTGAAAAAAATCTAGATAAATATGCAAAATTAGCAATTAAAGTTGGCGTAAATATACAAGAAGGCCAAACTTTACTTGTTAGATCGCCAATAGAATGTGCTCCTTTTGTTAGAAAAGTTGTTAAACACGCTTATGAAGCAGGTGCTAAAAATGTACATATAGAATGGTCTGATGAAGAATGTACTTTATTAAAATATTTACACGCTCCAGATGAAACATTTAATGAGTTTCCTAGATGGATATCTGACCAATATGTAGATATAGCAAAAGAAGGTGGAGCTTTCTTAACTGTTTACGCTCAAAATCCAGATTTACTTAAAAATGTTGATCCTCAAAGAGTTGCAAACTTCCAAAAGGCTTCTGGTGTAGCTTTAAAAGAATGGCGTTCTTACACTTTATCAGATAAATGTAAATGGAGTATAGTTTCAATTCCAACTAAAGCGTGGGCTACTAAAGTATTCCCTAACGTGTCTACTGATGAAGCTGTAAATAAACTTTGGGATGCTATATTTAAATGTACTAGAGTAGATAATGAAGATCCTGTAGATGCTTGGAGAAAGCATAATGCTGATTTAAAATTAAGAATGGACTTCTTAAATGATAAGAACTTCAAAACTTTAAAATTTAAATCTTCTAAAACTGATTTAACTATGGAATTACCTGAAGGTCATATATGGTTAAGTGGTGCTTCTAAGGACCCTAATGGTGTTGATTTTAATGCAAATATGCCAACTGAAGAGGTCTTCTCTATGCCTCATAAATTTAAAGTTAATGGTATAGTTCATAGTACTAAGCCTTTAGTATACGGCGGTAATGTGATAGATGATTTTGCCTTAACATTTAAGGATGGTAAAATAGTTGACTTTACAGCTGAAAAAGGTGCTGAAACACTAGGAAAGCTTATTGATACAGATGAAGGCTCTCACTACTTAGGTGAGGTTGCTTTAGTTCCTTTTAAATCTCCTATATCAGATACAAATATAGTATTCTTTAATACTTTATTTGATGAAAATGCATCTTGCCACTTTGCTATAGGCTCTGCTTACAAAACTTGTATAAAAAATGGCGATGATATAAAAGATGAAGAATTAGATAAATATGGAGTAAACAATAGTTTAACTCACGTTGACTTCATGATAGGTTCTAATGATATGAATATAGTGGGTATAACTCATCAAGGTGAAGAAGTTCAAGTATTTAAGGATGGAAACTGGGCATTTTAAAGAAAAAGACTGAAAGTATATACTTTCAGTCTTTTTAATGTTGACGACAAATTTTAATTTATATGAATTAACCTATTTCAGATTAATCTATAGCTTTATTATATTATACATAATTTCTTCCATATAGTAAATTTTTATTTATTATAATTTACTTCTATCCACTCTATCTTGTCCATATATTCTTTAACTAATTCATGAGACATGTCTGGATGTATTGTTTCTTCTGTAGATATAGTTATTGTTGACATAGATATTGCATATTTTACAGTATCTACTATATTTGTATTATTCATATATCCATTAGCTATACCTGCAACAAAAGAATCACCTGCACCTGTAACATTAACTACAGATACTTCTTTAGCTTTTATTTTTCCTTCTTCTATACCATTATTATAGTATATTCCGTCTTCATCTAATGTTATAAATACATTTTTTATTCCTAAATCTATAAAGTATTTACCTGCTTTTCTTAAATCTTCATCATTTTTAATTTCAAATCCGCACATTATTTCAGCTTCATATCTGTTTGGCTTTATAGTATGGAAATATTTAATTAAATGCTTTATATTTTTTGCTTTAGCAGCTGATACTGGATCTAGTATAAATTTAGTATTTTCACTAAATGTTTTTATTAGATATTCAACGATATCAGGTCTGTCTGAATCTAATATCATATATTCTGCATTTTTTATTATTTCAGATTTTGAATCTATAAAATCTGTAGTAAACATATCTATTATCTTCATATCAACTACAGCAGATACCATTTCACCTTGCTCATCTAAAATAGCCATATAAGTAGGTGTATACCCACCCTTAACTATTAAAGATTCACTCATATCATAATTCATTATTTTAGAATGTTCTATCATTCTATTTCCAGTTTCATCATCACCTAGAATAGATATAAATTTAGTATTAACACCTACTCTTGCCATACATTCAGCGATATTTCTACAAACGCCTCCAAAAGAAGTCTTTACTTTACCAGGATTAGAATCATTGCATCTATAATTTCTATCTGTAAAACCACAAATATCAAAAACCGATACTCCAAAAACTAATGCATAAGGCTGTCTATTTTCAGTCATCGTTGTCTACCCTCCCTAAGAATCACCTTCCTATTTTATCACATTCTTATTAGTTTTTTCTATATATTTTATACATTAATATTATTTATACATATTTTTACATAAAATTTACTTTTTTCATATATCAACGATGCATATTTGCTACCCCTACGTGTATGTTCGTTGCAAAAAAATAGGGAAAATTCCCTATTTTTTAATTGAAATTCAATTTTGCTATTTCTACTGCTGATTTTGCATCTTTTGAATAATAATCAGCACCAATATCTTTTGCATATTCTTCAGTAAGTACAGCTCCCCCTACAAATATTTTTGTATTTAATCCTTCTTTTCTTAGTGCATCTATAGTTTCTTTCATACTATGAACTGTTGTAGTCATTAGTGCACTCAACCCTACTAACTGTATATTATTTTTCTTTGAGTGATTTACAACTTCTTCTATGGGTACATCTTTGCCTAAATCAATTACTTCGTATCCATAGTTTTCTAACATTATCTTTACTATATTTTTACCTATGTCGTGAATATCTCCTTTTACAGTTGCTACTATTATTTTTCCTTTTGATACTGTATTAGTATTATTCTTTGCTAAACTATCTTTTATTGTATTTAAAGAAACTTTTACAGTTTCTGCTGATTGTATTAATTGAGGTAAAAATATTTCACCTTTATCATATTTTTTTCCTACTACATCTAAAGATGGAATTAAAATTTCATCTAATACATAATTTTCATCATACTTTTTTAAAAGATTTAATGTAGCCTCTTTTGCATTTTCTTTTAGACCATGCTCTACTATGCTCTCTAAAGATAAATCATATTTTCTATCATTAGTTGTTTTAATAATATTATTTTGCTTATAACCACTATATTTCTCTATGTATTTTACACAACCTTTATCTATATTATTTATAACTTTAAATGCATTTATAGTTTCCATTATACCCTCTTCATTAGGATTTATTATTGGTAAATCTAATCCTGCAGATAAAGCTAAATTTAAATATGTATTATTTAAAGCTTTTCTATTTGGAACACCAAACGATATATTCGATACTCCTAATATAGTTTTTACTCCTAATTTTTCTTTTACCATCTTAATGCATTTCAAAGTTTCTAATGCTTCTTCTTGTTGAGCTGAAACTGTTAATGAAAGACAATCTATAAATATATCCTCTTTTTTTATTCCATAAAATAATGCTTTGTTTACTATTTTTTCTGCAATTTTAAATCTACCTTCTGCCGTACTTGGTATACCTTTTTCATCTAAAGTAAGTCCAACTATACAGGCTCCATATTTTTTTACTATAGGTAATATAGCATTAAGTGATTCTTCTTTTCCATTTACAGAGTTTGCTATAGTTTTTCCATTATAATATCTTAAACCTTGCTCTAATGCCTCTATATTTGAAGAATCCACCTGTAATGGAACATCCATAACTGACTGCATTTCCTTTATAACCTTTGGCATCATTTTCTTTTCATCTATATCAGGCAATCCTACATTAACATTTAAAATATCAGCTCCACCTTCTATTTGCTCTAATCCTAAATTTATTATGTAATCAAGGTTTTCATTTATAAGAGACTCCTTTAGAAGCTTTCTACCTGTTGGATTTAATCTTTCACCTATAACTGTTGGTGCTTTTATTTCTACAAATTTTGATGGAGAACATACTACACAACTATTATTTTTTTCTATTTCTACTTTTTTTAATGTTGATATATTATCTGAAATTTTCTTTATAAATTCTGGGTTAGTTCCACAACATCCACCTATTATAGATGCGCCTAATTGAACAAACTTCTCCACTCCAATAAAAAACTCTTCTGAATCTACATTATATATTGCTTGGCCATTAACTATATCAGGAAGTCCTGCATTAGCTTGTACTATTACTGGAACTGTAGCCATTTTTGATATCTTTTCTACTATAGGTATTAATTGTTTTGGCCCTAATGAGCAGTTTACTCCAATAGCATCTACACCTAATCCCTCTATAGTTGCAACCATGCTTTCCGGCATACAACCAGTAAAGCTTCTTCCATTTTCATCAAAAGTCATGGTACAAAATACTGGTAAGTTTGTATTTTCTTTTGCAGCTAAAACAGCAGCTTTAGCTTCATACAAATCCATCATAGTTTCTATAATAATTAAATTTGCACCTGATTTTTCTCCTTGTATAGCTTGTCTTTTAAATATTTCATATGCTCTATCAAAACTTAAAGTACCAATTGGCTCTAACATTTCTCCTATAGGACCTAAATCTAGAGCTACAAATCTAGGCTTGGATTTATCTGATTCTTCTATAGCTTTCTTAGCCATATTTATAGCATTATCTACTACTTCTTCAACTGTATATCCTAATTTATCTAACTTAAGCTCATTAGCTCCAAACGTATTAGTTGTTATTACATTTGAACCTGCTTCTAAATATAATTTATGTATTTCAATAAGCTTATCTGGATTTTTTAATCCAAATACCTCTGGATTTTCACCTATCTGAAGACCTTTTTGCTGTAGCATAGTTCCCATAGCACCATCAAATATTAGTATATTATTTTTTATGTATTCCCTTACATCCATAATTATCATCCCCTTTTTTATATTTACAGGTATTATAGTTTGAACATTCTAAACATGATTTTTGTTTATATGTTGATTTATTTTCTGATATACCTATTATTGCGACCACTGATTTTCTAGGTATCATTATTTTATCTTTAGTTATAGTTAAGCCTATTTTATTCGATGTATTTAGTAAGTTTATAATATCTTCATTTATATCTATTGGTAAATCTCCATATCCTGGACTATATCTATTAGTTATATACTTGCCTTCTTTTCTTAGTTCATCTTCTATATTACTTTGTAGTATATCACAAAATTCTTCTATTGCTGTGGTTGCACAGGCATCGATTATAATGCTTTTTGTAAGATTTGAGTATGAATTTATTTTGATTTGCTTTTCTATGTCTATCCCTAAAGTAGTTGATAGTAAAATACATTGTCTACAACCACCTAATAGTTTATATAAGTCTTTGCTCTTTATAGATATGTTACTATCTTTAAATTTTATTTGGTAGCTATCATCTATCTTCTCTTTTAATATAGAATAAACCCCCAAAGTATATCGAGGGTTTATTTTCTGTTTAGTTATTTTTATACACTCATCTATTGTATGGTCTAACTTTTCATCTATATATTGACCATTATATTCCAAATATCTTAAAACTTCATTTTTATTTATCTCTATTAAATTAACAAAGCTTTTTTCCAATTTAATTAATCTCCGTATATATTAAGAGAGAATCCCTTTTCTAGAGCTTCTTTTGCATATTCTTTAGCACCAAATAAAGATAAATCCTTGTAATTTCCACATTCTACTTTAGTAGCTGCTGGTATTTCAGTTGCTTCTAAAACCATTTTTAATGCCTTTTCTAGTCCATCTTTAACTGTTTGTGGTTCAACTTCACCCCACATAATTAAATAAAATCCTGTTCTACATCCCATTGGTGATAAATCAATTATACCGTCTAAAGTTTCTCTTAGATATGTAGCTAATAAATGCTCTAATCCATGTATAGCTGCTGTTCCAAAAGTTTCTTCATTTGGTTGTAAAAATCTTAAATCAAACTTTGTAACTATATCACCATTAGCTCCTTTAAGCTCACAGCATTTTCTTATATAAGGGGCTTTTACTTTTGTATGGTCTAATTTAAAACTTTCTACTTTTTGCATTTTATTTACCTCCTAATTTTTTGAATCGATATACATATTATTTTATGTTTCACGTTTTACATAATTCTGCTTATTTTAATCTTATTTCAATATTTATATTTTATTCTATTTATTTTCATTGTTTCCTTTAAATACGTTCGTTATAATGTTTTGAGTTATTTTTAATTACATTTTACTTGTAGAATATCGTATTATTATTCAAAAACTTCTTAGTAAAGTTTATAAAGTGATACAAAAAGATGATAAAGTTAAATTATTATATAAACTAAAAAATCATACCTTTAAAAGGTATGGTTTTTTAGTTTATATAATAATAGATTATGCTTTTTTAACAACTGAAGATTTTAACTTCATCGCTCCAAATCCATCTATTTTACACTCTATATCATGTCCGTCTGCTGCATCAGGAACTAAACGTATATTTTTCACTTTTGTTCCTATTTTTATAGATGATGATGCTCCTTTTACTTTAAGATCTTTAACTACTGTTACAGAGTCTCCATCATTTAATACATTTCCATTTACATCTTTTATAACATTTTCTTCTTCATTGCTTGCTTCTTGTGACCATTCATATGCACATTCTGGACAAACTAAAAGGCTTCCATCTTCATAAGTATATTCTGAATTACATTTTGGACAATTTGGTAAGTTTTCCATATTTAAATTCCTCCATCTACTGTTCTTCCCTTTGCAATAGGGTTTCTTATAGTTCTATATAATATCATATTATTATAATATTTACAAACTTTGACCCTATATGTACTATTATGTAATTAAAAATGAGGAAAGGCTAATTATCTAACCCTTCCTCATTTTAATTACTTGATTTTATTTGTATCCACGCATTATCATATTCTTTTTTAACATCTTTAGGTAAATCAGTATATATTTCACATCTATCCATTATCTCTTTTGGCATATATGCATTCGGATTATTTCTAACTTCTTCTGGTTGCTCTAATCTTGCTTCTTTATTTGGGGTTGTATAACCTATTTCATCAGCTATTCTTAATGCACTTTCTTTATCACTTACAAAGTTGATGAATTTTTCAGCTCCTGAAACATTTTTAGCATTAGAAGGTATGCATAAACTATCAATCCAGAAGTTTGCACCTTCTTTAGGTACAACATAAACCAAATTAGGGTTCTCATCTTGAAGATTTAATCCTTCTCCCGACCAAATCATATTTATATCAGACTCTCCAGCTGGAATCATAGTTGTCCCATTATCTACTCCATATATTGGGTCTACTAATTTTCTTTGTTCTAATAATAATTCTTTAGCTTCCTCTATTTCTTTTTGATTTTCAGAATTTAAAGAATATCCAAGTTTCTTTAAAGCTGCACCTAATGTATCTCTATAAGTGTCAAACATAAATATTCTATTTTTATATTTTTCATCCCATAATATATCCCAGCTATCAACATCTTCTTTCACTACATCTTTATTATATATAAGTCCTACTGTTCCAAACATATAAGGCACTGAATATTTATTGCCTGGATCTATATCTAAGTTTAAGTAATCTTCATCCATCTGAGATATATTAGGTATATTATCTTTGTTTAATTCTTGAACAAGGTTATTTTTAATCATCCTTGGCATTAAAGCATCAGATACTAAAATAACATCATATTTAACTCCTGAATTACTAACTTTTTGGTACATAGTTTCCATGTCATCAAAAGTTTCAACATTAACTTTTATACCATATTGTTTCTCAAATTCTTTTATAGTCTCTTCATCTATATTTTCTCCATAGTTAAAAAAACTTATTTCTTCAGAATAATTTTTATTACATCCTACAAAAGATGTTCCAATTATTATGACACAAATTGATAAAAGTAATAATTTAAATGATCTTTTCATATTATAATTCCTTCCATTTTTATATAATTATTCTAATACCCTAAACTAAAAATAATCAATCTATTTTTCTATAATTTTTGAAATTTAACAATAAATATATATATGGATATTAGAACTATTATAAAATAAGAGTATAAATATTATAAATAAGATTTTATTTGTATAATAATTTATAACATTGAATATAATATGTAAAAATAAGTTGTAAATTTATTTATTATTTCTATTTAGAAATAATAAACATCATAAATATATTAAATGTTATATACTTATGAGGTCTTAATTAGTTATAAAATATTTCAATTTTATTTAAAATTTAGTCATCGTATCTGTCATCGTAATCATCGTCATAGTCATATCTATCATCATCATATGGTTCTATACGCTCTTTACTAAACTCTATTATTTCACCTGTTAATGCATTTACTGATATATCGTATTCATAACCATCTTTTATAAGCTCTGCTTCATATTCTGGTGTTGAGTCATTATCAAAGTGGAACCCTCTTATTGTAGCTCCTGGAACATTGCTTAACATTATTGACCTAGCTTTTGATTCTCCTATATATGTTCTATTAGTTGTGCTTCCATTATTATTTGTAGGCACATTGTTATTTACATTTGTATTATTATTTGTAGCTACATTGTTATTTGCATTTGTATTACTATTTGTACTTGTACTGTTATTTATTGTTGGATTATTATAATTTCTTATACGTTCTTTACTAAACTCTCTTATTTCACCTGTTACTGCATCTACTGATATATCATACTCATAATCACCTTTTATAAGTTCTCCATCATATTCTGGTGTTGCATCATTATCAAGATAGAATTTACTTATTGTAGCTCCTGGTACTTTATTCAGCATTATTGATTTTGCCTTTGATTCTCCTATATAATCTTTCCTAGTTGTACTTGCATTATTATTTTGCGTAGTACTTTGTTGAGTATTTGCTGATGCATTATTTGCATTTCCATTACTATTAGGTGTAAATATAGCTTCTTTTTCAAACTTAATGATTTGTCCAGTTTTTGCATTTACATCAACTTCATACTCGTAATTATCTTTTATTAAAGTTCCATCATATTTAGGAGTTTTATCATCTCCATCATATGAAAATTCTAAAATATTTGCTCCTGGTACCTTATTTAACATTATTGATTTTGCTACTTCTGGTGTCACTTGTTTCACATTACTTACTAAATTTTGTGATGCATATGATACACCTACTACTGATATCCCGAAACCAGCTACTATTCCTAAACCTAATGTCAAATATTGTTTTGCCTTCATAGTTGTCTTATCCTCCTAGTTGTCTTATTATATAAAATAATTTTTAAATCCATAAAATTTAAAACTAATATTATAAATTTTTATTCAAATTCTATTGTTTAAAAACTACAGTTACTTTAGTGTATTTATCTAATTCACTACTTATAAAAACTTCTCCATTATAATTTTTAACTATCCTACTTGCAATAGATAAACCTATTCCGAAAGAACTATTATGTTTTCTAGATTTATCTACTTTGTAAAATCTTTTCATAACATTATTAATTTCTTCACTTGGTATACCTATACCATTATCAATAACTTCTAGTTGCATTTTATTTGATATTTTTTTAAAATTAATTCTAATTTCTATATTATTTTTATTGTTGTATTTAATTGAGTTATCAATAAATATAATTAATAATTGTTTTAAATCATTAGGGTCAATTTTTACTTTTATGTCATCAATATTAGTAATATAATTTACATCTGGATTTAAAATCTTATACTGTTCTATTACTTCATCAATTATTATTTTTGGTTCAATTTCATTTATATTTCCTAAGTCTATCTCTACTTTTTCTGCTCTAGATAAAGTTAACATATCATTTACTATTTTTGTCAGTCTTTCGACTTCGCTTATGCATGTATCTAATGATTTTTCTAAACGTTCTTTATCATTTTTTCCCCATCTCTTAAGCATACTTAAATGTCCATTAAGTGCTGTTAATGGTGTTTTTAATTCATGTGAAGCATCTGATACAAATCTAGTTTGCTCATCAAATCCATGTTGAATTTCATCCATCATTGAATTAAATACAGTATTTAATTTATCTATTTCATCATTTACTTCTGAAATTTCTGCTCTTTTATTTAGTCCATTTGCCTTTATCTCATTCATTGTTTCTATAAGTTTCCTAATTTTATATATGAATTTTTTAGAAACATACATGGCTCCTATACCACTTAGTATTAGTCCTAAAATTATAGATACTATTAAAATTGGTAAAGAATTATCTATAAAATCACCAAACATTTCATTTTCTAATACTATTTGTAATGTATATTCTGAATTATTTATTTGTATGGGACCTGTTATTAATTTATATATTTCAAAATCAAAAGACTTAGATTTTATATGAATATTTTGATTTGCATAATCAAAATTAATATATTGCCATACTTCTGAAGGTGATTGATAGTATAGTTCATTTGGCGAATAAATTCTAATATATTCATCATTTTCATTGTAATCTAGTCTTTCTAAATACTCTATAAATCCCTTTTCTGAAAATTCTATATTAATACTATTAGATAAATTAATAATTTCTTGATATCTACTCTTTACTAAATCTATTTCATGTTTATCTATAAATATCCAGAATACAACTAATTGACTAACTGTGTATATGGTTAAAATTAAAATAATTGCAAAAAAAGAATTTTTTGTAATTTCTAAGAATATTGGTCGTTTTTTTAGTTTCATATTTAACTCCTCATTATATAACCAATAGACCTAACAGTTTGTATATATTCTTCTTTATTTTCATTATTTAATTTAGATCTTAGATGTCTAATATATACATCAGTAACATTAGTTTCTGTATCATAGCCCCATATTCTTTCTAATAATTCATCTCTTGTAACTACTTCATCTTTATTTTCTATTAATATCATTAACAATTCGTATTCTTTATTTGTTAAGTTGATTTCTTCATTGTTTCTTTTAACTATTCTTGATTTTGTATCAATTGTAATATCTTTAAATTTAAATATAGAATCTTTTGGATTAGATTCTCTTCTAAAAACTACTTCTATACGTGCCAATAATTCTTCTATAGCAAAAGGCTTTGATATATAATCATCTGCTCCTAATTTAAGGCCATTTACTTTATCTATAACACTACTTTTTGCACTAAGCATTATAACTGGAGTAGCTTTTACTCTTTTTATTCTTCTACATATTTCAAATCCATTCATTGATGGGAGCATTATATCTAATATTACAAGGTCGTATTCATTATTTAGAGCTTCTTCTAAACCTTCTCTACCATCTTCTTTTATACAAACCTCATATCCTTCATATTCTAATTCTCCCTTTACAAAATCAGAGATACTACTTTCATCTTCAACAATTAATATCCTCTTCACTATGACCACTTCCTTATAATTTATTACTTACTGAAATTATACTTTTATGCGATTTAAATGTAGTAATCAATCATCTAATTCTGTAATAATAGATCAGCATATACTGTTACTTTTTAAGAATATTATTTAATGCTTAATTTATATTTGGTTTAAAATATTCTATTATTTATAGATAGCTTTTATTTTTTCTAGCTACAATCTTTAATACAATTATATAATATAGATTTTAGTTTTTCATGAATACAGAATTAGAGTTAAATTAAAATTTTTTAATCTTTTTTAATTTATTAATTTTTATCTAATATATACCATATTATAAATATAAAAATATATTTCTATACTTAATAATACGGTAATCTACAACTTCTTCTATAGTTTTTAGCTATCTTATATTTATAGGTAAATGGTAAGGTTGTAAATAATACAAATTAAAATAAAAGGTATCTTATTATAATTTAAATTATAATAAGATACCTTTTTGTTAGTTTAACTTGTTGCGCTAGTTAATTATAATTGCTGAAAATATTAGAGCCAAACAATCTCTATTTTGATAGTTAAAACTTCGTATAGTAACTTCAATATGTTTAATAAAATAACTAACACAACAGATTAATTTACTATTCTATAAATATAGTTTTTAATATGTAGTACTATTATTTAATCATTATAATAGTAGTTTTCAAAGTCTGATATAGCCCCATATTTTGAATCAACAGTAACTTCTCTAATTATATTATTTTTATCCTTTATCTTTATATCATATTCTAATCCTAAATGATCTAAATCTATATCTTTAGTTACATAAACAACTTGTCCTGGAACTTGTGAAAGTGCTATTTCTTTTGCTTGTTGTTTTGTATAGTTTATATTTGATTTAACTATATTGTATAATACTACTCCTCCAAGTGCGCATAATCCAATTACAGATGCTGAAAAAATTGAAACAACCTTTATTATAGTTTTCTTAGTTTTATTTTTCTTTTCATCTACTGTAACTACATCTATTATATTTTCTGTATTTTTATCCATTAATTTATCCTCCTAAATATTGCTTCCTAATTCATGTCTAAATTATATAATATGTATTTATAGTTGTCATGAAATGTAAATTAGAGTTTTGTTAAATTTTTTTAATTTTTACATAATATTTAATAATTAATAGATTTATCTAATATAAAAAAACCATATCATCTACTTGTGATATGGTTCTCCGTTACACCTCAAAAGGAGCACGTTTTGCTTATTTACTATCCTCAATTAATTTATCAATCAAATTATGCGATCTTTTAAGAAAGTGTTGGTAGTTTCCAAATGTCATCTGTAATTCTTCTTGACTTACAATATTTCCAGTTGGATGACCTGCTTCATTTCTTACTTTTCTTATTATATCTAAGAAGTTGAAATTTAGAGCAATATTCTCAAATCCTAATTTTTTCAGCAAATCTTTTTCGGACACAATTCTTTTTTGGAATTCATCTAGCCTAGTATATGCATTCTTTGCATTTATAACCTTTCTTTCAAATATATCCGCTTCTGTTGCTCCTTTATTTTTAAGAATATATGATTGATATGCTTTACACATATTTATCAAAAGATATTCTGCAGAACATCCTAGCATCGTTGCTCCTGCTAAAAGATTTCCTCTAGATGCACATTCACAAGCCTCGTATAGATACCTTTTTTCTACTTCATCAATATTCATATCATATAATTCTTTTATAAAACTTTGATATACTGAGTTTTCAATTATTACTTTTTCTATCTCTTCTATCTCTATTTCTGTTACTTTATCAGCTAAGACACTAACTTCTACAGATGTAGCAGCATACTCATCATCGTCTTCATATATTTCAAAACAAAGATTTCTAAGAATATTCATTTTTTCTTCACTTTGCTTTACTATAAATTTAAATTCTAATGGCATTTTTATATTTATACACATTTTTCTTTGGTCGCTTACTATCCCTGTAAATTCCCATAGTTTATTGTAGACTATCCTAGAATGTTTTATCATATTACTTAATTCTTTTTCATTTTTGTACTCTAAGTATTTTATTAACGTGAACTTTAAATCTCTTTCTGGCGTCACAATTTTTCCTCCCTAAAATTAATATATACAATGATTATATTATAAATTTTAGACAAGTACAATTAAGCTTAAAAACATGAAAAAATGAAGGGTCTTCATCTTCTTCAGATGACCCTTCATTCACTAAGTACCTTATTACATCTTCATTTATCTGTAACTCTATAGTATCATACTTTCTTAATCCTCTATCTTTACACAAGAAAATAAGCTAGATGAGATATTTAGTTCTCACCTAGCTTATTTTGTAATATACATATTTAATCTAGAAGCTAGCTAGAGTTCTAGTTTTAAGGTATTTGATATTGCATTTTCATCTTGTTTAAATTCAAACTCTGTAATTAACATATCATATAAATTTTCATTTTGTATTGAAGATACTTTGAGTTCATAAAATTTCTTATCCTTACAAAATCTAATTAGTTCTTTAAATAAATCTACCGATAGTCTAGATTTATCTCTTTTTATAGCCCTTATAAGCTTATACTTAAAGCTCTTTTTTTCTGGGTGATGTATAGTTCTAACTGTTAAGTGCTTAGGATATTCAAATATCATATCATTATATATATTTCCATCTTCATATTTCATATCCTTATGCTCTAAACTGTATTTTATAACACCTATTTCATGTGATATATAAAATTTAACCTCATAAAATCCCTTGCCTAAATAAAATGATCTAATAAATTCTTTAATGCTATCTTCCAAATCATACCTCCCTATTCAGTACTAAATACGATTTTAATTAAAATAAATTATTTGCATCTATCTGATATCCTTGTTTCTTCATTTCCCTTACTATCTGTGTTTGCCATGCTCCATTACTATCCATATTTATGTAAACTACACCTGAAATATCATTAGGTTTCTCAATATCACATTTTACTAATGCACATACATTTTTTCTACCAATTTTTCCGATTAAATATCCATGCTCAAACACAACATTTTGTCTTGCCCTTGAGTTTAAGTTATCTTTTTTATCTATACTATTACCAACATCACAAGGTGTATATATGACTATTCCAAATCCAACATTTGAATATTCCTCTATTTTTTCAATTATTGTATTTCCTGAACTAGCTTGTTCATGAAGTATTATTGCTTCAAGACCTAATTTCTCTACAAATCTTGCAACTTCTACTTTAGCTAATTCATCATGTCCATGAACTATGAATATCTTATTCTTATCTATATCTAATTTAATATTTTCTTCATCCCTAATTTGAACCTGGTTTAATTCACGGTAACTATTCAATTCAATTAAATACCCTTCGATGTCTTTTTCAATTCTTATATGTGTTTTTTTATCTGTAACAAATTCATTATTTTGTATATATTTTTGATTATCAGAGTACCATTCACTTAACTTAGTTAAGCAATACTTAATCTCTAGAGCATCCCTACTATTTATAGATTTTTTTAATTTAATCAAAATATTATTAATATAAGGTTCTCCCGTATATGATTCTATAGTTCCTATAATACCATCAATCTCTATTTCCAATTTCTTTAGTATATCCATAGTAAATTACTCCTATTTAAATTTAATATTTATTAAATACATTATATTACAAATTTCAAGCAAGTACAATTAAACATAGAAACATGAAAAAAGGAAGGATCTTCATCTTCTTCAGACGACCCTTCCTTCATTAAGTACCTTATTACATCTTCATTTATCTGTAGCTCTATAGTATCTATTTCTTTTGACTTATCTATCGTTATCTTTGACACAAGCAAGTTCAATAACTGCTTTTTTTGTTGTCTTGTACTACTCTCCTTGAACACTTGTCCAAACTTCTTCATTACTTGACTTACTAATTCAAAAGGCACTGGTTCTCCTTCTGCTAACATTACATCTTGTTTTAATTCATCTAATCTAAACTTCAATGTGTCTATCTCTTCATTTAATTTCTTCACTCTTTCTGATAGTTCACTCTTAGTTAAGATTCCATCTTCAAATAGCTCTATGCTAGAGTTCTTCTTACCATTTAGCTTATCAATTTCCTTATTTACTAAGTTCATTTCATCTAGTTTTGGCTTTAGCTTACTAGACTTATTCTTGTTGATGTTGTTTATTACTTTCTTTAGTAGTAGCTCGTTATTTACTGTTTCTATTAGTTTATTGATTACTACTTCATCTGCAACTTCTGCTCTTACAGAGTTTGAATTACACACTGATGTCCCTTTGTTCTTCCAATTTCCACATGCGTAGTACTCATTTACTACTTTAGTTCCATCTTTTCTTTTTCTAGTTGATCTGCTTATAGTCATTGATGCTCCGCAAACTGGACATTTTAGTAAACCACTTAGAATTAACTCACTATCATAGACTCTATTGTGAGTTTTACTTCTATCTTTTAGTATTATCTGCACCTTTTCCCATGTTTCTGTATCTATTATTGCTTCATGTTCTCCATCTACAAGTATCGGGTCAGGATTGATGTTTTTTCTTCTTTTTTCATTCCAATCTTGCCTTAAGTTGTATCTTATCTTCCCAATGTAGACTGGATTTTTTAATATCTCTTTTATTGTAGCTGTAGCAAATGCATTTCCTCTCTTGCTTCTATGTCCTTCTGCATTTACTCTACTTACGGTAGCTTTGTACCCATGTCCTGTACTGTATAGTTCAAATATCCTTCTCACTGTCATAGCTTCTTTTTCATTTACGACTAGCTTAGTTTCTTTTCTCTTCTTTCCTTCACTTGGTATCTCTACTATATCGTATCCAAGAACCTTGCCACCATTCCACTTGCCTTCCCTAGCTCGTGCTATCATTCCCATTTTCACATTTTCTGCTATAGTACCTCTTTCAAATTCCCCAATTGCTCCCATTATGTTAAGTTGTAACTTACCTGCTGGAGTTTCTGTTTCAAAACTCTCTGTTAGAGAACGGAAAGCTATCTTATTTTTGTCTAATGTATCTACTATATTAAGTATGTCTATTAGTTTTCTACTTATCCTATTTAATTTCCAAACTATCACTAAGTCAAATTTTCCAGCATTAGCATCTTGTAAGAGATCTTTAAGCCCAGGTCTCCCTGAAATATTTTTACCACTTATTCCTCTATCTTCGTAGACTTTGAAAACTTCATGCCCTTCTTTTTCACAATATTCTATACATCTCCTTCTTTGCTCATCCACGCTATATCCCTCTTCAGCTTGCTCCACAGTTGAAACTCTGCAATATATTGCTACTCTTTTACTCATTTTCATTCTCCCCTTTGCTCTTAGTTTTAATTATCGATTTTTGAATTATATTACCTAATATTTCTATTACTTCTTGTGCCTTAATTTGTTCTAAATTAATGCTATCCATTTTTCCTCCTAGATTTATTCATACAAAGTTATAATATATATCTTAGATTCATACTATGTTGGAACTAATTTTAAAAGAAACTAGTCCCAACATAGTTATTAAAATTAATAATTATTTTTTTACTTAAGCTATTTCTTCTTGATACTTATCTAACTTTATAACTATATAGTCTATATTTTTGCCTTCATTACCTTTTCTTGTTCTAGTATATCTATCAGACTCACAATCTAGATACCCACTCTTTTTTAGCTCTTTTAGTACAACTTTTTCATCTTCATATCCACCTTCATTTATCATATGTTTAAATGATTCTTTCATCATTTGGACTTCTATATAGTCTTCTTTTTCAGTTATTTTCCCTAATACTTTAGGAGTAGTTGCCTTTGTTATGCTATCAAATTGATTTCTATATGTCTCTACATATCCTTTTATATAATCAATCACTGATTCATTAAAGTTTCTATTTCTTATAGATTCTTTTTCTATGCTAATTATCATATCTATAATCCCATCTATGTCTAACTCTATATTTAATGCATCTTTTAGCATTAATGCTGTTTGTATAATAATAGTAAACTTATTACATCTCCTATCTGTCATATCATCATAAACATTTATTGACTTTAACTTATTAGATAACTTATCCTTTTCATATTTATATTGCTTTATTAAATCTTCTTTGTTTTGTTCTAATAGATATTCTGCAAATTTAATTCCAAAATGACCATAGTTATTTAATATAACTCGATTTATAGATTCTGCATGTTTTGAACTTTTAGTCCAAGTAAAGTTTTCTGCTTCGATTACTCTAACTTGTACTCCTGCATTTTTACTTGAAGATCTTATTATTGATTTTTCTCCATTAGAAAGTATCGTTGTTAACCAAGATTCTTTTTTCATTAGTTCTGAATCCTTATTTAAACGTTCTTTATCAGCTCCATTTGCTAAACTATAGATAAACTTAGTAAAATTATTACTATCTGACATTGATATTTCATCTAATGCATAAGGTACTCCCCTTAAACCTCCTAGTTTCTTGATTAAAGCATTATTAGTTCCATTGTAAGTTCCATATAAACTTTCTTCGTTACAACCTGGGTATCCAAAGCAAGATATTGCTAATTTTAAAGCTGTGGACTTTCCTGTTGTTGAATTACCAACAATGTGTACTATATTAGAATCAAGACCTAATTCTTCTCCTATATAGGCTAGAAGTTCAGATGAAATACCTAAAGATAATGCAAACTCTAATTCTGTATGACCTAGAACTTGTTCATTTATCATCTTAAGATACTCGTCCATTGTTCCTTTAGGTTCAATTTTATATGAACCTATATAGGTTGAATCTATACCTATTGTTTTATGAAGTTTATAGATTAACTTACCTTCATACTCAGAGAATCCTAATTTTGAATGTATATATTTCATAGGTACTTCACTTTCAGATTCTCTCAAGTACTCGGTTACAAGACCTACATTTCTTTTCATTACATCTAAGCCTTCACTCTGATATTTCATTAGCTTTCTTTCATTTAAATAATTAGCTCTATCTATAAGAATTTCTGATATTCCTTTAATAGATTTATATTCTATTAAAGCTTTATATTTTCCATCATCTATGTTATATGTTATTTCTTTAATTCTTATATGATTCCCTAATAATACTCTGTACGGTTTTTCTAATGATTTTAAGTAAAGACTATCACCGTTACTTAAATAATTTCTAGTTTCTGAAAAGTATGGTTCTTTTTGATTTTCGTCATTAACTTCATTTTTTTAACAACCTGTTTTCTGTTAATTGTTTCTTGTGATATCTTTTCTCTGTTTATCTTTTTTATAGCCATATTTGACTTCCTCCTAAATCATATTTTTATTTAGTTATCTTGCTGATCTATAACTATGGTACTATAATCATTAAGTCTAAAAAATGGTACAAAAAAGAACCATAAGACTAGAAGATTTACCATTTGCTTTACCCTAATCCTATGGTATAATATGCGATTTTATTATTATAAAAACTTATTAAGGAAGGATAAAATTATCAATTATAGTTTTATCAATTTCTAACCTTTGACTTTTTAAGTAATCTTTTATTTCTTTCATTTTTTCTACTCTTTCTTCATATGGATATCCTTGTATAGATATATTTATTCTTTTTACTTCTTTTTCTAACTCATCTAATAATTGATTATATTCTTCTGATTTTAATTCAATTATCATTCCTTCTAGCATATACTCTAATTCACTTTTTTCTTCTCTAAAAAATTCTAATAAAGTTTTTAAAATTACAATTTGCACTTCTTTTGTAAATTTATATTTATCACTTTGTACAGTTAATGTTCTTTTATTTATTTTTTTATTTTTAAATTCAGTTGGTATAATTAATGTTTTTTCTTTTCTTTCTATCTTTTTAGATATTCTAGATTGTTTATTCATCAAAGCCTTTATATTATCATCGTTATACATTAATTTGTAAATTTTTATATATTGATTTTTATTTGAGTCTGTAATTTCATACTTCCCAAATATACCATTTAATGCTCTCTGTATATTACGTATAGATTCTTTTTTGCTTTCCCAGTAATAATCATCTTCATTTGATCCAGTTACTTCTTTTGTTAGTTCACTTAATGTATACTTTTTCACTATATTCCCTTCTTTCTATTTTTTAATATTGTCAAAAAAATAAGGCTAACTTAACTAACCTTATTTTATTATATTTTATACCAACATAGATTTACTAGAAATCACTAGTTCAATTACTATACATACTCCTAATCCTATTATTGAACCTAATGTAAATTCCTTCATTTTATTATATCTCCTTACTTTATATATTCTTTTCTCTGTTTCATTACTATACCAAAAATTGACACTCCAAATCTAACACCTGCTACAAATAACTCTAGTGTCATTTTATTCTACCTCCTTAGTATTAAGAATCCCTCTAAGATTGCTTATAAACCCCTTTGAAAATACATTTTTCTTTATAGATTCTTTAATTAACTTTATTAGCTCATCTTCTGTTAAATCTAAAGGTCTTGCAATTAATTGCTGTTCTTTTCTAAATGTATCCTTAAAGTATACAAATCTTATTTCTTCTTGATTTAATTCCTTTACAAAAATTTTTTCTATTCCATATCCTACATTTCCATATCTTATTTTTGCTTGCTTTAATACTATACAATATTTAGTTTCATTTTTTGATTTAGTCATTTTTCTTCTCCTTGAAAGTAAAAAGAGATAGCCAAATGCTATCTCTTTATATTTATTAACTATTGTAAAATATTTTTATTATAGATTTCTTAAAAATTCTTCTCTTTTCATTCTTTCTTCATCCGACATATTCTTAGCTATATTTTGCTCTTTTTTATCTCTAATCTTATTTTTACCTGAATAAATAATATACGCTATACAACCTATTATTATAAATGGTAGTAGCATAGTAAATATTTTTCCTAATAATAACATTGCACATGCAATTAAAAATAAAATACCTGAGGCTGTAAGAAACATCTTTCCTATCCTTCTTGTCATTGGAATAGCGAATGTAACTACTCCTATCATTAATCCATATGATATAAGAAAAACAAATATATTCATTCTATCTCCTCCAATTAAAACTCATAACCAACTACACTTGTTGCAAATTGCTCTTCAATAGTAAGTTCCTTATCTGCATCATATTCTATAGATACAAGAACCCCATTAATCTCTTTAAATATACTGCGTCCAAAACAGAATTCTTTAATAGTTAATACTTTACTTCCATATGGCACTTCCTTTATATATGTGTTTGATTTAACATATGATGGTAAAATACCAATTAATGTAGTTATATTATTTAATGATATATTAAAATCACTTAAATCTTTTTCCTTATCATCCTTTGCATATAGCATGAATAATGGTAACTGGTTTACAGCACTAACTCTAATCATTTCTAATGTTGGTGTTATTATTTTTAAAATATTACTATAATACCACATTTTCTTAGTAGCTCTAAGTCTCTTATCTACACTTGAAAGCCATCCACTTTCTTCTTTTGTCTCTGAAAATTTATCAATTACATATTTATATAGTGTATAAATTTTATCTAAAGACTCTCCTAATTCCTCTTCTAATGAATCATTATGATTTAACATATCTCCAAAAACTCTCATATATACTTCTAATGCAACTTTACCATTATTTAAAACCGTTTCTATAAGATTTACTTTTTCTACAACACTATCACTTTTATTTAAACTTAAATCTAAGTATGAAGATGCATAAGACTCTATAGTAGAAATATCTATTATAGCAAATTTATTTATTACACTCTCATATGCTTTAGATAGGTTATCTTCAAATAAATTTTTTTTAACTTCCCAGTCTTTCATATGAAAAATGTGCTTTCTTAAAGGATCTATTATTAGTTTCTTTTCATTTAAATCCATATTATTCATTTTTATATTTTTTTCTTTCATACTCATCGAGAATTTTATACTTGGTTGTATGTAGTTATTAAGTATATTATAACTTTTCTCTAAATTATCTATACTAATATCTAGTTTAGATTCCTTTAACATATTTTCATCTATTTCTCTGAAAGAAAGCATACTTTGATATGTTTTATTTTTATTATTACAATTTGAATACCATATTTCATATCTACTTATTAAACTATTAAAATCTGATAGTAAACTTTTAGCTTCTTTTTCTATTGCACGTTCTTCTTCACTCATATTAAGTTTTTTACTAATAGCTGAAAATAAACTCATAGTATATAATCATCCTTTCTCATTAGCTATATAGAACTTTCCTCTCTAATCTTTAACTTTTTTATCAATTTTTGTATCCACTTATCAGAATAACCTAATTCTCTCGACATATATCTTACTGACTTTTTATCATAGTTTTCAATAATATATTTTTCTACATACTCATTTGAATATAGCTTCATGGGGAAATTGACTTGTTGTCCCTTATAATTCATATATATTATTCTTACTATTTCCTCACCTAGAATCTCTAACATTTCAGCATATATACCCTTAAAATCACTTTTTTCTCCTCTCATAACTCACCTCCTAATAGATTTCTCCTTAAATAATAACTACTTCTACAGAAAGTTTCTTTGAAATTATTTCTTAAAAAGTTCCTTATTTTATTTCTTGTGAGAAATCCCGAAACCCCGTTATTTTTTATTATCTAAACTATTTTCTTCTTAAATTACAACCCCGAAATCCCGTTATTCTACAATTATATGAATTATTTTTTATTATTTATTTGAGAAAACATATTCAATTCCATTGCTTAATGTAAATGCATAGTCTGGTGAAAGATCTAGTATTTCTTCAACATCATCATTTAACATTATTTCCTCTAACAACTCTTCTTTGGTAGTATTATTTAGCCAGAAATCTATTATTGCATCCTTATCAAATAACCTATCTATATGAATTTCCATGTCCAACATGTAATCTAATTCATTTTTTGCATATTCTCTTAAATCATTTTTATTTGTATATATTAAGTAATTATCATTCTCAGTGTAATTTTGAGAAATTAATTCATTATAGTAGTTACTTATATTCTTCATACTTATCTCTTCTATGTTTAAGTTGTACCAAGCAAAGAATATTACCTTATCTATATCTAAGTTATTTGTATTTTTATATTCAGTTATTATTTCATCTAGCCTATTACTGTCTTTTAAAATGTATTCCTTTATGTATTTATCTTCTATCTCATTATCTATTCTTTCTATTAAAGTTATAGTTTCATCCTCTATGTTATTGTATTTATCTATTAATTCTTTCAGTTCATCAAAGAATAATTTATTTATTATTTCAGATTTATTATTTATCATAGTCATTTCTACCTTTCAATTTATTTCTAATTATCTATCTATTTTACGGGGTTTCGGGGTTGTATTAAGTAGATTTGTAATTTTACTTTTTATCTTCATTATCTAACATTGAACTGTTCTTGGTTCTGTAACAAATTAGTATTCCTCTGAAAACATCAAAGTACTGTATTCTAAACTATCTATAGCGTATAGCTTCTTATTTTCTTTAATTTCTTCACTATGTATGTATAGACTACTTTTGTATTCTGGTACTTCTTGCTTATGAATGATTTCAACTATACCTTCTCCTATAGGATTTAATTCAAATACTTGTAAATAATCTTTTTCTACATTTAGTTCATCTATCAAATTCCACAACAGTATATTTATTTCTAAAGGTATTTCTTCTTCTACTTTTCTAGTCATGTATCTATTTTCTGTTTTAAACATGTTTCTTTTCTCCTATTATTTTTCTACGGGGTTTCGGGGTTTTAACCTAAATTACTATTAGATCTTTTGGAACATAGAAAAAGTCTTAGTCTATTTTGTTAAACTAAGACTTTCTACATCATGCAATTTTCTTTAAAACTAAAGTATGTATCGTTATCTCCTATTATTATATGATCTACTAATTCTATTCCAAGTATTTCGCCACACTCTTTCAATCTATTAGTAATATTTTCATCTTCTTTACTGCATTTTAGATTTCCTGATGGATGATTGTGAAAACAGATTATTTTTGAAGCATTGCTTAACATAGCTACTTTAAAAACTTCTCTTGGATGTACTATCACTGAATTTACACTACCAATTGAAACTACAGAAATATTTACAGGTTGTTTTTTTGTATCTAAACATGCTACTACAAACTTTTCTCTATCACTATCTATCAAAAAGTTTTTATTAGCTTGTAAGCATCGTAAGGACTACTTATTGTTCTAGTTTCATATAGAACACTACTTTCTTTTACTAATTTCAACGAAACTATGCCAACTCTTTTTACAGGTATTTTCTTTTTATCCATTGTAATCACATCCTTGTACTAATCTATTTTTTCAATTATATCTTTTAATTCTTTTTTACAAATAACAACTATTGAAAAATCACTTGAACACAAAAATAGAACTGAAATGTAATCAGTTCCTTCTATCTCATCTATGTATTCAGGTACTACTCGTTTTAGTTGATGTTGCTTCAATTCTTCTAAGCCAAATTTATCTGCTACAGCTACGTATCCACCTAAGTCTTCTGTTGTTCTTTCTGTACCGTAGTTTTCATCTAGTATTTCTATGGTAGTTTCTATTGCAGATAGTACTTCTGTTGGTAGTTCATTTACTAAACTTAAATCTTGTTTTTTCCAAATGCTTATTATCATTGTATTTTCCTCCTTACTTTGAAAACAAAATAAGCTAGATGAGTATTTTATCTCATCTAGCCTTATCATGGTTATAATATATATTTGAAATTACTTCTTATTACAACTTATTTTTAATATCTTCGTTTAAATCTTTCTCTTTATTAAGTTTATCCAATATTAAATATCCCCAAAAAGATACTATTCCTGATAAAAATATTACACTTAATGTAACTTCATTAACGTAGCTCATATATGCATCGCTAACTCCTACACCTGATAACATTCCAGAAAAAACGTATCCGATAATAATTGTTATGATACTTCCAATTAAATATTTCATAATATATTTCCTCCTTCTCTTATCTGTAGCACATAAGTGGATTTTGTGGTCCTATAGACTCAACTTTAGAAGAAAAACTTATTCCTGCACTTGCTGGAAATGAAACACTTGGACTTATAGATAGTGTTGAGTGTCCATACTTAACTCCAACTCCGACTTGCTTTATATCTTCATTTTTTCTATGTAAATAAACTTTTCCTTGTCCCGATTTAGCATAAGTTAATCCGTTATTTCCTAAAACTTTAAATTTAAAAGATGCGCCTGTATTTCCTACTCCATCTATAGATGCATATATCTTTTTACTAGAGCTAACTCCTGAACTATTTAAAGGTTGATATGATACATTTAGATAAGAATTATTATGGAAATACATTTTTTCACCGTTAGATACAGCCATTAAGTCAGTTCCTCTAAAAAGTGGTGCTCCATTCCATTTAAATGAAAAATTTACTACAAGATTCGTAGCTTTATTAGTATTGTCATAATAAAAACTATCTTTACTTCTAGTTACAGTACAAGTAGCACTTGCTCTTATCATTTGTTCTTCTGAACCATCAAAATTTCTAATTATGTTTATTTGTTCATTATCATATCCTAATCCTGATAAAAATTCATTAGATAATTCATTTAACTCATCTATGTTTTCACTAAATGCTTCTTTGTATTCTCTTATTTGCTTTATGTCTTGGTTTGAATATCCTATTTCCCTTAACTTAGATTCACTTTTTTTATTTAACTCTTTTAATTTAAGATACTCATTTATTGTTTCTGTTTCCTCACTATCATGTAAAATTTGTATATTTTCGTTTTTTACATCAATATTATTCTACATAGCATTTACATTATTTAACACAGGTGTTGTAACTGATACTCCTACTAACGCTAACGCTATACTCTTACTTACTCTTTTTTTAATACTCAAATTTAATCTCCTCCTTGGTAACTGGCTAGCATAGATTTTTATCCTTAGCCCCTTTAGTTTTCCGTCCCTCAATTTCTCAAGGTTTGGCTTTTTCAATTTGTTAAATTAATTATATTTAGAATATTATGGAAATAAAAGTCTTTAATTATAATAATCCTTGTGATATTATTGTCATATATGAGTTTTAACTAAAAATATCTATACCAATCACTAATTGTTATTCCAGTCTTATAATCTCTTTCATCTTAATAAATTAGACGCTATTCAATTTCTATGAACTTATTTACCCTTAGCTCTTCAATACTTTACTTAACTTTATGTATGTCTATTGATTTTAACTGTAAATTATACGAAACAAAGAAAGTAACTACATCTTCATCTATATAATCAATTTATTGTAATATATCTAGCAACTTATTTTGATTCTTTATTAAGTATTCTTGTAGTTCGTCATCCTTTAAGTTAGTTATTTTGATTTCAACGTACTTCTTAGTAGCCTCATCTATCTCATTGTATTTCTCTACTAGCATTTGTGGCTCTGTGAAAAATATCTTGTTTAGTATCTCTAAATTTTGATTTATCATCTTAGTTCTCCTCGCATTCTATTAGATTCTTTAGTTCTTTCTTACAAACAACTACTATTGAAAAGTCATTTGAACACAAAAATAGAGTTAAAATGTATTCAGCTCCTTCTATTTCATCTATGTATTCAGGTATTATTCCTTTTAGTTTATCTTGTTTTAGTTCCTCTATTCCATCTTTATCTACTACAGCTACGTATCCACCTAAGTCTTCTGATGTTCTTTCTGTACCATAGTTTTCATCTAGTATTTCTATGGTATCTTCTATTGTAAACAGTACTTCTATTGGTAGCTCCTTTACTAAGTCTAGGTCTTGTTTTTTCCAAATGTTTATTATAATTATTCTTCCTTCTTATTTTGGAAAACAAAATAAGCTAGATGAAGTATCTTTACCTAATCTAGCTTTGTCATAGTTATAATATATATTTGAAATAAGTTTCTAATTCGATTTATATTTCTAAAATTTTATTTTATAGAAATACTCTAAATATTCTTTTACATCATTTTTGATACAAAAACTTCTTATTTTTATTAATTCTTCATGACTAACTTTGTCTAACTTATCTTTGTATATAAATAATAAAATTATACATAGTTTTTTATAAAACTTAATATATTCATCTATAACTTTACTATTAACTGGAATTTCCTTATAAAAGTTGTTTACTGATATAGATAAACTTAAAAATTCTTCTTGAGTAGAATGTATATATCCACAATAATTTTTATATCTATTAAGAATATAATCTAATGATTTTATATATACATCACATTCATCATATCCTTTATATTTTTTTATATTTTTAAACTTATCTTCTATTCTAAGTCTTGAAAAATTAGAATCTTCTTCACTAACATCTTTATATATTTTTATAAAGTTATCTATAGTATTCCTCGACAAATTCTTTATATTCTTCTTACTTATTATAGGATATGTTGATAATACTTCTATTGTATTAGATACTATTTCCCATAGAAATTTATTATCTTTATTACTATCTACAAGTAATGACAAATGTATAAAATTATATGCTACTTCATGTAGTTTTTGTAGACTTTTCCTGCTATCTATATGTTCAATCAATTGTTTATGTTTATCACTTATCTCCTCAATGCAGTTTTCATAATCTTTTTTCATATAAAATTATAGCTCCCTTATATAGTCTATATATGTGAACTTATTATCATCTTTTAACATTCTATTTATTACCATATTAAGTCTATTTGCATATTTCTCATAATTAGGTCTATTTTCTATTTTAGAAACTTCTCTTACTGTATGTGCTAATATCAAACTTCTATTTTTTATAGCATATTTTTTTAGCTTAAATTTAAAAACAGCTTCATAAAATTCAGCTAAATCTGCATTTTTTCTAAATATATTTTTATTATTACAAATAAAACAAATCATAGAAACTATTATTGAATAATATTCAATTTCTAATGATTTATATCTGCTATCTTCTAGATTATATTTAGTATCTATCTTTAATAATTTTTCTTTTGATATATCAAATCTTTCACTCAAAATCTTCACCTCATATTCTTTCTTTTACTTTTTTAATAAACTCCTCACTTAAATTTATTATATCATTTCTATGAGTAGTTAGGTTTGAGTCACCCTTTAATTTTCTCAGATTCTCAACTGTAAAATCATATAATAAAACTTTCTCTTCTATAAATTCTGGAATTTTATATGAATGTCTTAATTTATTACTAAAAACACTGTATTCATAATCTTCCTTTATTTTCTCCATTATTTGCTGATGGTGCGCGGAACCACCTACCAATGTAAATATTATTCCTAGATTATATATTTTATGCAAAGAGTTATTTAGTTTCTCTATTGTTTGATTAAATAATTCTATCCCTATAGTTGATAAATAATCTGGTTTTACAGGTGTTATATAGTAATCTGTTGCATAAAATGCTATATTAAGATAATGACCTTTAGTTGGAGGACAATCTATAAATATAAAATCATATTCATCTCTTAAATGATTGTCTTCTATGAATGATCTTAAATTATATAAAGTATCCTCTCCATTATTTATTGCTATTAAGTCAAAACTACCAGGTATTATATGTAAATTTTCAGTAATCTCCTTTATTAAATTACTCTTATCTATTACGATTTCCTCTTTTGCACTAGGCTTTTTTACTTCAAATATACAACTTATATCCTTTTTACCATAAATCGTGTTAAAATATTCTTTTTCATCTATTAATATAGATGTTAGATTAAATTGTGGATCCATATCTATTAATAAAATTTTATAATTAAATTGTGGGTCTTTTGCCAAAGTATATGCTAAGTTTGCACATAAAGTGGACTTAGCAACTCCACCTTTCATATTCATAAATGAAATTACATTTTTTTTTGTCATGTTTATTCCCCTTTGCTCGTATTTATATCAATAATTTTAACATATTAGATTTTCTTTTCCAATTTAATTTAAATTAATATAATCTGTTGTGCTAGTTAAAATTATTTTCCAAATAAAGTAAATAGTTTTTTTTAAAAAACACTATCCAATAAAGATTAGTATTTGTAAATATTAACCAAATACTAATCTTTTTATCTTAGCCA
>OMGY01000640.1_pt1 | contig 39399 bp, 36 predicted proteins | sample 1674461 | NCBI WGS metagenome assembly OMGY01 (sample SAMN05578579, study PRJEB25193) | human gut metagenome | biome: Human Microbiome; feature: human-associated habitat; material: feces | host: Homo sapiens | place: USA:Birmingham | reverse complement strand
AATACTCCCGGTCGGTTATACCTTTGATTATCCCGAACTCTTTCCTGTCTTTTGCCGTAAATTTTCCCGAAAGTCCCTCGGCCGGAGTCGCCAAGACACTGAAATTGTGATGATACCGCTCAGAGAATTCATTGGCCCGATCTCTCATGTAGGTAATGATACGCAAGCCCAATTCCTGAGAAGCCGCGTCTTCACCGTGATGTTTACCGGTAAGGGCAACGAGACACTCGGCCAATCCTATAAAGCCGATACCCAGTGTTCCCTGATTGATAACGCTCTCTATCGTTTCATCGGGTTTGAGATTTTCACTGCCGACCCACAACATCGTCATCAGCAAGGGAAATTGTTTGGCCAACGTCGTTTTCTGGAAATTATAACGGTCTTCCAATTGACGGGCGGTAATTTCAAGAACCTCATCGAGTTTGGCAAAAAAGGCATTGACGCGGTCGTTCTGATTTTCTATCGTCATGCACTCTATGGCAAGCCGTACCAGATTGACGGTGGTAAAAGAGAGATTACCCCGACCGATAGAGGTTTTTTCACCGAAACGATTTTCAAAAACGCGAGTACGGCATCCCATCGTGGCAACCTCGTATTTATACCGTTCGGGATCATCTTCCCTCCACAATTCATGCTGGTTAAAAGGAGCATCGAGATTGACGAAATTCGGGAAAAAACGCCGGGCAGTTACCTTACAGGCATACCGATACAAATCGTAATTACGGTCGGTGGGTAGATAACTTACTCCTCTTTTCTTTTTCCATATCTGTATGGGGAATATGGCCGTAGAACCGTTACCTACTCCCTGATAAGTACTTATCAGTATCTCTCGGATTATACAACGCCCTTCGGCCGAAGTATCCGTTCCATAATTGATCGAACTGAAAACGACCTGATTCCCGCCTCGGGAATGTATGGCATTCATATTGTGAATAAACGCCTCCATCGATTGATGCACGCGGCGTACCGTACAATTGATTGCTTGCTGCTTGATACGTTCTTCACCGGCCAGTCCGTCGAGTTCTTTATAAAGATAATCATCGATAGGCGCCTCATAAAGATGAGAATAATCTGCGTCCATAAACTTTTCAATGACTTTTATCTCCTCGATATAGCTCAATCGCACATAAGGGGCAAGATAGAAATCAAATGCGGGAATAGCCTGCCCTCCGTGCATTTCGTTTTGAGCCGTCTCCATAGAGATACACCCCAAGATACTCGCGGTTTCTATACGTTTAGCAGGACGCGCCTCCCCATGTCCGGCACAAAATCCCTTTTTCAATATCTTGTCGAGCGGGTGCTGTACACAGGTCAGACTCTTGGTCGGATAGTAATCTTTATCGTGGATATGAATGTATCCATGACGTATGGCATCTCTTACCTCATCGCTCAACAAATAATCATCGACAAAAGGTTTTGTTGTCTCGCTGGCGAATTTCATCATCATGCCGGCCGGAGTATCGGCATTCATATTAGCGTTTTCCCGGGTGATGTCGTTGGACTTGGCGTTGATGATGTCGAGAAACATTTCGCGCGTCTTGGCTTTACGAGCAATGCTACGCTGATCCCGATAAGCGATGTACTTCTTCGCGACTTCCTTACGCGGACTTTTCATCAATTCCATTTCGACCCAATCCTGAATTTCCTCCACTGTCATCTGCTCACGGCCGTTGCAAGCAATACGGTCGGTTATTTTACGGATCAGTGGCTCGTCTTCCCCCTTTTCGGTATGGAGCATCGCCTTGCGGATAGCCGCCATGATTTTTTCCTCGTTGAAGCCGACAATACGGCCATCGCGTTTGATAATCGTTTGTATCATACCATATACATTAAAAATTTACAAGCAATACGCATGCAAAGGGGAAAAGACGGAGAGGCATACATGACAAAGGGATTGTCTGTTGTCCTGCTTTCGACCCGAAGCATCTTTACAACTCACAAACGGCAGGTCTTCTGACTTGTTTCATCTGTTACACCTTCCCGGTCATATACGAAATTTCCAGTGGCATTTATCGAACAGACTTTTACTGAAACTCACAGCTACGGGGATAGTCCCTGTCTTTCACAGGATTCCCTTTTAATCTCTTTTTTCAACGAAAAAAATCGAGAACCGAATGTTCGACAAATATATAAACAAGAAAATTTTCAAGCAAGCAATTCAACAAAAAGTTTTCCGATTTGGAGAACTTTTTACATTCACAAAATTCTACCACAAAGTCAAAATAAGGAATCAATTATATATAAATCAATAAATTACAATACAAAACAAGATGTTTATAAATATTAAAATAGAAAACTCATAAAAACAAATAGAGGAAATAAAAATATATAGACAGAAAAAAATAAAGATAAAACCTTCAAAAAAAAACAACAATCACAGAAGTGATTATAGTCCGATTAAATATCCAACTCGTGTTTTATCGTATCGACCACATCAAAAACCAATGATTGAATCGGCGCAATCAATGACTTATGCTGTTCGGTACGAGGTACCAACACTTTCAGTCCACCCTTAACACATGTAATGTCTATCCGTTTCGACATTTCGACCGGTTCCCCGTCGAGATGCATCACCCCTTCCCGTTCCCGGGTAATCGTCAAAGCCGGGGTCTCAAAAATTTTTACGTTGGAACTGACACTGATCCATTTGGTAAATAGTTGCACCGCAACAGGCAAAACATCGATGGGACTTACCGGAAACATAATCGTTACATCGATTTTCCCGTCATGCAGACTTGCCCGTGGAGTTATATAGGCATTGTTCCCGTATTGCGAGGCGTTGCCGCAGGCTACGATAAATGCTTTTTCCTGTATGACACCGTCAGGAGTTTCAATGCGATACACCTCATTCTTGTAGGTGAGATATTCCTCAATCGCCTTTTTTATATACGTCATTTTACCCCGATGCCTGTCCTCGGCAAACTTTTTACTTACCCACGCATCGAAGCCCATGCCGCAGGTACAGAAAAATGTTTTGTCATTGGCCTTGCAGTAGTCGATGTCATCTACTATTGCATCGTTGAGAATACGCAACGCCCGTATAGGATTGAGCGGTATTCCCAAATGACGCGCCAAACCGTTTCCCGAACCTACCGGAACAATACCCAACGCCGTATCGGTATGTACCAAAGATCGGGCTATTTCGTTGCAGGTACCATCTCCTCCGACCGATATGACACAATCATATCTTTCTTTTACGGCCTCACGAGTAAGTTCGGTAGCATGACCTCCGTATTGGGTAAAAACGATTTCGGGAGCAAAAATACTTTTATCGAGAGTATTCTGCACCCAATCCGGCACATTCTCTTTGGAATGCGTCCCCGAAATAGGATTCACGATAAACAATATTTTCTTGCGCTCCATCTGCAAAACATAAAAGAGAGATTGATGAAGCAAAGATAACCGAAAAAAAAGGTTTTCGCAATATAAATTTCTATCGACAGGAAAAGCCACACTTTTTTAATACAAAAAATATTTTTATTCAACATCAAAGGGTTATCTTTGTTATTATCAAAAATACCTTTTCATTATGGAAACTCTTTTCAAAAATCCCATCATACGCAACCTGCTTGCCATTGCATTGGGTGTTGTTGTTATCATCAACCCGCAGCTCGGTCCCAATATTGTCATCATGCTTATCGGAGCGACATTGGCTATTCCCGCCTTACTCGCAATCATCGGATATTTCTCTTACAAAAACAAGGAAACACCCATGCCCGGATATGTTCTGGTCGAAAGTATCGGGGCTCTTGTCATAGGCGCATGGATGTTACTGCAACCGACATTTTTCAACGCCGTTATACTAATAGCCTTAGGTATCATTCTCCTCTTGGCAGGTATTTCTCAAATCGTCTCTCTGATACGTTCGGGTCAAATAATGCCTATCCCCATCGGCATGTATATCGTACCGGTACTGATTACGATAGCAGGATTCCTCATGATTTTCAAGCCTTTCGGAACGGTAAATCTCATCATGACGATTTTCGGTATATCGATGGTGATCTACGGTATATCGGATATGATACGGCATTACAAATTCCGACGATAGACAATCTTTTCTAAACACATGGGGCGGGAATTTCAATTCCCGCCCCATGTGTTTAGAAAATCCATTGGAATTACTCCGCTTTATCATCTTTCGGAGCCTCCTCTTTTTCTTTTACCGAAAAATCGGTTATTCCGGATTGAATCAAGATATTGTACCACGAAATCAGTTTACTGATGTCGGTAGGGTAAACCCGTTCCGTATCGAAATCGGGCAATATTTCGGCAAAATAGGTACGCAAAGTCTCTTTATCCGCCTTTGGCGAAACAGATGCGACAGCACCGTTTTCTTTCTCTTTTACATTTTCGAGCACTTTATAAAGAGGCTCTTCCCCGCTCTGCGTGTACATGGCTATATCACCCAAAGAGGTTACTTTATCATGACTGTACGCCAACGTACGTTTTCCCGTAGACAATGCTTCTACAATCAATGCCCCTTTCGCCTGAGAGACCAACTTAAAAAGTCCGGGACGACCCGATATGGATAAAATTTTCTTCAACATAATCTTTATCTTTCTTCATTTGGTATTAGTCGCACAAAAGTAATACACATTCCCGAGATAATCAAGCTGCCGAGAGATTTAAAGAAGCCGGGAAACCGACTAAGAGTGCCCTGAAAGGGCATTAAAAATTTGAGGGATAAGCGGTTTTTTATCGCTATTATGAATGATACGCGATGCAAATTTTTCTTTTTCGGCATCACTTTTTTGTGAACGAATACGCAATATGGCTTCTTGACGGGAACAGCCATTACGCGACATGATGCGTTCTGCACGAATTTCTTCCGGCGCCGTAACCAGCCATACCGTATCGACAACATCGGAAAAACCGGCTTCTATGAGTATGGCCGACTCGATAAAAACGACACGCTCCTCTCGCCGCCTTTCACACCAATCCTTAAAGTCGGCTTTTACAGCCGGGTGTACAATGGCATTCAACCGACTCAATGCCATAGCATCGGCAAAAACAATCCCAGCCAATTTACGGCAATCCAAAACTCCGTCGATACACACATCTGCTCCAAACTCCGCAACAAGTGCCGACTTTATAGATGCAGACGAATCCATCAACACTTTCGCCCGCTCGTCGCTGTCATAAACCGAATAGCCCAAAATACGTAAAAAACGGCACACGACAGATTTTCCGCTCCCTATCCCACCGGTAACTCCGATAATCGCCATAAAATCATCAATGTTTCTGTTCCAGTATATATTCCACGCTATCGGGCGCAACCGTTACATAATATGCCGCTCCGGGAGTCCGAGTTATTTTTATCGCCAACTTCTCGGGAGCATTATGAGTCTCTTTATAGTCGACGGCAACAGCGATATCCTCTGCCGATATTTGAGAAAAACGGCTTACGGGAACCATGCAATCTACTTTCACCACAGCCGGGAAAGTAAGCAAAGACATACCTCTGGGAACATTCACTGCCGAAACGGGGACCGACAAAGACTTCGACGTAAGTTCTTCGACCGGCACTGTCAGCGTTATCTCATTCGGGACGATTTTCACTCCTTCGATTTTACGCAGCGGGACAGTCTGTGTCCACGTCTGAGCAATATCTTTCACGACAAACGAATCGGTCTCGACATAGGAAATCGTATTCAACAAATACTCGGGTGCATATACTTGCACCGAATCGACATCGGACTGTATCTTTCCGCTGATAATACACTGCGGCACAGTCGTTACCGAACCTTCGATACGCACTTTGACTTTCTTTCCCTCTGCCTGCGTATAATACACGGCCAATGTATCGATGGACATCGATGTAAGATTTGTCGTATTACGCAGATTTTTCTTTATCTGATTTTTTATCTCTTCTGAAGTAAGGATAAAAGCATTGCGGCTATTGGCATATTGCTTGAAGTCGACCTCGAACGAAGGAATACCTTCGAGATTATAATTCATCAATACAGCTCCCTCATCCCTCAAATGCACGGTAACAGATGTCGGAAGCTCACACGTAATAATGGTATTATCGGGAATATTGGTATATTTTATGGGAATACGGTACACGGTGTTCATATCTTCGCCGAGCGACTGCATCATCCAAAACAGAAAAGAGAGAGCGACAAACATCAGAAATGTCAAAATATCTCTGCTCCTCTCACTCTGTAAACGACTGCGCACACTACCGAGTTTACGCAGAAGAAAAGTTTTCACTCCCGCCCGTTTTTTCTTTTCGTCATCACTCATTATCTTTACTTTTATCGTATCGATTTTCGGGGATAAAGATAGACTTTTTTCCTCGAAATTAAGTTATTATTCGACCATTTTTATATTCTCTATAACTATCGGCAGATACCCTCCGGTCCAGACCCATTTCATAGGAAAACGCACAAATACCTATCATACCGTCAAACAGGATAACGCCTACCCCACAATATAAAAAAGCCGGGATTTGATCCCGGCTTTTTTATATTGTACCCGACTGAAATTATTTGGTAGGAGTCGTATTGGCCGTATCGGCTGTCGAGGCATAGATAGAACCCTTATCGACCGTGATACGTACATTGTCGGCTATCTCTACGACAACGGTATTATCTTTGATGCTTTTTACTTTTCCATGAATACCGCCGGCGGTGATTACTTTTTGTCCCTCGGCAAGTGCTTCACGGAATTTCCGGATTTCTTTTTGACGTTTGCTTTGCGGGCGAATCATAAAGAAATAAAATATGGCAATAAGAGCCACCATCATAATAATACTCGAATAGCCCGACGCTTTGGGTGCAGCAGCTTCCTGCAAAAGAATTGTAAGTAATGTCATAATTGTTTTTATTTATTGTTTATATATTATTGTTCTACACTATAACAAACGAAAAATTATTTTTCCAACCGCCCTTCTTTTTTTAACAACGAAGTGATAGCCTCCAATACCCCGTTGATAAAATTTCCGCTCTTCGATGTACTATACGACTTGGCGATTTCGATATATTCATTGAACGATACCTGCAATGGTATGGAAGGGAACGAAGTTATCTCGGCCAAGGCTACAATCATAATGACAATATCCATAAAAGCGATACGCTCGATTTCCCAATTCCGGGTAAACTGCTCGATCAACTTTTTATTATCGTTGCTATCCAACAACGCCCGACGGAAAAGTGTACGGGCAAAAATACGGTCGTCTTCGTCCTTAAACATCGGCAACAGTTCCTGCTCCTCTCCCGCCGATTCTTCAAATCGTTTTACGGTTTTAAGCACGAACGTCGAAATGATAGGCATATCGTCATTCCAGTATAGGCTCTGAGACTCCAAGATTTCCCCTAGATTTTCATCAGAGAAAATCAGGTGACGATAGATGTTTTTCCAGAAAGTACGGTCATTTTCGTACGAGTCTTCGGCTTCCAAATACTGCGTATAAATCTCCGACGACAGAATACGATCGAGCAACGAGCGCAAATAATTCGTATCATCGTTCCACACCAAAGGACGTTCTTCGATATATTTCGAGAATGCTTTGTTGCCCTCCAACTGTGCCACAAAGCGATTATCGATCATGCGAGTATTGGGCATTCTCTCTTCGAGAGTAGCCGTAAATTTACTACGGGCATTATCTATGCGTAGACGCTGCAAATGCGTTACTTCAATCGGAATAAGCAACAACAAATGATACAATTCATATGATTTTTCGAGACTTGCGAAAAGCTCCTTTTCGGCAACATCTATACTTTTATCGCCGTCTATCAAATACGAATAGACGATTTGCACCACTTTTGTCCGGATCAAAGCACGATTGATCATTTTACCAAATTTATTTTTCGGCCGTAAAGGTACAACATTTTTGAAGTTTCCCTACTAACCGCCATTCTTTTTTTCTCTCAATCCGGAAAACGATATAGTAACGCACATCATTTAGTAAATTTTTATATTTATAAAGTTGTTGGTATAAAATTTATTTTTTTAATTTGTGAAAACGGTTTAGTTAATAATTTGGAATTCTGTCTCAATTTATTGTATCAATTATGGATGATGAATTAGTTACATACTCACAAGAAAGCGATATCTTATTTACTCGAAGCATCAAAGCCGGTAGAAGGATTTATTATTTAGATGTCAAACAAAACAACACCGGTGAGTTATTTTTGGCCATTACCGAAAGCAAGCGTGTTCTAATGAATGAAGAAAACAGAGAAATACAGTTTGAAAAACACAAAATTTTTCTCTATCCGAAAGATTTCGAAAAATTCATACATGGCATGAACGATGTCATGGAATACATCAAAAATGCTACGGACATAAAATAACCACATAGGCGAAATACAAATTGGAGTAATGCACAGCAGGTAAGGAAGCGAAGCACAAGCGGGAAGTATTGTTTCTGCAAGTGGTAATCGCAAAGGCGGCAGCGTGGTTTCCCGAACTGCATGAAATGCTACGCATGGAAAAACTGTGCCGCCCCACGTGATTTGACGAACGGCAGACCGCAACGCTCGTCAAGGGAAAGCCGTTGGAGTATGCGCAAACTCTATTCGGAGGAATACGGACGGAAATTCACGACCGAAAAAGCTGAGGTTCAAGTGGTGAAAGACCCGACGTACGGGACGAGGCTGGTTCTTTGTATCGGCGGACAGCCGATTGGCGAGTGATTCAAGGAGCTGTTCGAGAAACTAAGGAAAAATATACACCGACCCATACAGCCGCAAAGGAAAGCGTAATAAAGCCATAACCGTTTTAACAACAAAAGAGTTTGCTTGCCATTTCTAGATGAATAACATTTTGTTGTACTTCGCTTATGATTTCATTTATTTTGCCACTACTTCTTACATTCCAAAATGTATATTTGCTTCTCTGAATTGTCATCAAATTCACCCTCTGTAAAATTCCCGAATTTATGGATAATATTAAATCCAAATTGTTTGAGATATGAATTTAACTCTTGGGGAAAGAACAATCTCATGTCCATATTTTGGACTGAATGAAATTTACCGTCAATAAAATAATGCCACTTTATACGATTAATTTGAGATGCGCTTTCATAGTGCATGCTTTGTTTTATCAACACTCTTCTTCCATCATTGGTTGTGTATTCGGCAATAACATGTTGCTCCCGTTCGTTCTCAACAATATATTGGAGATTAGGATTGAAGCAGTCCAATAAAAACAAACCTTTTTCTTTCAAGTGATTTCTTACGACTGTCAACGTATCAAATAAATCCTCATTTTTATACAAATGATGGATCGAATTAAACGGAATAAAAATAAGATCGAAATTTTCCCCCAAGTTTAATTCTCTAATATCCGCTTCAATGAAATCTATTTTTAATCCGGCTTGAAATGCTTTCTCCTTTGCCCGTTCAAGCATAGATAAAGTATAATCAACACCCTTAATATTGTATCCATCCTTTGCTATTGGAATCGTAAGCCTACCCGTTCCACAGCAGAGTTCAAGTATTTTGGCATCTTTATTTTGAGGCAGCCATTTTTTGTAAAACGCCAAATCGGATAGAGAATTATTTAACCCATCATAAATATCTGCATTATAAATAAAATCACCGACTTTATAATCTGTATTCATATTCTTTATTGATTGCCGACACATTACACTGCTGATCTGTAAAGAGATTTTTCAATATTGTTTTTTGCTCGTTGTAAAAGTGTCTTACAAATTAAATTGTGAAACGGTTTGATTATAGCAAAATAACATTTTCCTAAACTATTATGGAATCTGACTTTTGTACTGACAGATATGCGTTGGCTATCACGTTCTATACTCTCGGTTATAAACGCAATTTCTAAATCAAGATGCTTATCATTTTTGCATACCGTTGCCATATTTTCGGATTCGATATGTAGCAAATCCGATAAATTTCTTTCTTTTTTCAATCCGAAAGGTCTCATCATGACATTACGGAACTTCATCAAAATAGTTATCCATTTGGGAGCAGAAAAGAACAGTTCAGACAGCTCTGCCGCACTTATAAATCTTCCAGTATGAATTATATAACTAAATTTATCTGTATAGTCATAATTCTTATTGTCTTTCATAATTCTTTATTCCAATAACTTACTGTAATATTTACCACTTTCCAATAATACTCATTGTTGGATAGCTATTTATTTCAGCTCAACAAGACGCTCTCTTTACGTCATATTCTGTTAGATAAACACTTACGGGATTATATTAATGGACTATTTACAAAGATAGTATGAAGATTTTTGATAACAAGCATTATTCCCCGAATAATTATCATATTCTTTAAATACAAAAAGTCATTTGACAGTATAGCAATGTAAAAACAATGAAATTCTAACAAGCGCTAAAAACGGTTATCACCATTTCTCAAATAGCAGACTAAAATCCCTTTTTATATCCTAATGAATTTATTTTTTGTGTTTAGTTGATTAAATCAACTATTATAAATATCTTTGTGGTATGAAACAAGAGTATATAGACCAAATCAGGGCTTTCAACAGATTTTATACCAAAATTTTAGGCGTACTGAACAAGTCTTATTTAGGCAGTGAGTTCGGGCTCCCTGAGATCCGTGTTATCCAAGATGTGTATTTGCATCCGAATCGAAATGCAAAAGAGATATCCAGTGAACTCAATATGGATAAAGGACTGTTATCCCGCATATTGAAAAAGCTGGAAGCGAGAAAATACATATATCGGGAGAAGGCAATGAACGACAACCGTATGGAATTCGTAAGGCTTACAAAACATGGAGAAGAGGTTTACCATACGTTGAATATGGCCGCGAATCAATCCGTCGAAGAGATATTTGCAGGATTGGATGAAAGCCGGTTACAAGAGATTGTAAAAAGCATGAAGACCATATTTTCTCTTATGACAAACAATAATTGAGTATCGTTATCATGACACTTATTATAGGAGATATAGGTATTTTTCAACTTGTTATTTATGGCAATGCAAGAGGTTCGGTATTTGAGGCTTCTATCCCTATATGCGAACATTATACATGGTCATTTATGAATTGCTTTTGCACACAACTCCACTTATCATAGGCTGTACGATAGCGGTAAGAATACACGTCTATCACATACACAAGATATTCAAGTCGCAGAAGATTTCTACTAAATTAAATATGAAATAAGATGATAGAGATAGGAACATACTCAGCGTGTGATAAGGACGAAGTGATCGCACTTGTCCTGCATTGTCAGAATGACGGAACACGTCCGTTGATAAGTATCGAAGACCAGCCGGAACTACTTCGTATCGAGGAAGAATATATCGATGGCGGAGGAAATTTCTGGGTAGCGAAGGAAAACGGCAAGGTGGCTGGAACAATCGGCCTGATGAACAAGGGAAACGGGTTGTGCATACTGAAAAAATTCTTCGTGTACGAGCCTTATCGCGGAAAACCGCATCATCTCGGCAGGCAGTTATACGCCCTCTTTTTGGAATTTGCCCAGACACATGGTTTCTCAAAAGTCATTCTCGACACACCCAAGAATACAGACAGGGCACATTTATTTTATAAACAGGCAGGATTCAAGAGAATGGAGAAAAGAGAACTTCCGGTTGAGTATGACTATCCATACGATGATTCCCACTTTTTCTATTTGGACTTATAACATAAAAAAAGAAGGTTACGACTCTCACGAGCCAACCTTCTTCGAGCTTGAAATATATCAAAAACAAGAAAGAGGATAGACTTATTCTTTTTCAGAATAAGCAGGATAAATACCAATGAAACACACAAAAACGAGAATATATCTTCTTGATTGTTTTGATTTCGATCTCAAACACTTTTGAGATGCTTTTCTGACTATAAAACAGCGTTACCGGAAATTTGTTCACCGGCAATCGATTTATGTACAACTTTTTTTCCGAGGAGGAATAAAAAGTCGTATCTTTGCTACTCACGTAAAAAACGTTCCATTCTGGCTATGAGCGTATTATCATCTCCCGAAATTATCACCGCCGCAGAAAATACGGCCTTACAAAAAATTTCTTTCAGTACTCGAAAAACCCTGATTCTTGCTATTCTGGCCGGTATATATATAGCGATGGGTGGCTTGTTATCGCTTGTCATCGGATACGGATTTCCGGAAACGACGGCAAATAATCCGGGCTTGCAGCGTCTTTTATCGGGAGCGATGTTTCCCCTCGGACTTATACTGGTCGTCTTTGCCGGTGCCGAATTGTTCACGGGAAATAACGCCGTACTGATTCCGGGACTGTGCAATCATAAATACGGACTCATACCGGTGCTACGCAACTGGTTATTGGTATATATCGGGAATTTTATCGGAGCTATCTTTTTTGTTTACGTCATGGTATATATGGCAGACATTGTAAAGTCCGATCCATGGAATACGGCCATACAGAATATCGCAGAAGCAAAGGTGGGTATGTCATGGGGTGTTACTTTCATTAAAGGAATCGGGGCAAACTGGTTTGTATGCCTGGCCGTATGGTTGGGAATAGCTTGCCGCAGTGCAGCCGGAAAGTTCATCGGCCTATGGTTTCCCGTGATGTGTTTCGTAGCTCTCGGCTACGAGCACAGCATAGCCAACATGTTTTTCATACCTTTGGGCATGTTGCAGGGAGCCGATGTAGAGATATACGACTTTGTCGTGCGCAACCTCATACCGGCCACCCTCGGGAATATCACGGGCGGAGCATTTTTTGTCGGCGGTCTTTATTGGCTTGCTTACCACAAAAGCTAAGACTTCATGCGGTAAGGCGTTCAAGAGAACATTTTATAACCATTCGCTCAATTCGAGCCAACGCATCGACTTCTCGTCGATTTCCTCCATAAGCCGACCTAAGGCAAGAGACTTTTTCTGTAACTCGTCTGCCGACAATACCCCGGAAGACAAATCCGCTTCAAGAGCCGCTTTATCGGCTTCGAGACGGGGAATCAAGGTATCGAGTTCTTCAAATTCTTTTCTCTCCTTGAATGTCAGTTTACGTCGTTGTTTCACCGTTCCCGCATTGACCTTTTCCGATTTTACACTCTGTTTCTCCCGAACACCGGCAGAAGACGTCCGCTTTTCTTCTGCTTCCCGAGCAACTTTCCACAAACGATAATCGGAGTAATTTCCCGGGAAGTCCTTGATACGGCCCTCCCCTTCGAACGCCCAAATATGGTCTACTACCTTATCGACAAAATAGCGATCGTGCGAAACGACTATGACACAGCCTTTGAAATGTCGCAAATAATCTTCCAGCAAATTAAGGGTTACAATATCGAGGTCATTGGTCGGCTCGTCAAGCACAAGGAAATTGGGATTGCTCATCAATACCGTACACAGATAAAGACGACGTTTCTCCCCTCCGCTCAATTTGTAAATATAGTTATACTGTGTCTCGGGTGTGAACAGGAAATGTTGTAGAAACTGCGATGCCGAAAGTTTTTTACCATCTCCCAGCGAAATCTCTTCGGCGATGTCGCGTACGGCATCGATGACTTTTTTTTGATTGTCAAATTGTATGCCCTCTTGACTGTAATATCCGAAACGTACCGTTTCCCCTATATCTATCGTCCCGCCATCGGGCGGAAGCACACCGATGAGCATCTTTATGAATGTGGATTTTCCCGTGCCATTACTCCCTACAATACCCACTTTTTCATAACGGGAAAAGGTGTATGAGAAATCTTCTATGATTTTTTTCTCACCGAATTGTTTTTGCAAATGTTTTATTTCAAAAATTTTAGAACCGATATACGACGATTTGACTGCAAGTGTTACATTATCTTCAACTTTCTCGGCACGAGCTTTTTTTTCCAATTCATAAAAAGCATCGATACGGTATTTGGCTTTCGTACCGCGAGCCTGAGGCTGACGGCGCATCCAGTCGAGCTCGGTGCGCAGAAGATTATTGGCGCGGTCTATTTCGGCATTGCGGGCTTCGATGCGTTCCTGACGTTTTTCGAGATAATAACTATAATTTCCTTTATATGTATATAACGTACGGGAATCTATTTCTACAATGCGGTTGCATACCCGATCAAGAAAATACCTGTCGTGCGTTACCATAAGCAGGCATACCCGGCTATGGGAAAGAAAATCTTCGAGCCATTCGGTCATCTCCAAATCGAGGTGGTTGGTAGGTTCATCGAGAATCAACAAATCGGGTTCTGCAATCAACACATTTGCCAACGCCACTCGTTTTTGCTGACCGCCCGACAACTGCCCCATCAGTTGATCAAAATCATGGATTTTCAGTTGTGATAAAATCTGTTTCACCCTCTGTTCGTAATCCCAAGCTTTAAGCTGCTCCATACGATTCACCAGCGTTTCGAGCCGGGCCGTGTCGTTATGTGCCATAGCCGACTCATACTCGCGTATCGTGCGGGTTATTTCGCTATCCGTCGCAAAACAGGCCTGTAAAACGGTTATCTCCGCCGGGAAAACCGGCAACTGCCGTAAATACCCCACCTGTATTCCGTTACGGAATGTTATCGTACCGGAATCGTAACTTTCATCTCCGGCAATGATATTGAGAAGGGTTGTCTTTCCCGTACCGTTCTTGGCAATAAGTCCTACCCGCTCACCCTCAGAAAGCCCGAATGCAATATCAGAGAAGAGTACGCGGTCACCGAACGACTTGGTAAGACTTTCGATTTGAAGATTGATCATAAAACTCTTTTTCTTATGGGGGACTAAATTAGCGATATTTTCCCGAACTGCCTTCATGCAGACGTATCAAAGAAAGATTTCTTGGTAAAAAAGCTTTTGCAAAATAAAAAAACAGTGAATGAGACTTATTTTTTTGATTTTATGCTTCGTATTTCGAGATTAAAGTATAACTTTGCCATACGAAAAAAGAGGCGTAGGCGCCTCCCAATCTCGTTTACCTGATTTCATACCTGAAAAGACACACAAGACGAAAGTCGTTTCGTCATCGGGAAGGTTCTCTTTTTATGTCGGGTACATATACGGTTAATCTTCGTTTTATCTACTACTATCTTTTTATAAGGTTACGGGAAATCATTTCCCTTCATAGATAAAATAAATGTTCCGGCTGCCACAGCAACCGGAACATTTATTTTACCCCACCACCTTATTCCACTCCCTCATATCTTTCCTGCAAAATTTCTACATCGGTACAAATTTTATTATCTTTATCGCCTCACCATCGATAACACCGACCATGAAAAAACTTATCTTCTCGGCAATCGCTATATTGCTGTATCTTTCTGCAACGGCACAAATGCCCGAACGTACTCCCGAAAATATACAAAAATACAAAGAGATATGCCGTAAATACATCTATAAAGATATGAAAGGCATGTATCGCGAAGCAGGAGGAGCGTTGAAATATCCGTTTCTCGCACCGGGAAGCAACCAATATCTCGATATGTTATGGGATTGGGACTCTTGGCTGAGCAACATCGCTTTGAGGCAAATATTACTCGAAAATGGTTCGGACAGAGACCGCCGGAAGGCACTCAGATATGAACAAGGTTGTGTACTCAACTCTTTGAATTACGGGGGTATGGACGGGTGGATCCCCATATGGATAGAACGTAACGCCCCCAGCCGGGAAGAGATGCTCAAAAGTCGCAATCCGTGGAAAAGCAACATGCACAAACCTACATTGGCACAACACGCCGCTTTTATCGTCAGGAACATGGACGGAGACGCGGAATGGCTGAGGGACGATTTCTACGCTTTGCAGGCATTTGTCTCGAAATATCTCAACTTCCACCGGCACAAAGCAACCGGACTGATGTATTGGGAAACAGACGAGGCCATCGGGGTGGATAATGACCCGAGTACGTTCTACCGGCCACATGGCAGTTCGGGATCGATTTTCCTGAATGCATTGATGTACAAAGAACTACTGGCCATGAATTATCTCGCCGACTGCCTGAATATGCCCGACATCGCCCGACATTTTGCAAACGAGGCGGAAACACTGAAAAAGAATATTCGGGAACATTGTTGGGATCGCAGGGACGGATTCTATTATAGCGTAGACCTGAATTTGCTGCCGGTCGAAAAACCCGACATAACATCGCTACAACCGGGAACTCTTTATCTGCACGTAGGCCAACCACGAACTTATGATTGCCTGATACAACGACTGAGTGTATGGAGCGGATTCATGTCTATGTGGGCGGGTATCGCCACTCCCGAACAAGCAAAAGAGATGGTACAACGCCATTTCCACGATACCCTCTCCTACAATGCACCGGCCGGTATCCGCACGCTTTCGCCTCTCGAAAAAATGTACGACACACGCGCCAGCGGCAATCCGTCATCATGGCAAGGTCCTGTATGGATAAATGTTAATTATCTCGTATTCAGATGACTGGTGCAATACGGGTATACCGAGGAGGCGCGAGAATTGGCCGAAAAAACGATTTTACTACTCGGACGAGATTATGAAAGATTCGGCGCTTTGCACGAATACTATCTACCCGATAACGGTGAGCCAGTTCTAAATAAAGGTTTCCAAAATTGGAATCTCCTCGTTTTGAATATGGCGGCTTGGCTTGACGGGAAAGAGGTAATCTCGGAATTTTGATCCCGATAAAGATACCCCTTCGAAGCTCATATATCGACAATAAAAAACTTCACCACACGCACTGCCATACCAAGCGACAGTAAAACATATCCTGCTCCGCATAGATACATGGAGATTCTCCACATATTGTTCGGAATGACAAAGCGGATAAAAAGGTGATGAAATCACACGTTTGTACGGAATGTCAATGTCATACCGAATATAACGCAAGCGAGTGAAAAATCCCTATCCTACTTCATGCCCATACGCTGGCGTACGACCTCGTATATCATCACTCCGGCAGCCACCGACACATTGAGCGAACCGATTTGTCCCCTTTGTGGCAAAGCGACCCGGGTTTCGCAATAACGGAGCGTCTGCGGAGAAAGGCCCACATCTTCGGCACCCATTACCACAGCCACAGGAACGGTATAATCGGGAGTGGTATAAAGCTCCGAGGCTTTCTCCGAAGCTGCAACGATTTTCACTCCGCAACCTTGCAGATAGTGCAACGCCTCGGGTATGGAACGTTCCCGACATACCGGTAGATGCAACAATGCCCCCGCCGAAGTTTTCACCGCATCGGGCGTTACCGATACACTTCCCCGCTCGGGTATCACGATGGCATCGACACCGGCGCACTCGCAAGTACGGGCTATGGCACCGAAATTGCGGACATCGGTAAGACCGTCGAGCAAAACGATAAAAGGGACTTTTCCTTCTTCATAAAGCGTAGGCACGATATTTTCGAGCCGTAAGTACGAGACCGGTGAAATAAAAGCAATAACCCCTTGATGATTTTTACGGGTTATACGATTGATTTTCTCGATAGGAACACGTTGTATAAAAATATTCGTTCCCTTTACAGCGGCAAACAACTCTTGCGCCAACTCGCCTTGCAGGTCTTTTTTTATCAATATCTTATCGATTTCTTTCCCGGCTTTGAGCGCTTCCATGACAGCCCGGATTCCGAAAATCAGATTATTCTCTTCCATATATTACGATTTATTTTCTATTCAATAATTCTCTTGCGTTTTTCAAAGCCGCCTCGGTAAGTTGTGTCCCGCTCAACATGCGGGCGATCTCCTCTACACGACGGGTATCGTCGAGCGGTTCGATACACGTCCGCGTCGTCTCTCCCTCATCGTTCTTATAAATACGATAATGATATTTGCCACGAGAAGCGACCTGCGGAAGATGCGTAATCGCGACAACCTGCATATAATGTGCCATACCTGCCATTATCTCTCCCATCTTGTCGGCTATTTCGCCCGATACTCCGGTATCGATCTCATCGAAAATAATCGTAGGGAGAGCGGCGGCATCGGCAGCCAACGATTTTATGGTCAACATCAAGCGGGATATTTCACCACCCGAAGCTATATCGGACACCGGTTCCATAGGCCTATTTTTATTGGCCGAGAAAAGATAGCGCACCGACTCGGTTCCGTCGACATCGAAACCCTCTTTGGGCTTCCATTCGACCTCGAATCGTAAATGCGGCATACCCAGCGGCCGAGCACGTTCGATAAGTTTTTCGGTAAACCCGACCGAAGCCTCATGACGGACAGCGGATAAACGATCGGCCAACGTGTGCAGCGAATTTTCCTGTTCCGAAAGTTGCTTCTGCCATTCGGCGATCTGCTCATCGGAATGGTCTATGGTTTCGAGCCGTCGTTGCAAATCGGCTTGTAACGACAACAACTCATCGACCGTAGAGACATGATGTTTCTGCTGCAAACCGTAAATCAAATCGAGCCGGTCTTCAACCTCTTGCAAACGTACCGGGTCGACAGAAACCGTTTCTTGCCGGTCTTCTATCTCGCCGAGAATATCCTTCATCTCGATATAAGCCGACTCTATGCGTTCACTCAACGACTCCACCGCCGGATACATACGCAGCAACGATCGCAAAACAGACTGGCATTCCTTCATCTGCAAAAGAGCCCCGCCCTCACCCCCCAAATATTGAGCGACAGAATACAGTGCGTTTTTTATCTCTCCTGCATGGGTAAGCATCTCCTGCTCTTCTTCCAAAAGAGACTGTTCACCGGGTTGCAGACGAGCCTCGCAAAGCTGGTCGTACTGAAAACGGAGATAATCTTCTTCCTTGCGATTCTCTTCACTCGCCCTCCGCAACCGATCGAGCGAATCACGCAAATCGCAATAACGCTTATATTCCGTCCGGTATTTCAAGAGTAGCTCTTCATCATCGGCCCAGATGTCGATCATACGCAACTGGAAGCGGTTGTCTCCCAAAAGCAGATTCTGGTGTTGGGAATGTATATCGATAAGCTGTTCACCCAACTCTTTGAGGACTGTCAGGGAAACGGGCGTATCATTGACAAAAGCCCTACTTTTTCCCGCTGGCGACAACTCCCGGCGCAAAATACAGATTCCGGAAGGATCATAGTCCAAATCATTTTCCTCAAAAAAGGAGCGCATCTCATAAGCCGACACGTCGAACGTACCTTCGATAACCGTTTTTTGCGCAGTGTCTTTGATGGCTTTACTGTCGGCACGCTGTCCCAAAATAAGAGAGAGCGCCCCCAAAATAATCGACTTACCCGCACCCGTTTCTCCGGTCAAAACCGTAAACCCGGGACGAAAATCGATTTCCAACGAATCGATAAGGGCATAATTGCGTATAAATAATCTCTGTAACATAAACCTCCGAAAGAAAGGATTATTTGCGTAAAGGCTCGATGCGCTTGGTCTCGGTGGGATAAAGACGATTCAGTATCTTGTACACTTCGTCTTTTTCCTGACGGGGCGCCTCGGAATAGATATTGACGACCTCGTCGAGCTTACTGTCGCTGAACAAAGGGAGCAACACCGATGTCGACGACAACTCATAAAGTTCGACCAGTTTACCGAGAGCCTCGGTTACTTTCGCCCTGCCTTTATCGACACTCAATGCCATTTCGTCAAGCCCCAACCGATGATAGGCGTACCAAAGCTGACGGAACGGCTCGTTACGGTTCTCCATAAATGCCGACATGAGGGCATGACGATTGCGGTTGCTGCCGAATCCCGTCCAGCCGATTTCCTGCGTCGACTGCCCCATCATTACCAAATTCTCGGCCTGCTTGAAAAAATATTCTCCGCCTTTATAGGAGAAACTGTCGAAATCGATACCGAGAATCATATATACATAAAAATCGAGTACACCGGTAAGATTGTTTTCCATCGTCATCTCATTGTGTACCAACGGGTCGTACTCCTGATAGGTAAACTCAAACTCCGTATCGCGGAAGTTGAGCATCGTTGTGGTATAGGACGAGTTATAGACCGGACGACGCGATTGCACCTGTATCTCGCACGAATATCGGGTATCGGTTACCGAATTGACAATGATGAGTATGCTGCAATCGATTTTTTCATTGACGGCAATCTGAGCCTCACTCCACTTACGGGTATTGATATACTCGGTAATCGCCTGTTGCAAAGTCGTGAAAACCTGTTTGTTGGTTCCTTGTATCTTGTCGCTGTTGACCTGTACCCGGCACGAAAGTTCTTGTGCCGACATCGAAAATGCCCACAATACCCACAGAAAACTCAACAGCCACAACTTTTTCATAACGAAGCCTTTCTCTATAAATACGGGAGAAACCGTCTTTTATTTTATTTCCCGTCGAAACAAGCCGCCAATGTATCGATAATATCGGCCGCCACTTCACTTTTGCTTTTCAACGGATACTCGACCGAACGACCGTCGCGACGCCATATCGTTACTTTATTGGTATCGCCCTTAAAGCCAGCACCGGCATCGCGCAATGAATTGAGAACGATAAAATCGAAATTCTTACGTTGCATTTTTGCCTGTGCATTCTCTGCTTCGTGATCGGTTTCAAGAGCAAAACCGGCCAAATATTGCCCGGGACGCTTTATCTTGCCCAGCTCGGCGGCAATGTCTTTGTTCGGTTTCAGAACGATAGTCCGACTATCCGACGAACGTTTCAACTTCGTATCGCTGTATTCGGCCGGAGCATAATCGGCTACGGCTGCGCAACAAACAGCGGCGTCGGCATCGGCATACTCCTCCACTGCCGCCCGATACATATCCTCGGCCGACTCCACATCGACCCGCCGTATCGAAGCATGGGGCGTGGGCAACGCCACAGGCCCGGCAATGAGCACGACATCGGCCCCCCTTTCGGCACAGACTTTTGCCAACGCAAAGCCCATCTTGCCCGACGAGTAATTTCCGATGAAGCGCACGGGATCGATTTTTTCATAGGTAGGTCCCGCCGTTACCACGATTTTACGTCCCTGCAACGACTGTCGGGAAGCAAAAAACGCTTCGATGCGCTCTACGATACGATCGGGCTCTTCCATTCGGCCTTTCCCTTCGAGATGGCTGGCCAGCTCTCCGGTCGCCGGCTCGATAATATGGTTACCGTACGAACGCAATAATTCGAGGTTATGTTGTGTGGTCGGGTGCACAAACATATCGAGATCCATTGCCGGTGCAACAAAGACAGGCGCCTTTGCCGAGAGATAAGTCGTAATCAACATATTGTCGGCAATACCGTTGGCCATTTTCCCGATTGTAGAAGCGGTAGCCGGGGCAATCAGCAAGAGGTCGGCCCACAGCCCCAAATCGACATGGCTGTGCCATGTACCGTCGTTGGCCGAGAAAAACTCGCTGACGACAGGTTTCCCCGTCAGAGCCGACAACGTTACCGGCGTGATGAATTCCTTTCCCGCCGGCGTTATGACAATCTGCACCTCCGCACCCTTTTTTATCAAAGCCCGCGTGAGGTAAGCCGCTTTATACGCAGCAATGCTTCCGGTAATGCCCAATATGATTTTCTTTCCCTGCAACATGGCAAAATCTTTTTCTTGCGAAAGCGGCAAGGCTGTCCCGCGCCTTGCCGTTTCTGTTTTCACTTCTGGTTGAACGAACGCAGCTTTATATTGGTAATCACATTTTTGGTATTGAGCGGGAACTCTCCCTGCATCATCCAACCGTAATATCCGGTATCGACCTTGAATACTTCGGCCACCGAACGGCCTTTGTATTTTCCGAAATTGAAAACTTCCACTCCCTGATCGTTATAAACGATGCGCCCGGCCAAATCGACATTCCGCGTATAAGAGGTAAAATCGGCCAGTGCCGCCATATCGTTTTTGAGTTGCGGATAGCGGTCGAGCTGTGCTTTCAACACTTCATAGGTAGCCCGTGTATCGGCCTCGGCCGCATGAGCATCGTTGAGCTCTTTATCGCAATAAAACTTATAGGCCGCCGAAAGCGTGCGTTGCTCCATCTTGTGGAAAATCGCTTGTACATCGATAAGTTTCCGACGAGAAATATCAATAGAAACACCGGCACGCAAAAGTTCTTCTACCAACAAAGGCACATCGAAACGGTTGGAATTATACCCGGCCAAGTCGCACCCTTCGAGGTCGGCGGCAATCGTCTTCGCCACCTCCTTGAATGTGGGACACCCCGCCACATCGGCATCGGTGATTTTATGCACGGCCGTCGCTTCGGGCGGTATAGGCATACCGGGATTGATGCGCATCGTCTTCGCCTCTTCCCGTCCGTCGGGATAGACTTTCAAATAACTGATTTCGACGATACGGTCGGTCGATATATTTATACCGGTCGTTTCGAGGTCGAAAAAGACCAACGGATTTTTAAGATTCAACTGCATGGTGCGACGATTAGTCTTTCAACATCATGGGCATGAGCAACATCAGCAAATCTTCATCGGGCTCATTCTCGCCGGGAAGAAGGATTCCTGCTCTGCCGGGATCGGCCAAGTCGACCAAAACTTCTTGCGAATCGATATTATTGAGTATCTCCACGAGTTGTGTCGCACTGAATCCGATACACATCGTATCGCCTGTATAATTGCACGTGATGCTCTCGTCGGCCGATGTAGAAAGTCCCGCATACTGAGCCGAAACAACCAGCCGGTTGGGACTCAAATCGAGACGTACCAGCGAATTTGCCGGATCGGAGAAAACCGATATACGCCGCAACACACTGATAAACAAAGTACGGTCGATAATCAGCCGGTTACTGTTATTTTGCGGGATTACCGACATATAATTGGGATAACGTCCTTCGATAAGACGACAGATAAGGACGAAGTTCGCCAAATGGAAACAGATATTTTTCTCATCGAACTCTATGGTTATGTCGCCCGATTCTTTCGAAAGGATATTTTTCAAAAGCGAAGCGGGTTTTTTGGGCAGAATCACGGTCGATTCGAGACCCGATTTCACAGCCGTATTGCGACAACGTACCAAAATATATCCGTCGGAAGCGACAAAAACGACATCTTCGGGGTGAATATCCATACACACCCCGTTCATAACAGGACGCAATTCGTCATTGGCCGTAGCAAAAAGACTGCGGGTAATACCTCCCAACAATACCGATGCAGGCATCGTCAGACGGGTCGCATTCTCACTCATAGGCGGACGTTGCGGATATTCATCGCCATTGACACCTACAAAGTTGTACTTCCCATTCTGGTAATAGAGAAATATTTCCAGATTCTCATCATTGATTTGGAAGGTCAACGGTTGCTCGGGCAACTCGCGCAGAGGGTCGAGCAGTATTTTTGCAGACACGGCAAACAGACCTTTTCCCTCGGCTTCGATCAGGCCGATGGTTGTGGTCATTGTCGTTTCTTGGTCAGAAGCCGTTATCGTCAACTCATTTCCTTCCAATGCAAAAAGGAAATTATCGAGAATAGGCATAGAGTTTTTAGAATTAATCACCCTTCCCACCGTTTGCAAATGAGAAAGTAACAATGTACTTGATACGACGAATTTCATATATAACTGTTTTATTATGTTGCAAATGACCCGGCAACGATTTCGCGCCGACATATCAAGAAGCAAATATATATATTTTTTTTCAATGAAAAACGCCCCGCCTGATAAAATACGTCTTTCTGTTGATAACAAAAAACGCCCTCTTCGGGAGAGGGCGTCCACCATATATGATAACTCATCGTTTCGGCTTGTCGACATCGGTTTTAGAGGCTTGTCCGGCACCATAACCATAAGACGAACAATACCCATAACGTCGATAGCCGTAGGAACGAGAGGCCATATCCACTCCGTTGACAACCAAATAGGGTGCAGGGAAATGTCCGGCCGAAATCATTTTGTCGAGTAAATCGAACGACTTCTTCGCCGTATAACTGGCCCTTACGACAAAAAGCATCACGTCGGCCACCCGCCGTATCAGTACTGTATCCGAAACCATACCTACCGGTGCCGTATCGATGAGGATATAGTCGTATCGGCTGCGCAACTCACCAAGCAGTTCTTCGAGCCGATGCCCGTAAAGCAACTCATTCGGATTGGGCGGTACCGGGCCCGAAGGCAACAAATCGAGATCGGCCATGACTTTCGAGGGTACGATAAGCCGGGTAACGTCATTTTCCATACCTGACAGATACGATGTTACCCCCGGCATGACTTGCGGTATATCGAAATATTTATATAATTGCGGTCGACGTATGTCCATACCCACCAACAGCACCTTTTTACCGATAAGGCCGAAACTCAGGGCCAGATTGGAAGCCAGAAATGTTTTCCCCTCACCCGATACGGTCGATGTAATACATATCACCTTCTTTTCAGAAGAAGCCATTATAAACTGTAAATTATTACGTAGCAGACGGAAAAGCTCGGCAATCGGAGCCGTAGACCATGCCGACACGACCAGTCCTGCATCGGTATCGCCTTTTGCACATATCTCACCGAGTATGGGCAGTGCCGTCAGTTTCTCCACATCGGTGCGATCTTTGAAACGGTCATTGAAGAAATCGAGCAAGAAAATGATTCCTGCGGGAATACAAATCCCTAAAAACAGGGCGATAAGCAATATGTTTTTCTTTTTCGGAGATACCGGAGTTCCCGACGTATCGGGTACGTCCATAATGATAGCCCGGGGTACGGTCAAAGTTTTGTTTAGAGAATTTTCTTCCCGCTTTTCCAACAAAAAAACATATAACTTGTCTTTTATGAGCTGCTGTCGGGATATTTCGGCTGACTCGCGCTGCAAACCGGGAACTTCCTGTATACGGCTTTTGGCAACGTGCTTCTTCGCCAAGAGATCCCTCCGGGCAATCTCCATGCCCGCCCGCGTCGAAACGACACCGTCTTCGACCCCTCGCCGCAATATTTCCAAATCCTGACTGACCGTCATCAACACGGGATTGCTCTCCGAGACCGACCGCAAAAGCCGTTCCCGCTCCATCAATTTATCGTTATAGGCATCGACAATCGTCAGAAATGTCTGATTACTGATTTCCACCGCCGGTATGAGCGAATAACGATTGGCAGTATCGGTGATAAACTGCCCGACGTAATCCAGACGGTTCATCTCTGTTTCGACATCGAACAGGCGCTCTTCTATGCTTTTCGACTCATCGAGATAGGAAGTGGCATTGGCCGTTATATCGACCAACTCGTTGTTACGCATAAAATCCTCGACAGCATCTTCGACCGACCCCAGCTCCGATGACAACAACCGTAAACGCTCATCGATAAAACGCTCGGTATTCTCAGCCACTCTATTTTTCTCGGCCATAGACAAGGCGTTGTAATAATAGACGATTTTATAGAGAATGTCTTTGGCTTTCTCGACCTGACCCATCTCGACCGACATCGTAATAAGGGAAGATCCTTTCTCTACGGGCGAAGCGGAAACGAGCTGCTCCAACTGGCGTACGACAAACTTCGGCGGTACAACATCGATGTACAACGTATGCGGCTCTTCACACACGCCGCGCTGCTGAAAAAGCATAAACGATATATCACCTATCGCAACACGCATCGAATCGCCGGCAAAAGTCAATTCCTGCTCATCTTCATCGTAAGCGACCGTAAGGGAATAGCTGCCATTTTCTCTATCGGGTACGGCCTTGACGGCTATGGGTGTCGCCAGATAAGGGACCAACAAAGAATCGATATCGAGGAAAAGCGGTGTGTCGCCATACAGCTCGACCTTGCGCATGCCCTGTTGCTCGCAATACGTAACATACAACTTCAAATCGCCGACGACCTGCGACAAAACATTCTTGGATCGCATGATTCCTATTTCATCGTCGGTATTCATTTTTCCGGCCGACATCAATCCGAATCCCTCCATGACAACAGATTCGGAAAAAGGCGTCGAGGAATTCTCGCCCTTCATGAGTATCATCGAAGATACCGTATATACGTCGTTCTGCCTCATCAACCAGAAAACTGCCGCAGCCAAAAAGATCACTACGCTGGCTACGAACCACTTCCAATGGCTAAAAAACAGAAACAACAACTCTTTGAAATCTATCGACGACTCTTCATCGTCTTTCATCGGGGGAACAATCTCCTTATCCATAACATACTATCTTATAATGCAAACTCTTACCTTACGATGTTCACCAACAAGTTGGCCAACGTAACCAAAAGCGAAACAATACTTACCGATATACTGGCGACAGGCGACATAACCCGCGATGTACGGGCTTTCGATTTATTAGGCTCGACATAGACGATATCGTTCTGTCGCAAATAATAATCGGGCTGCGTAAGCAGTCGAGCATCGTTCAGGTCGAAACGGCTGATCGTCTCTTTCCCGTCGTACTGGCGTATGAGCAGGATATTGTCGCGACGCCCCGTTATCGTAAGGTCGCCTGCCATAGCGATAGCTTCGAGAATCGATACCCTGTCATTGGGAATTTCGTATATACCGGGATTTTTCACCTCTCCCAACACCGATATTTTGAAATTGTGAATACGTATCGAAACCGAAGGTGGCTCGGTAAGATATTTGGGATAGATAGATTCTACGATCAACTGTTCGGCAGCAGAACGAGAGAGACCGGCAACACGCAACTTACCCACCAAAGGGAAATTGATTTCCCCCCGGCTATCGACCAGATAGGTGGGTATTTGAGTTTCCGTGTTGACCGGTTCATCAGAATTGATATTCTGATTGTTGAATACAGCGACCGCCTTCGGCATAGGCGAAGTAACGGTAATTGCAAGAATATCCCCTGTAACAAAGATCGGATCAGAAACCTGGGCCGTCTTCTCCATCGCGGACATGACAGAATCGATGTTCTGTAAATACGGAACTTTTTTCGATTCGGCACAGGCAGTCAAAAATAAAACTATTAGAGCAATCGGGTAAACTTTCAACATCTCCGTTCAAAAAGATTTAACTTAATAAGCTCTGCAAAGAAATAAAACTACGGAATAAAATCAAAATTATTTATTAATAAATTCTATTTTCTTAACACAGACATATATACAATGACACTAAGAAAATAAACCTACACGAGACCGGAACAAATATGTTTTCCTCCATATACAAACTATTTACTCAGAGCGGTAAATAGATAAAAATACCGGGATTGCAACTGTCGTTGCAATCCCGGCCAAATATCCAAAAGGAACCTTTTCTATTACTCCCACTCAATTGTCGAAGGTGGCTTGGAACTGATGTCATAGGTAACACGATTGACACCTTTTACCTTATTGATAATATCGTTCGACACTTTCCCGAGGAAATCATAAGGCAAATGCGCCCAATCGGCCGTCATGGCATCGGTCGAGGTTACGGCTCGCAAAGCGACGGCATTCTCATAAGTACGTTCATCGCCCATCACGCCGACCGACTGCACGGGCAACAATATCGTACCGGCTTGCCATACCTTGTCGTAAAGCCCCCAATCACGCAACCCCTGAATGAAAATATCGTCGGCATCTTGCAAGATACGTACTTTCTCAGGAGTAATATCACCCAAGATACGCACAGCCAAACCAGGGCCCGGGAAGGGATGCCGGTTGATAAGACGTTCCATCATTCCCAATTCGCGTCCCACACGGCGCACTTCGTCTTTGAAAAGCAAACGCAAAGGTTCGCACAATTTAAGATTCATCTTCTCGGGAAGACCACCTACATTGTGGTGGCTCTTGATGACCGTCCCGGTAATGGAAAGAGACTCGATGACATCGGGATATATCGTCCCTTGTGCCAGCCACTTCACATCATTTATCTTATGGGCTTCTTCATCGAAAACGTCGATGAAACCTTTACCTATAATTTTACGCTTACGCTCGGGTTCTTTCACCCCGGCCAGTTCGCGATAAAATTTTTCTTTGGCATTGACCCCGATAACATTCAGTCCGAGATGTTCGTAGTCATGCATCACATTCTCGAACTCGTTTTTCCGCAACAAACCGTGATCGACAAAAATACAGGTAAGATTTTTACCGATGGCTTTGTTCAGCAAAACAGCCGCTACCGAAGAATCGACACCTCCTGAAAGCCCGAGTACGACTTTATCATCGCCGAGCTGCTCTTTGAGTTGTGCAACCGTCGTTTCGATAAACGATGCGGGAGACCAATCTTGCTTACAACCGCATATATCGACGACGAAATTACGCAATATCTGCGTACCGTCCTCGGTATGAAACACTTCGGGGTGGAACTGCACGCCCCACACTTTCTCTCCTTCGATCTGGTAAGCGGCAATGGCAACCTCATCGGTCGAAGCGATAGCCTTGAAATTATCGGGAACGGCCGTAATCGTATCGCCGTGCGACATCCACACCTGCGTATTTTCCCGCACATTCTTGAACAAGACATTGTCTTTACAGAAACGGGACAGATGAGCACGCCCGTATTCGCGGCTCTGTGCCGGTTCTACTTTACCGCCGTTGCTGTAAGCCAAGAACTGTGCCCCGTAGCAAATTCCCAAAATGGGATATTTTCCCCGTATCTGCGACAAATCGGTCTTGAATGCCTTGCTGTCGTACACCGAGAAAGGACTACCCGACAGTATGACACCTTTGATGTTCTCGTCGTCATACGGGAATTTATTATAAGGCAATATCTCACAGTAAATATCGAGCTCCCGCACACGGCGACCTATGAGCTGCGTAGTCTGCGAGCCGAAATCGAGAATGATGATTTTTTCTTGCATATATGTTGATGATAAGTTTTTTACTTCACGATAAAGAGTTACTTACGCCCACAAAAGTAATCATATTACGCCACATGCGCAAATGATTCGCCACGACCTTCCCGTCAGAATTCCGATGTGAAGTGGAAACGGATTTTCGGGAAATCGCTCTGCGCCATCTGCAACACATAACCTGAATCGGCCAAAAATACATCGCGACCATCTCGATCTTTGGCCATAAACTGATATTTGCGTTTCTTGAAATTTTCAAGGGCATCGACATCATCGCTCTCGACCCAGCAGGCTTTATAGAGACTGAGGGGCTCCCAGCGACATTGGGCTCCATACTCATGCAGCAGCCGGTACTGAATGACCTCGAACTGCAACTGCCCTACCGTACCGATAATCTTACGACCGTTGAACTGGTTGACAAACATCTGGGCCACGCCCTCGTCCATCAACTGGTCGAGCCCTTTGTTCAATTGCTTGGTTTTCATCGGGTCGGTGTTCTCGATATACTTGAATATCTCGGGCGAAAAACTGGGCAATCCCTTGTAATGGAGATTCTCTCCTGCCGTAAGGGTATCTCCGATCTTGAAGTTTCCCGTATCGGGCAACCCCACTATATCGCCGGGATAGGCCTCGTCGACCGTAGACTTGCGTTGCGCCATAAAGGCCGTAGGACTTGAAAAACGCATCATCTTGCCCAGACGCACATGCTTATAATTTTCGTTCCGGACAAATGTTCCCGAACAGACTTTCACGAACGCAATGCAACTGCGGTGATTGGGATCCATATTGGCATGTATCTTGAAAACGAATCCCGAAAAGGCGTCCTCTTCGGGACGAACCTCCCGCTCTATCGCGTGCACGGGGCGCGGAGACGGAGCAATCTCGACAAAACAATCGAGCAACTCTCTCACTCCGAAATTATTGAGCGCCGACCCGAAAAATACCGGAGCCAAATCGCCTGACAAATATTTGTCAACATCGAAATCGGGATATACTCCGGAAATCAATTCCAAATCGGTACGGAGCTTAGCCGCATCGGACTCTCCGATATGCGTCTCCAACTCGGGGCTGTCGATATCCCGAAATTCGATGGCCTCTGTAACGACTTGCTTGCTGGGGGTATAAAGATTGAGATTTTTCTCATATATATTGTAAACACCCTTGAACCGTTGGCCGATATTGATAGGCCAACTGAGCGGACGCACCGCAATCTTCAACTCCGATTCTATCTCATCGAGCAGATCGAACGGGTCTTGTCCTTCACGGTCGAGCTTATTGACGAAAACAATAACCGGCGTCTTACGCATACGGCACACTTCCATCAGTTTACGCGTCTGTGTTTCAACGCCTTTTGCTACATCAATTACGATAATAACGCTGTCAACAGCCGTCAATGTGCGGTAAGTATCTTCGGCAAAATCTTGGTGTCCGGGCGTGTCGAGAATATTTATTTTATAATCACCGTAATTAAATCCCATTACCGAAGTGGCCACCGATATACCTCTCTGTTTCTCGATTTCCATCCAGTCCGAGGTAGCGGTTTTCTTTATCTTGTTCGATTTCACGGCTCCGGCAACATGGATAGCGCCGCCGAAAAGCAAAAGTTTCTCGGTAAGGGTCGTTTTACCAGCATCGGGGTGGCTGATGATGGCAAATGTGCGTCGTTTCTGAATCTCTTCGGTAAATGTACTCACGTCGTATCGGTTGTTTTTAGTTTTGGCTCTGCAATATGGCGATACACTTTCTCAAACTTTCCTCCCAATGAGGGATCGCCACATGGTAAGTATCTTTTATTTTTTTCTTGTTCATCACACTGTAAAAAGGCCGCGTGGCTGCCGAGGGATAATCGGCCGTATCGATAGGCGCGACACGACAAGTAGCGATACCGGCTATGCGATGTATCGTTACTGTAAAGTCGTACCAGCTGCACACACCCTCATCGGAGAAATTATATATACCGGGCACAAACTCTCCGCTATTGATTATAGCAACTATGGCGGCAGCCAAATCGGCTGCATAGGTAGGTGTACCCACCTGATCGGCAACGACAGAAAGAGACTCCCGTTCACGTCCCAATCGCAGCATGGTTTTCACAAAGTTATTTCCATAGGGGGAATAGAGCCACGAAGTACGCAAAATCACCGAATCAGGATTTGCTGCCAACAACAGCTGTTCTCCTTCGAGTTTGGTTACACCGTAGACCGACGCAGGAGCAACAGCATCGGTCTCGACATAGGGCATATAGTGAATGCCGCTGTATACATAATCGGTCGACACGTGTATCATTTTTGCCCCGACAGAAGCCGATGCTTTTGCTAAATTCTCCACGGCAAAAGCATTGATTTTTCGACACAGCTCTATTTCGCTTTCTGCCTTATCCACAGCTGTATATGCAGCACAATTTACAATAAAATCAACCGCATTTTCCGACAAAAAGTTTTGCACGGAATCCAAGTCGGTTATATCCAATTCCCGAACATCGGTAAAAATATACTTGTTGGCATCATCGAGAAGGGACATATTACGCATTTCATTGCCCAACTGCCCGTTTGCTCCGGTAACAAGAATCGTAGACATAAAGTATGATAAGATTTTATTATTTATAGTTCCAACTCACCCGCCTTGTCCTGCTTGTATTTCTCGGAAAGGAGCACAAGGAATTGTGAAATCTGGTGTATAGCCTTCTCGGTCTCGGGTGAGATCTCCTTTTTCTGCAATCGCAACATAAGAACACCGTAAAGAGCATTGAAACAAGTTTCGAGTTCTCCCGCCTCGGTATTTCCCGAACGCGCCCTCAACTCTACGATATAAGGCAGTGTCTTGAAAAATGTAGCCCCGTAAAACGGTTCCCGGGGAGACTTCAACAACTGCTGATGCAAATCGGACAAATCGAGAATGACATTTTTATTGATTTGCAAATGCCCCTTCTCCATAACTCCTTCAAGGCGCATCATCTCGCACAAGTTCTCGTACCACTCGCGAATAGCTTTCATCGTCTCGGGCGATTGTCCTCGATAACCGTCGATAATCTGCGTTTGGATAACGTCGATATTCCCTCCGCAAGCCCGTATAATATCCTCGATCTGCCACATGTAAAGGAGATACTCGGCAATGTTTTCTTTTTTCTTCTGGCCGGCAACTATCATAGGACGAACATTATTTTCTCAAAAAATCGGCCGAGACAATCATTTGATAAAAAGACTTGTCGGCCACGCCCAATTGCCGGCACACCAACCTCGCCGCATTGATGTCGCACAACAATTCTTCATCGCAGGGATAAGACAACTGCATCTCGGTCTTCGAGCCGGTCAGGAAACAAACATCGCCCTCTTTTCGATAAGGGTGTGCTTTATACGGTATAGCCGTAATATCTTCCCGCACATTCTCGGCCCACTCCTGAAAAACAGTTACAGCCTGATTGTAGATGAGAATACCGTTACGGTCGATGGAATTGACGACTTTATGCCATACATCGAGATAAGACTCGAACGTGGGATAATCGGGTGTCTCTTTCCACAAAAGCGAGGAAAGAACAAGGATATTCGATTTATAATTGCGACTCTCGGTATGCAACAACAAATCGCCGTCGAGCAGGCATATACGCGTATTCTCAGACAAAGAGACCTTGCGAGAAAGTCCCTGCATGAAACTCTCGGTCAAATAATCGCATTTACGCTTCTGTGCTTGCAACACATGCCATATAATAGAAAGTATACGATTGGGAAAACGGGGATTACACTCTACGACAAGTGCCTTGTTCTCGGTGAGAGATATAAACAAATCCGACACTGGAATAACCGGAAGATGCAACATTTCGGCATATTCTATCTCGGCATCGGCACCGAGAGCAGGAGAAACAACAAAATTCACCTTACGACCGGCAGCTACGGCCTGCTGCAAAGAACCGACAAACACGCCGCCATTCTCGAGCATCATCTGCAAATCGGGAGCACAACCCGAACAAGAAACGGAAAGACCTTTTTCCTGCATGGCAAAAGCCACACGAGACAAGAGCTCCTCTCCACAAGCAATAATATGAATATTATCTGTCATATATTTTCCATAACACCGACACACAACAACGAGGGGATAAAATCCCGACCATTGCCACACGCCGACAATTATTGGACAAAGGTAGTATTTTCGTATTGAATTAGGAATATATCATTTGTTTGTTTTTATCAACAAATTTGTATTTATTCACACTTATCAACATTCTATTTCTACAATACGCACCATCTACCTGCGTCATATCATCTACCCTAAAATGAGAAATGCAAAGCGATACGCACACCACCTTTTGCGACATCTTTATGTTCGCGATAAGTCAATCGCCATACATACTCGATACGCAATATCTTGAAGATGTTGTCGAGACCGACCCCCAACTCCATATACGGCCGACGAGGATTCATTGTATACACGGAATTCTCGCCGGGAAACCGCCATAAGTCGGGATTACGACTTGCCAAATAAGGATTGTTCTTATCGGACAAATTTCCAAAAAATCCTTTGAACGAAACCACTTCCCGAATACGCAACAACTTCACTCCCGGAATACGATTGAAAAGAATTCCATTGGCAAAATAAGTTATATCCCAAGAAGCATACGAGTCGAGAACAAACTCCATAGGACTCAACAAACTATATGATCCCTCCTGTATGGTATACGACAAGTTGGCATTGGGCAGGATAAGCATCGTAAACGGTGCCTGATTCCATACATGACTGAACTGGAATTCCGACTCGATATGCCCGAACGCCGAGAACCAGAAATCTTTTGAAAAACGGAAATCGGTACGGTTTATCATATAGGAACTGCCCAGAAAATCTTTTGGAGAGAACGTATGCGATAAAAAGAAAATAGGCGCATCTCTATTTATCGGGTAACGCATGCCCTTTGTCTGATAGAACTTTTCATTGGGGGCATATCTTATATGCAGCTCGGTTTCGGCCCAATTATAATATTTATGTCGTTTCCCGTTATTTTCTATGAACGGAACCCAACGGGTCGACTCTTCTATCTTATAACGCAGATTGGCACCATAGGACAATCCGAAATCATGTTCCCGCTGATACGACAACTCGGTATTTTGGAGATACGAAGTCTTGGTGTCGCTCATACGCTTCAATGCCAGAAACACGTTATCTTTATTGGTGTACTGATATTGTTGCCCCAACTGGTTTATATCATAAGTATGGGTAAGTGCCAACGAATGGATCGGATACTCAGCCGGAGAATAGCTCTTTTCATTGAACGAATATTCTACACGTGAAGAATATTTCACCCGATGGTCGCGGAAACCGTAGGCAACATATCCTTTCCAAAACCAATGCTTGTTGAGATTGGCCGTCGTAAAACCGCCGACCCGTAAACGGGCACCTTCGACCGAGTTACCGCTGATCGTCGTATTCATAGGCCCGAAATCGAACTTACTCAGATCCTTATCTTCATTGGTCTCTACATAGCCGGTTATAAGTATCTTTATGATTTTCTCGAGCCAATAATAAACGGGTATGGCACGCAAACGCTCGAGCAACTGGTTTACCATACCTTCTTTCTTTTTCAACTCGGCCTGACGGTTATCGTCCCAAAATGAAGACGGCATCACTTCGGCCATCTCGTCGACAACAACGCGTTTTTCCTGATCGAAAAGAGATTGTATCTCTTTCTCCACCGGCTCTTCGAAACTATGCTTCCGGTACATAGCCAGCCGACGCGTATACAACTTGGGCGTACCCGGCATCATCTGAAACTCGACGACCATATCGTCTTTCATTTTTATGCGGGTACCATCGGGTGTACGGGTAAATTCCTGACTGATAATCAAATCTTCGACAAAATTCAGATTGATATCTTTGGGAACTGCCATATCGAGTTTCTTGACAAAATAGGTGGAATCGAGTGTAACATAAAGATTACCGACAAATCCCGCCGACTCGGAATTGAACGGTACGAACGACAGTTTCAGACACTTTTCGCCGTCCAACATCAGCGTATCACCTAAATAATACTTATAAAATGCCGGCCCCAACGTTGAGAGAGGACTCACAAATCGGGTAAGCATAAGGGTTATATTGTTCTGAAATATATCAATTTCCTTGAACACCTCATTGTAAAAAGCCGCAATACCTTCGCGACTGAACATCTGGTCGACCCCCTCGGCATAGACGCCTTCTACTTTCTGACGGTGCGACTTCGGTTCTTTGCGATAATAATTTTTAGAGACTTTCTCCCGAATAGAAACGGTAAGAATAGGTTTGCCTGTTACCTCCGAAGTATCGACAAAATCAAAAAGGAACTGGAATTTCTTGAAAACCCGTCTATCTCTCTGCTCTTCCGAAAAATCATTTAAAGCCATCGTCATTTTATCGTACTGTTCATACGAATAAAAATCATGATTCTCGGGATTGTTTTCGTCCCGACGTTCAATAAGCTTTTTGACAAACTCCACTGCCGGATTGTTTTTGCGACTGTATTTCTCTTTTTTAGGTCGGATATCGACGTCTTTCAGAATATAATCCGACGGACGCAACGCAATGTTTATTACATGAGTACCGCCCGGCTTTATAGGTATTCTTTTTTCGCGATACCCGAGAGAAGAGGCTCCTATCTCCGAAAAATTGGTATTAGAAGTACGTATCGTATATCGGCCGTTATCGTCGGTCATTACACCCGTTGTCGTTCCACCTAAAAATACCGATATAAAAGAAAGCGGTGCTTCAGTAATAGAATCGGTTACGACACCTGTAATGGTTGTCGTTTGTGCCTCGACTTTGGTAGTTAGGCAAAAAAAAGAGAGCAAAATAAAAAAACTCGCTATATATTTACTCATTTATCGGCAAATTTCTTTCAGGCAGCAAAGGTAGAAAAAATATCTACTCAATCCTACACAGTAATAACAATCATAGATTCCTTAACACTCAAAATCGGGTTATTTTATTTATCTTTACCGACCAAACGGACAAAACCCCTTCTTATGAAACAAGAAATAGAAAGAAAATTTTTAGTCGTAAACAATATTTATAAAAACGAGAGCGTCTCAACCTATTATAAACAAGGGTATTTATGCACCGACGCTTCCCGCACAGTGAGAATACGCATTGCCGGAGAAAAAGGATTCATTACCATCAAAGGGGTTACGACCGGTTGCAGCCGAGCGGAATATGAATATGAAATCCCGACAGCCGATGCCATAACATTACTCGACACACTGTGCATAAAACCGCTGATCGAAAAAATACGTTACCGCTATAAAGCTCCCGACGGGAAAATATGGGAAATCGACGAATTCAAAGGTGAAAACGAAGGCCTCGTCATCGCCGAAATAGAACTGGAACATGAAGATGAAGCATTCGCTCTGCCTTCATGGGTAGGACAAGAGGTAACCGGAGACGTACGCTATTACAACTCGTATCTGTCTCAGAATCCCTACAAAAACCGGAAACAATAATACCGAAGGCCGTCATATATTATAAGACTGTCGCATAACGACGACTCTCGATGCAATAAGAGGGTACAACATCGAGAAATCGATATTTCCAAAAATATTTTTCACATAGGGATTGGAGATTTAAAAAATAGTTTATACTTTTGTCCCCGATTTCACGAACGACCTATGGAAAGATGCCGGAGTGGTCGATCGGGACGGTCTCGAAAACCGTTGTACCCTTACGGGTACCCAGGGTTCGAATCCCTGTCTTTCCGCACAGAGAAGGCCTCACAAGATTTTTGTGAGGCCTTCTCTTTTTTATCTGACTTCCTTCATCTGCAACACCCATATTATATACAATACCCGAATACAGAAAAATACTAAATTTCTCTCTTATTTACTCAAAACAAAAAATATTTCTTTTATTTACCGGCAAAATCATTAACTTTGTAGGTCATCAATCGAAAATACCATGAAAATTGCCATATTGCAAAGAGAAATCACTTGGGCCGACCCAGCGGCTAACCGGCAACGTTTCTCCGAAACTTTTTCCCGTTGCGAAAAGGCCGACTTGTACGTCCTCCCCGAGATGTTCTCTACCGGATTTTGTACGCAACCACAAGGTATAGCCGAGCCGGCCGATAGCCACACGTTACAATGGATGAAAGATTCGGCCATGCAACACAACTGTGCTTTGGCCGGAAGTGTAGCCGTCGAAGAAAAAGGGCTTTTCTATAACCGTTTCTACTTCGTAAAACCCGACGGCAGCGTAACCTGTTACGATAAACATCATCTCTTCACCTTCGGCGGTGAAGATAAACATTACACAGCCGGAAAAGACCGCGTAATAGTAGAATATATGGGTGTACGTATATTGTTGCAGATATGTTATGACCTACGTTTTCCCGTATTCTCCCGTAACCGAAACGACTACGACATGGCACTGTATGTCGCCAGTTGGCCGTCATCACGCGCCGAAGCGTGGAAAGCCCTATTGCGAGCCCGGGCAATCGAGAACCAATGTTTTATCGCTGGTGTAAATCGCGTAGGCAACGACCCTGCCTGTTCATATTCGGGCGACAGCGTGGTACTCGATGCTTACGGTCGAACTTTGGCTTCCTGCACACCCGGTGTCGAATGCGAAGCCTATGCCGATATAGACATGAACGAATTGGAAAAATTCCGTCAGAAATTCCCCGTACTCAACGACGGGGACGACTTTACCCTGAAACAATAGATCCCTACTATGACAGAGCAGACACACAAAATTTTATTATTGGGCGACCAAGCCGTCGCATTGGGAGCCATACATGCCGGATTGAGCGGCGTGTACGCTTACCCCGGCACTCCTTCGACCGAAATCACAGAATATATACAAGACAACGCTCTTGCCTGCGAAAGGAACATCTTCTGCCGTTGGTGTACAAACGAAAAAACGGCTATGGAGTCGGCTCTCGGTATGTCTTACATGGGCAAACGCGCATTGGTCTGCATGAAGCATGTCGGCCTCAATGTGGCTGCCGACGCATTTGTAAACTCGGCCATCACCGGAGTAAACGGAGGCCTTGTCGTACTCGTTGCCGACGACCCGTCGATGCACTCTTCTCAAAACGAGCAGGATTCACGCATGTACGGTAAATTTGCCTTAATTCCGATCATGGAACCTTCTAACCAACAAGAGGCATACGACATGACCCGTTACGCTTTCGACCTGTCAGAACAAATGGGAACTCCCGTGTTATTAAGAATCACAACTCGTTTGGCACACTCTCGTTCCGGTGTTGAACCAAGAGAGGCTAAAGCCGAAAATGCAATACGTTTACCGGAAGACAAACGTCAATTCGTGTTACTTCCCGCTATCGCTAAAAAAAGATATAAATTATTACTAGAGAAACAAAACGCTTTCGAAGAGGCATCTGATAACTCTTCCTTCAACCAATACATTGACGGGGCTGACAAATCTATGGGTATCGTCGCTTGTGGTATCGGTTACAACTACCTGATGGAAGTATTCGGTGGAAACTGTCCTTACCCGGTAGTAAAAGTAAGCCAATATCCTCTTCCTAGAAAGATGATCACCAAGTTGGCGGAAAGCACCGAAAAATTACTTGTATTAGAAGAAGGATACCCGATCGTAGAGGAAGCATTGAAGGGTTATTTGGAAAAAGAATGTGTACTCGGACGCTTGGACGGCACGCTCCCCAGAGACGGAGAGTTGAACCCGGATCACGTGGCGAAAGCATTCGGATTACCTTCTATCGAGGGATCGCCTGTACCGGAGATCGTGGCACCTCGTCCACCGGCCCTTTGCGTGGGATGTAGCCACAGAGACGTATACGCCGCATTGAATGCAGTTGTTGCCGAATACCCGAATGCACGTGTATTCTCTGACATCGGTTGTTATACTTTAGGAGCCCTTCCTCCATTCCAAGCGATCAACTCTTGCGTGGACATGGGAGCCTCTATCACCATGGCAAAAGGTGCCGCAGATGCAGGATTATACCCGGCTGTATCCGTTATCGGTGACTCCACATTCACTCACTCCGGAATGACCGGGTTACTGGATGCTGTAAACGAGAAAGCCAACATCACAATTATCATTTCCGATAATGAATCCATCTCCATGACCGGAGGTCAGGAATCTTCAGCACTAGGACATCTGGAATCTATCTGTCGCGGTATTGGTGTTGAACCGGAACATATCCGTGTTCTACTTCCTGTACCGAAAAATCACGATGAATTATGCAAGATCATCCGTGACGAGATCGAATACAAGGGTGTATCCGTAATCATCCCGAGAAGAGTTTGTATCCAGAAAGCTGCAAGAGACGCTAAGAAAAAGAAAAAATAAATTGATTCAATAATCAATTTAAAATCTAAAACTTAAAATTTAAAATTATGAAGACAGATATTATATTAGCGGGTGTAGGTGGACAGGGAATCCTTTCTATCGCAGCAGCATTGGGGTCTGCCGCCCTCAACAATAACCTGTACTCACGGAATGAGTCAACGTGGAGGTGATGTGCAGTCTTTCATGAGAATCTCCGACAAACCGATTTTCTCTGACCTGATTGCCAAAGGAACAGCTGATATTATCCTTTCAGTTGAGCCTATGGAGGCATTACGTTATCTTCCCTACTTGAAAAAAGGAGGTTACGTGGTAACGAACGCTACTCCATTCATCAATATTCCGAATTACCCGGAAGTTGAGACCTTGATGGCTACGTTGAAAGCCCTTCCTCACCAGGTAATCATTGACGCTGACAGCATCGCTAAAGAAGCGGCAGGTAACGTACGTGCCAGCAACTTCGTGATGATGGGAGCCGGTTCTCCTTTCATCGAAATTCCCTTCGAATACCTGGAAAAAGGTATCATGTCAATTTTCGAACGCAAAGGTGCAGATGTCGTAGAGATGAACTTGAAAGCATTACGTGCTGGACGTGAATTCGCACAAAATTACATTAAATAATCGGATCCGGGGAGTCTCCTTTACAAAGGAACTCCCCTTTTTCTTCTCATATTTCCCCTGCAATCTTAATTCTCGGAT
>OMGY01000638.1_pt1 | contig 39488 bp, 27 predicted proteins | sample 1674461 | NCBI WGS metagenome assembly OMGY01 (sample SAMN05578579, study PRJEB25193) | human gut metagenome | biome: Human Microbiome; feature: human-associated habitat; material: feces | host: Homo sapiens | place: USA:Birmingham | reverse complement strand
GGCGGTTTATGCCGCGAAAGGGGCTTTACAGCCCGCAAGCAAACGATTACAGAGAGGTAAACAACAATGAGTTACGCAAACTTAATACCCGTACCCGACAACGAATTTAACCCGTTCTTTTTCGACGAGCCGCAACCACCCGTCGAAACGTATTACAAGATATATCACGACGGCGGGCATTATATCGCTACGCGGTGCGGGTGTAAACGTAAAACCGTACCGCATAGGCACAGCCGCGAAGATATAGACATTCTTTTTGATAGCCTTTATAACGCCGCTATGCAAGACGGCTTGAAAGGCGACGAAATGACGGCGTATATAAAGGCGGGTATACTCTTGCTGTTCCCCGATTACCCCGCGTTAGACAAGTATATTGCGGACAAAATCGAGCGCAAGTTACACAACCTCTACGCCCGTAAAAAACGCTTTCGCCGTAAGGCTAACCTTAATCGGTGGAACTACTTCGTAACTTTCACTTATGCGGACGATAAGCACGATGAGGACACGTTCCGCCGCAAGTTGCGTAAATGCTTGTCAAACTTACATACGCGGCGCGGATGGCGTTATATGGGCGTATTCGAGTGTGCGCCCGAAACGGGGCGGCTACACTTCCACGGGCTATTATACATACCCGACGGCGAACTTATAGGAACGATAACGGAAAAGACAGATTACAGCACGGCACAAGGCAAAATGCAAACGACACACGAAAACGACTTCTTTCAAAAGGCTTTCGGGCGTAACGACTTCGAGGAATTAAACGAAATGGAACTGAAACACGGACAAACGCTAAACTATTTGTTAAAGTACATAGGCAAGACGGGCGAACGCATTGTTTACAGCAGAGGAATACCGACGGAAATATACCGCAAATTGAACGCTGACGAAATAGTAACGGAAATGCAGGACTTCGGCACGAAATACATACTTTTCGATAACGTGATAAGTTGGGAACGCGATATTATGCACTTCAAGTATAAGCAAGTATCAATGATAGACTTGATTTGCAACCCGCCGCGATCCGGCTACGCAGTAGCATAACGCGGCGTAAACAATACAATAACGACGGTCTTACACCTATGGCTTTACATACGGTGTTTTTTGCGTTTGTCCGATAACCGAAACAAGCACGGTTACGCGCTGACAAAACGCTTTCACTTCCGCAAAACAAAATCAAAAGGCGGCATTTCGCAAGCGATTTAGCGCGAAAGCCGCCTTTTTTGTGTGCTGAAAGCGGTCGGTCGGTCGGTGCAACGCGACACCTTGTACCCGCCGCGCGCAGCGCGGCGGCTCGTATAGTACAAGGTGTCGCGTAATGCTCTTTGCCCTCAAAATGGGGTTAAAACCGTTTGAAATTCAAGCGGAAATATACTAAAATTAAACGATAAAGGAACGGTAACGACAATGAAACGGAAAGGAACGAAAGATTTAACACTTACACAACGGCGCGAAATAGAAAATCATTTGAAATCGGGCTGTTCAAAAAAGCGCATTGCCGAATTATTGGGCGTGTGCCTTGCAACCGTGTACAACGAATTAAAGCGCGGTCAATGTACGCAAAAGGTGTACAGTTATACCGACTATTGGGGCGAACGGCATTATAAGCAAGTAACCGCATACAGCGCGGATATAGCCGAATACAAATACCGCTTAAATCAATCTGCGCACGGTGCGCCCCTCAAAATCGGCAACGATTATGAACTTGTGCGGGAAATCGAAAACCGCGTAATTAACGAAAAAATTAGCCCGTGCGCCGCATTAGGCAGAATAAAGCGTGAAAAGGCATGTCGCACGACAATTTCAAAAACCACGCTATACCGCTATATCCGTGCGGGCTACATATTCACGCGCATTACAATGAGCGACGTGCAATTAAAACAACGGCATTACCAAAAAGCGACGATTAAACGACCACCGAAAGGCACGAGCATAGAGAAACGCCCCGCCGAGATTGCCGCCCGTGATACATTCGGGCATTGGGAAATGGACTGCGTTATAGGCAAGCAAGGCACGAAAGAAACAATCCTTGCATTTACCGAGCGGCTGACACGTTACGAAATCGTGTTCAAAATGCCCGACCATAAGGCGGCAACGGTTGTACGTTATGTGAATAAACTTGAAAAGCGGTACGGAAAGCAATTCCGTAAACTGTTCAAAAGTATAACCGTTGATAACGGCGTTGAGTTTAGCAACTTCGAGGGGCTTGAAAAATCAATCTATGGCGGCAAGCGTACAAGCGTTTACTATTGCCACCCGTACACAAGTTGCGAACGCGGCAGTAACGAGCGGTTAAACCGTGAAATACGCCGACTAATACCGAAAGGCACAGACCTTTCCACTATAAGCGACAAGCGCATAAAAGCCGTTGAAACGTGGGTAAACGACTACCCGCGCGAAATATTCGGGTATGCGACAAGTGCCGAACTGTTTAACGCTCATTTGCAAGCAATTTAACAATAATTGAAAATACACTTTCAAAAATAATTAAAGCCGCCGAAAGACGGCTATTTTGTCGTATAATGATTTACGCCGAGCCGCCCGTCCGTGCCGTTTTTTCATACCCTTGCAAGGGTATGAAAAAGACAATACCCGCCGAAAATATAACCTTCAACGGGTATTCTACCATACCGAAAAAATTTTTTTTGAAAATCTAAAAAAATTCTATAAAAATGCTTGACTTTTCAATTATAACATATATCCCGACGGATAACCGCCGAAAAAGCTTCTGCCGGTTCTCTTCCTTTAACGGAATCTACCCTTTTTCTTTCGCCGAACTCTGCGTCCGCTACGATATGTCCTGCACTGTTTTGGAAAGCACGACAAACGTTTCGACGCCGTCTTGATTCTCCCACAACAGTTTATTCACTTCGCCGCTATCGGAATAGATCGGAAAGTTCGGGATTATCGATTTTAACGGCATTTCAACCTGTTCTTCATTAGAATAAATCTGTATGTCCTTTATCAGATAGGAAATTAAATCTTTCTTTTCTTTATCAATTTAATTCGGAAAGTTTTAAATCTTTTGCAACCTATTTTTTATTCTAACAAAAGTTCGATTTCAAACAATCTTGCGGTTATCTCATTAAAATGTACAGTCAATTTTCCGTTGTTAAAAGAATATTTAGTTTCTAATTGCATCGGATAACCGACTTTCACAGAAATAACTTTTTCATTTATAGGAATGATTGCTTTGTTTTCCCCTTTAAGGTTCCATACGGCAAGATATATTTTATTTAAATATTTTAAGCCACAGACCACTATCGAATCTCCATATTTTGCAAAGCCAAGCGGGAGATACGGATACGCTTTTTTCTTTATATCCGTTAATGAATTGTAATAATCTACACCTTCTTTTACAAGTTGTAACAATTCCCCGTTTAAGAGATCTATACGACTTGCAAGATGAACTCTGCCCAATAGCGCATTTACCATATTCATCGTTACACGTTCGGCAGAAATATTATTTTCTATGTAGTCTTCCGAAGGTTCATAAACAACGCCTATACTCCCCGGAGAAGCCACAGGGTAACTCCACACACCTGCCTGTTCCGGCAACGTTGCGGCAAAAATATTCCCCACGATATAAGGGTATTTTTTATAATCAGTCTGATCCGATGTTGACGCCACCGAAAACCGACTTAACGATTCCCAATCTAATCGCATACCACCGGAAGCGCACCACTCAAATACAACACTCGGAAATTTTCTTCGAATTTTGTCCATCCAATCAAAAAATGCGTTTGCACATTTTTCTATTCCGGCACCAAATCCGTCTACATCGTCTGCACCGATGCCGATATCCTGATTATAATCTATTTTTATATATTCTGCCCCGTAGTCTTCTATCATTCTCCTGATAGTTTCATTCATATATAAAATAACTTTTTCATTTCTAAAATCAAGAAAATACCTGCCCTGCACGCATATCTTTTCGCCAAACCTATGGATAAAACATTCTTCGTCATAATACTGAAGCATCTCATTGCATTTATAGCCTATTATTTCCGGTTCAATCCAAAGACCGGGTTTCATTCCGAGTGAACGAATATAATCAGTAGTAGTTTTTAACCCATGCGGAAAACGAACTTTACTTTCTTTCCATTGCCCAACATATGGATACACCTTATCCCCGGGTTCTTCATTGTGCCAACCACAATCGATAACGTAATATTTTACACCGAGTTTTGCAATTTCGGGCGCAATGCTTTTAGTTCTGTTCTCTTCAGGACTATCCCAGGAAAGATGCATATATTCGTTGAATATAACAGGAAGGTTTGTATCCGCCTCACACGAATGCATAAGTTGTCTGCGGTAAATAGTCAAATCCGCCATCACGTCATTTAAACAATTTGCAAAGAACATAGATATAGTCTTTGTTTCATATTGCTCTCCGGGTTTCAAAGTTTTGCTCCATCCACAAAACTCGCAACAACCCAAACTCAGATTTACGTATAAATTACCATTGAAATCACTGATTTCGTAATACCAGTTATTACAACTTTCTATCTGAAAAGCCAGGTAATTGTTTTTACAAGAAAGTAATCCGAGCGGCAACTCCTCTTTGGTTGACCAACTACCGACGTTTCCATGCGCTACGCGTATCTGCGAATTTGGCGAAAGCGGCGATAATCCTTCATCAAAAAGAGTTTTCGTTTTCGGCTGACATTCGGCGTGATGACTTTGTAAAAAACGCGTAAAGCATATATCATCAGATTCATTTACACTTTTTCCGAGACCGTAAACAAACGAAATATTTTCAATCCGTACATTTTTATCGGAGATGTTTTGTACCTTAAGTTTTACAGAAAAACCTTGAACGCCATCATACTCCTTAAACTCGGCCACCACCTCTATTTTTTCATTTCTCAAAACTACGAATAAGGTTTTCCTTTTATATTCGTGCGAAACGTAGTTGAGAGTCGGCGTCTCCGATAAGCAAATTTGCTTTGCACCCAAATGAGAATTTCTATTCTCGCCCGTAAGCCCTACTTCTACTATCGGGAATCCGTTTATTTTTACTTTGCCAGCTTCAATCGACATCTCGATGTTGTTGAATTTAATCATAATCTTAGTGAATCAACTTATTTTGATAATTTTTTTCAGATTTTATTAACGTATCTCGGAAGTAAGTGTTTCTCCGCATTCCATATTAAATGCAGCATCGGAAAAATCGTAAGAATAGTAATGTTTTTCATATAATTCATACAACGAACATGATTTTGGCAATTTAATTTTCTTTTCTCCGTCAGTCGATGCGTGAATGCAAATAAATTTTTTACCTTCATACAAAACGTCGCCGCTATCCGTATAAATATGACATCCCGCACTGCAGCCGAACTGATCGCATTGACGCACCGTACGATCGTTCCACAGATAATTCAGCCACGGGCGGCGCGGCTTCATGTCCTTGATTACGTATTTTTTATTCTTATCGTCGAAAAATCCCTGCATATACGTTCTCCGAAGGTTTTATGCCGAACGCAACTCTTTGAAAAAATACTCGAAAACGCCCGCCGTCCAGCCGAGCATTTCGGGCACTTCGTATTCGTTTACGGTAGCCGCGCCGCCGCAGACGGCGTCGTATTTTTCCCAGAGTCTGCCGCTTTTTTCAAACTCGGCGGACACCGTTTCAAGATAACAAAGCGCGATTCGTTCCGCCGTTTCTTCCTCGCCCACGGCTTTTGCCGCGGCATACGCCAGAAAATTATCGGGCGCCCAACTATTGGGATACCCCCACTGATACACCGTTTTTTGTTCCGTCTTTTCCACGCAGAGCACACCGAAAGGCCGTGAAAGCGTATCCGCAAGCCGCAGAAACGCCGCTTTATCACGCAACAATCCGACGACAAACGGAAAAAACTGCGCGCTGCACCGCAACGAGGATCGTTCGCCCGTAACGTAATTATAATCGTAATACAATCCGTCTGCGGCAAGAAAATACTTTTCCGCCAGGCGTTTTCTCTTTTCCGCCGCTTCTTCAAACCGCGAACTTTCGTGCGGCTCGAATTTTTCCGCCCATTCGGCGAGATGTTTTTCCAGCGCATAGAGGTTTGCGTTCAGATCCACGGGGAGAATCGCGTCTCCGCAAAATCCGAAGCGGGGCGTCCAGTCCATTCCGCTTTCCGCAACGGCGAGAAATCCCTCCGCAAGTTTACATTTTTCCTCGTCGCTTTTCCGATCGGAAAGTTTCAGCCTTTCCCCCGCCACTACGTCGTAATAATCGATCAGTTCTTTCTTCGGCAGCGGATGATGATAATGCCTGTTCAGCCCCGTAGCCGTCATTCTTTCTCTCTGCCAGAAGGCATACTCTTTCTTTAACGCAGAATACGCTTTTTCAAGCCATTCGTCGTCGTATTCCGCGTTATACACGTCGCTTATCATAAAATGAAGATACGGCGGCTGCGAGCAGAATTTCGACATGTGATCGCTCAGAGCGTTCGGAACGAAGCCTTTCAGATTCACCGCGTGAATCAGGTTTTCCGTATTATTTTTCGCCTCTTCGATCAGCCCGTCCGCAAGAAGCCCTTTATTCGTAAAAAAAGTATCCCAGTAATAAAGATTTTTAAACGGTCCGTCGATACACGGCGGAAGAAAGGGCTTTACATACATATGCGGCGATTCCGCGTTTTTCGGAAGAACGATCGCCTGTTTCCAATGAGAAAGAATATAATCGTGCGTTTTCTGAACGTTATCCATACTGTTAAAAAATTTTCCTGTTTTCAAAAAAGTCGCCGCCCGCGTCGCTTCAATCGAATATTTCGTCGGGTTCTTCGTTCCCGAACAGACTGCCGCATGCCCTCGACCACACGTAGCGCGAAAGAGCGCTGTCCGTATGCCGCGGAAAACCGTTTACGATACGGAAACCCACGTCTTCGCAGCGATTCGTAAAGCCGCCGCCCGTTATATAATCGGGCTGATAACAGGCGTAACTTCTTCCGCGCCGATCGATCTTTGAAAAGTTGCTCATAAAGCCGTTTTTCGATTTTTCCAGATAGACTTTATCCCCCGTGAGAACGTAATACCAGTAATCCGCTTCGGCTCGCCAGATCGTCCAGGCGTGCCCCATACATAAAGCGTTTCCGTCTTTATCGCCCTCCCATTTCGTTTCCCACCAGCGAAGCGAACTGAAAAACATCGGGGCTTTATGCGTTTTCACCACCCAGGAATCGTGAATATCCAGAATCTCTTTGGCTCGGGCGACATACTCTTCTTTCCTTTCGACGTTGGCGCAATAATATAAGAGCGTAAGCGCGGAACAGGACATACTGCCCTCTTCTATAAACGGCTCCGCCTCGCTTTGAACAAGCGTTTCCGTGGGGAAGGAAATGCCGCGATCGTAAACGTGCCGCGCCATTTTTTCCGCCGCCTTGTAATACCGTTCCGATTTTTCGGGCATCTTATCTTTTAAAAACGCGGCGAGTTCTGTCACGGGGATGATCAGGCTACACACCGTAGTGTAATCTTCGGTGGTTTCCGACCATTCCATGAACGTTTCTATCGCGCCGTTTTTTGCCTGATGATTTTTTAAAACGGAATCCGTCGCCCGAATCGCATAATCGAGATATTTCCGCGTTTTAAACGCTTTGAAAGCGTCGAGCAGAATCCCTATGCCGAAAAACTGCTCCTGCACGCGATTTGAATTGAATACGTTGTATGCGGGATAGCCCTCGCGCGCTTTATAAAAAATCGTCTGCCTGTCCTTCGCCTTATTTTCGTCGCGCTCGGTGATGACGGCAAGTTCTTTTTTCACTTTTTTAACAAGCGCGGGCTTGCTTCCGTAACGCTGCATATATCTTAAAACAGCGGAAATATGGCACTGCCATTCGCACAAGTTTCCGTCGCCCGCGGCAAGATCTTTTTCCGAAACGGCATACATCGATTTTTCAAACAATCCGCCGATCGATTTATAGGCAAAAATCACGCAATCGAGCCCCTTTCTCCGCCCTTTATAAGGAACCGCCGTAAGCAATCCTTCTTTATCGGGCATTACGTAAACAAAGCCGCCTTCGTTATAAAATTTTTTTCTTCCGATCCTCACGAAATCGAAATCGCCGATCACGTCGATTTTCAGTTTGTCGCCGAGCCTGACGTAACTTCGTTCGTAGCACGCCACGGGAAGGCGTTTCATTTCCGCCGTCTTTTCTAAGGCCTCGGTATACGAAGCCACGGGCAGAATAAGAAGCCGAAGCCGCTTATTGCCGCTACCGCGATACGCCTTATCGAACGAAGCGAGAAATTTCAGATTATCGAAATACTGTCCGCCCGAAAAAAGCGAATAATCCATTTTCCAGCCGTCGCACTCTTTCAGCGACAGAATAAGCAGATTTTTCCCTTCGGGATTCGTAAGATAGCAGAAAATATGTTTGTTATCCCCCGAATTATACGGCGAATTGAAAAGATATTGCTTCTTCCAGCCGCCGCAATTCTTCTTGCCCATGAATTTCAACGGCAGATTCAGCCCGAATTCAGATAACTTGTCGCTCGTCGTTTTCAATTCTACAAGATAACCGCCGTATTTTTCGCAGACGGAAAGACGGCTTTCCGTTTCGGCGTTCGCCCCGTTTTCGTCGAAGCCGCCTTTACGGGAAAGATAGGGCGTGCCCTGCGGCTTTGCCCCTTTCGTTATATCGTCCGTTTTTAACGTGTACGATACGGATAAATCGTCGACGAAATATTCGTTTTTCAGCCTGTAATACGCTTCTTTCATATCATATCGATTCATCTGATATCGATCGGCTCGCCGCCCGCAAGGCGCGATTCTTCCGCCGCGAAACTCATTCTGTGCGAAATAAGGCTGTCCGCCAGCGTCGTCCTCGTTTCGGTGGGCGCGCCGCCCGTTATATACGAAACGAAATCTTCAAACAGCAACTTATCGCCGCCGCCGTGTACGGAAACATCGGTGGCGTATTTCGTGATGTCGATTACGTAGTCCTCCGAACGGAACGGCTTCACCAGCACGGAATTTTCTTCCATATCCGCCACCATTTCGCCGAGCGTTCCGTGCACTTTGATACATCTGTGGCACTCTTTGGAAAACGCCGTCATGGTGAGTTGCGCCGTAACGTTCTCCTCGAAAAGCATATTCACCACCTGATGATCCACCACGTCGTTGTCGCAGGCGAAAACACACCTGCCGTAAGGGTATTTTTCATCGGACAACAGTTCGTTTATGTATTCTTTTCTCGTTCCGCGGAACGCCATGGCGTTGCCGAGAATAGGGTTATACGCCTTATAAATATCGTTGTAAATTTTAAACGCGTCGTAGGGGCAATCCTTTTTCACGCTTTCGGGGCAACGGAAACATCTGTCCGCCGCGCCTTCCGGCGCGTTTTCTTTTTTGAAATAATACAAATCGCCGAACGACGAAACTTTTTTGCACTTTTTCCCGAGCAGCCAGAAAATAATGTCGAGATCGTGGCAGCATTTGGCAAGAATCATCGGCGAACTTTCCTCTTTGTTCCTCCATGCCCCGCGCACATAGGAATGAGCGTCGTGCCAGTACGCCACGTTTTCCGTCTGGCTGATCGTCACCACGTCGCCGATTTCGCCGCTTTTTATCACTTCGCGGATCTTCATATAAAACGGGCTGTAACGAAGAACGTGGCAGATCATCGCTTTTTTTCCCGTTTCTTCCTGCACTCTTAAAATTTCCTCGCAATCTTCCATCGTTGCGGCGATGGGCTTTTCGAGGCAGATATCGTAGCCGAGCCGCATTGCCGTTATCGCGTGCTCTTTATGTTGTTTATCCTGCGTGCAGATAAACGCCGCGTCGGCGATTTTCCCGTGCGAAAAAATTTCGTCCGCGCTTTTGAAGCAATTTTCGGGCTTGATTCCGAATTCTTTGATCGCTTTTGCTCTCGCTTCGGGATTCACGTCGGCTATGGCGACGAGTTCCGTGTTTTCGTGATCCAGAGCGTAGTCGCCGAAAAGTTGACCGCGGCTGCCGAAGCCGACGATAATCAATTTCGCTTTTTTCATTATTTCACCTCGAAAATTCCGATACTTCCGAAAACTCCCGCATTTTTATTGCTTCCCGTCATCGCGTTTTCTTCCGTAGAACCGATCGTGACGGCGATTTCGTTTTTGCCCGCGTGCAGTTTTCCCGTAAGATCGAATGTATACGGCGCCCAAAGCCTTGCGCCCGCAAATTCGCCGTTTACGGAAACGCTTGCGTAATCGGCGACGGCTTCCAGTTTCAGAATCGTTCTTCCGTGCGTTTCCTGCGGGGCTATATCCGTTTCTTTCACGAAAGTGACTTCGCCCGAAAAGTTTTCTTTGCCCGCGGAGAAAAAGTCCGCCCGTTTTGCGATTTTATCTTCCCCCGCGATCTTCCAGCCGCACGTTATATCGGCAAGCCGTCTTTCTTCGGATTTCCCCGCGGGCGTTAAATTTTCGCGCGTGAAAGCAGCGATTACCGAACCGAAAGGCGGCAAAACGATATTCGCTTCCGCTCCGCCGTTTATCACGGCGAAATCGGCGGGGTACGTTTCCCCGTTTTCCGCGTTCCATATTTCGGCGGAGGAAAAGCCTTCGCCCCGGATTGCGAACGATTTTTCTTTATCTTCCGTATTCGCGAGAAAACGTATTTCCGTAACGCCGTCCGTCCGTTTCAGAACGAACACTCCGCTTGCGTCGCCGCTTACGACGTCGTGCGGAAGCGCCTCTTTCAGCGCTGACAACGCCTCGTCTTCTCTGTGCTTTTTCAGCGCCTTATAGCCGACCGACTTTTTCAATTCGTTCAACGCCGCGGTAAAGCGTTCGCTTCTGTTTCCCGTTTCGTCGACGGGATCGAAATCGCCTACGCTTAATACGAATCCGCCGTGTTTCGCAAAATCGGCGATTTTTTCAAGCGTTTTTTCGGGCATCACCGTCACCGACGGCAGAATAATCGCCTTATACGCGGATTTTTCTATCCCCGTAAGCGTTTTTCCTTTTCTTTCGCAACGCCCGATTCCCGTATCGTCGAGGAAATCGAAAACGATTCCGCCGCCGTTCAGTTCTTCGGTAAGCGCAAGAATCTGTTCGTCCAGTTCGTGGAGGAAAAATCTGTACAGCGGGCGAAATTCCGCCCATGCCGTTTTCACGGGGAAATAAATCGCCGCGTCGGCGACGAAATTGCCGCTTCTGCCTATGTAACTCAGACGTTTCGCATAATCGGAAAATTGCCCGAAATACTTCCAGTAGCCGTTTTGCAGGAATAAGGACGGCGGGCTTTCCGTTTTGCGGATTCCGTCGGTGGAATAGAAAAACGCATGCGGAACAAGCATGTTCACGCCCTGCACGTATTGCAGATCGACGCGCCGTTTCATTTCCTCCGTAGTGAGATTCCAGCCGAAGCCGCCGAACGTTTCGCTGAAACAGATTTCTTTGCCGTAAATATGTGCGGCGGAAGAGCCGAGCCTTTCCGTGATACGCACGGGATTTCTGTCGATACAATCTATGCCGGAAGCGTCCAGCGCGCTTATCGCGGAAAAGAAATCGCTTTCCGTCTGCACGAGCGATTCGATAAAATCTTCTCTGTGGAGATGCCCGATATGAATCAGCCCGTCTTTATGCAGAAAATCGGAAATAACGTTGAAATAGCCCTCTTGATAAAATTCCGCGACGGCATTATAATAATCGCATCTGGTTTTCACCGAGATCGCCCCCATGTTCTGCCACAAACAGCAAAGGTGCGGGCGGATATCGTATCCGTATTTTTTGATAAACCGCTCTGCGAAATCGTTCGTCCAGATGACGGTATTCAGATTTTTACATTGCTCGAGATAGTTCTGATAGAATCCGGGCTCGTCGGTGAAGAATCCTTTAATCACTTTTCCCCATTGATCGGGAAAGTGTTTTTTATATTTTTCGTGCGTATGCCGCACGAAAGAACGCGCAACCTCCGGATTGAGCAGATCCACGTACGGATAGGGCGAATAGGCGGGGCGATGTCCGCATTTTTCCTTGCGGAAAACGAACACTTCCCATTGCAATGTTTCCGAACGCCACGGTTTATTCGTCTTATGCTCGTAATCGGTGATATCGAGGAAATAATCGTCGTCATGCACGGCGATCACGCACTCGATTTCGGAATCCGGCTTATTTTCCACCGTGATATATTCCCCGAGCACGGGATAAATTTTATCCACGGAAAGGCAAATCGCCGCAAAATCGGGATTTTCTTCCGTGATCCTGCCGCCCGCATAGCCGCTGGGCCAATTATCCTCGTCGTAGATCAGCGCCGTCATGCCGAGTTTTTCGCACGCGTCTAAAATAACGCCGATCTTTTTGAACCATTCCTCCGAAAGATACCCCACTTCGACGCCTTTTCTCGAATGAAGAATCACCCGATCGACGCCTTTTTCTTTCATTTCGGTAAGTTGGCGCACAAGTTCGTCGTCATTCAGATCGCCGTTCAGAAACCAGAACGGAGCGATCGAATATTCTTCCGACGGATTTTTAAATTGTTCTCTGTCGTAATTTCTCATATTTAACCTTTCACGCCGTCGGAAGAAGAGAGTCCGTCCTGCAACGGTTTCTGGAAAATCGCGTAAACAATCAGGATAGGCAGCATCGCGATAATCAGCGCGGCGAATTTCAGCGTTTCGCCTGCCGTAGCGTCATTCATCAATTCGTTGATCCCCACGGAAAGCGTATATTTCGCCTGATCCTTTATAAACGTAATGCTCATGATGTATTCGTTCCAGATCCCCACGAAACTTAAAAGCCCCACCATGAAGATCGCGGGAACGATCAGGGGAAGAATCAGCATCGAAAACGCCTGAAACTGATTCGCGCCGTCGATTTCCGCCGCTTCAAGTATGGAATTATTGATGCTGCGCACAAACGGCGTAAGCAAAAACACGTAGAACGGAACGCCCTGCAACGCGTTCGTAAGCATCAGCGTGAAAAGCACCGCGTCGTCTTTCGTCATATTCAGTTTTTTGCACATCTGCAAAAGCGGAATCAGAAGAAGCACCTGCGGCACCATCATAAAGACGGAATAAAATACTTCCACGCCCTTCACCACGGGATGCACGAATTTTCCCACGACGTAAGCCGTGGAAGTGGTCATGATAATCGAAAGGATCACCGTACCCACGCTCAGCATCAGGCTGTTTGCGAAATATTTGGAAAAGTTCGCGCCGAGCCATGCGTTTTTATAGTTTACCCATTGCAATTCGGCGGGCAACGTCCAGGCGTTGATGCCGAATTCTTTATTCGTTTTCAGCGAACTTAAAATCGCCCAGAAGAGCGGGAAAAGAATGAGGATCGTCCAGATGACGAGAAAAATTCTGACTATATTTCTCGTGATCGTAAGGGATTTATCCCCCACGCGATTTTTCACTTTTTCTTCTTTCGTCATAACGATTCCCCCACTTTATTCATCGCGTATTTCACCGAGAGCGAGATAACGCAGGTGATCACCAGCATCACCAGCGCGGCGGCATAAGAATAGCCGATCGCGATCGGTTTGCCCGAATAGCCGTAGCGATAAACGTACAGACCCATTACCATGGCGTTGTTATCCAGTCCGCCGTTGGGCGCAAAAACGTTTACGAGCCCGAAATTTCCGCCGAGCGACTGATACAGAATGGAAACGACCATAAACGTCACCTGAAGCCATACGGCGGGCATCGTTATGTATTTGAGTTGCGTCATTTCTCCCGCGCCGTCGATTTTCGCCGCCTCGTACAGTTCGCCGGGAATCTGATGAATGGAGGCGATCATCGTAAGCATAAAGAGCCCCACGCCGCACCAACTCGCCACGAAACCGATCACGCCGAGCGGATATTTCGTCACCCAATCGACGTCGACGCCGCTTTTGAAAATCGAGCAGATGGAATTCATAAGCCCCATTCCGGAGGGCATAAACACAAAGCCCCAGAGCGAACCGATGATAATCGTGGAAATCACGTTCGGGATATAGAAAACGAACTTATAAAGCACCACTTCGGGCGTTTTCATGCGGAATCTCGTGAGCGTAACGGCGAAAAGGACCGTTAAAGAACAGATCAGAATTTCTTTGATCAACGTGATAATCAGATCGTTTTTCAACGCTTTCCAGAAAACGCGATCTTTCAATACGTCGGCATAGTTTTTCCACTGTATATACGTCTTTGTTTTATAGCCGCCCCATTTGTAAAAACTCATTTTCACCGATTGCAAAATGGGAACAACGCAAAACATGAAATACAGCGCGAACACCACGCCGCACGTTGCCGCAAAAAACATCCATTTGGATAACGTCATATTGCTGTTGATTTTATGTCTACGGTTTTTCGTCATCCTTTTTCGCTCCTTAGATTTCAAAGATAACTGTTTCTTTTCCCGCACGCAGGATCGCTGCGTGCGGGAAAAATCGCTTTACGCAAGTTGTTTTCTTGCCTGCGCCGCAAGTTCGTTGCACACTTCGTCCACCGTTTTCGTGCCCGCAACGATGGAATTCACGCCCTGATTGAACACGGCGTCCACTCCACCCCAACTTCCCACGTGAAGAACGCGTTTATACGCGGGGTTATTCATCACCGACTGCGCATACCGAAGCACGTCGGAAACTTTCGATTCGTCCAGTTCCACATTGGTGGCAGAAGGGGAATCGGAACTTTCCGCAAATTTCTTCGCCACGTCGCTGCGATACAGGTATCTCATAAATTCGAGAGCCGCCTCTTTGTTCTTGGCGTCTTCCGCGATCGCACACGTCTGCGAAGAAGCGATAATCACCTGCTGTTCAACGTTTAAAGCGGAAGGAGCGTATCTCATTTCAAAGCCGTCGGGAATCGCGTTGAGATCCGCCATTTCCTTTCTGAGCCAGAGCCCGTTGGGGATAAACGCCGCTTTGTGATTGAGCCACTGCATCTGCGATTTGGTGTGATCGAGCGAAAGGCAACTGGCTACGGCGTTGCTCTTTTTCACGATTTTCTCGAAACGATTCATCACCGCCTTGAATTCGGCGGAAGTGTAAACATCCGCGTCGCGGGCGTTTTCCACTCTGTCGAAAAATTCGTCGCCCACTTCCGCAAGCGCAGGCAGAATCATGCCCTGCACAAGATAGCCGGAATATACGCCGGGATAAATCAGCGCGGCGGTATCCGCGGTGGCGTTGGAATCAACCCATGCGGAAAGTTCGTTGTAATTTGAAGGAACGCTCCATTTCTTCTGCGTGAACAACGCGTCGTCGTACCACATACCGTAAGAACTGAGCAGCAGAGGCATACCGAACGTGATCGTTCTGCCGTCGTCGTACGTATACTTATGGGCGTAATCAATCATCGCCCTGTCTTTGATCTTCACGTCTTCTTCGCCCGCCACCGTTGCGGTTTCGAGCCATTCCGTGAAATCGTACAGCATGCCTTCTTCCAGCCACGTTTCCTTTTCGAGCGTACCGTCGAGATACACGAAATCGGGAGGGTTGCCGTCGCGCCATTCGTCCTGCATCGTAGCGTTTACGGTGTTGCCGTACATGGGAATCACGTTGTATTCGGGATGATCCTTTTCAAACATCTCCACTACGTATTTCCACATATCCGCGCCATAGCCGCCCGTGTAAATCTGAAGGGTAAAGTCGGTGGTTCCGTCTTTATTCGGTTTGTTTCCGCCGCCGTTACCATTGCAAGCAGTCATCGACGCCGTCATGCAGAGCGCAAGCGTTCCGATTAAAAGTTTTTTGATTTTTCTCATATTTTTTCTCCTTTTCCCCGCAGGGAATTTTTTATTTTTTTACGTATTTTGCCTGCTCGTTTTATTTTTTAAGTTTTTTGCGCTTTTTTAAAACGAACACCGTCGCGGCGGAAACAACCGCCGCTGCCGCCACCGCCGAGCAGACGATCACAACCGCTTTTTTACCGTTTCCGGAAGAGCCGTTATCCGGAGCGGTTCCGTCCGTATGTTTTTCCGCCCGCAACAGCACGGTGGTGCCCGCTTCCATATTCAGATCCACTTTCAGAACGTTCTTCGCGATATATTCGCCTTTGAATACGTCGTAAACGTCTACGTAATGATCGAATTCGATCGTCTTCACGCCGCCGTAGGGCGAAGCCACCGAAACGTAACTGTCGTTTCTGTACACCGCGTCGTTTTCGCTTTCCACAAGTTTCACGCCGCACGTTCTTAAAATGTTTCTCATCAGTTCTTCGGGAATATTTCCCACCGCAGAATAGACCGACATATAATATCCGCCGTCTTCCGTCGGTACGGCTTTCACGGCAAGCCCCGTAAGATCGCTGTTATAGATCTTCCCGAGTACTTCCGCCGCTTTATCCGTTACGTAGAACATGGGATCTACTTTCGTCGATCCGATCCTTCCGTAAAGCAGCCCGTCGAGCCCTTTGGTGAACGATTCGTTGCCGATGATTCTGATGCCGTAACTCGACGCGGGCGCTCTTGCAAGCGTTATATCCGTAAGCGCGGAAACGTAATCCGCCGACATCGTTCCGTCTGCGCCGTAAATTCCGGGCGCGCCTACCCATATAATCGTTTTTCCGTCTTTTTTAAGATATTTGTTGATCGCCGCCTGTTGTTTTTGGGAAACGTTGGTGGCGAGAATCAGATACACGTCGTAATCTCTGTCGAAGCCGTCTTCCACGTCGGAAAGATACAGCATATCGTGAGACGTTCCGATGTGCCCGAGGCTTTCTTTCTGTTCGTACAGTGCGTCGTACAGGAAATGATACGTTCCGTCGAAAGAGTACGCCAGCGTAGTGGCGAGATCGTCGCCGACGATGAACGCGATACGGGAATTGCTCTTCACGGGCTTTTGCACCGCCCTGTCCCATTCCTCTTTTGCAGTTTTAATCATCGAGTAAATTTCCGGATCGTTGAACCATCCGCCGTACATATCGTACCACCAGAGCCCCGCGCCCTTGATCATCATATTCGCGAAATCTCTCTTCAACGCCTCGATCGAATCTTTCAGCGTGTACGTTTTGCCCCACTCCGCCAGCACTGCGGGATTCGTCGTTTTACTGTCGAAATACACGGTACGGCTGTCGCATTCGATGATCGGAAGTTTTCCCGCCGTAATCACCGAATCCACCATCATCATGTAAGAAGCGCTCATGCCGAGAAGCCGTTCGTCGTAGCAGATAGGCGAGCAAAGGAAATCGATATACGGAGAGGCGAGTACCCGCGAAATCGAAGCGTTCGCAAGTCCGTTCGCTTCATACGTAAGCCCGTGCGTAAGGTAGCCGTTATACGTGCCCACGATCCACTTATTATCGATGGCTTCTTTCACCACTTTCGCAAGATACAATATGCTGTCCGTCGTCATATCGCTCATGAACGAGTGGAAATCGATAGCGTTTCTCTGCGCCTTTCCGTCGAGAAGAGTTTCGTACGTATACGCCTTTCTTTCTTCGTACGTAGGCACGGAAGCCGTTCCAAACGTGATGCCTTTCTTGCCCCACGCTTCCGCCAGCGCTTCGTCCGTCACGTACTTTTCTTTCAGCCAGTTGCGGAACGCATTCAGCGCGTCCGTGCCGAAATCGGCACATTCCGAAAGGGTTACCCCGTAATACTGCCATTCAAACGTTGCGCCGGCCGCGATTTTCACCGCAAACATATGTCCCGCGTAGGGCTGCGCGAGAACGTGCGCCAGAAGAGCCCGATAAAATACGCCTACGTCTTCTCTCCATTTCTGCGAAGCGTAACTGATGCCCACTCTTTTTCCCTTGCTGTCCACCGCGTAAGACCCCGGATTTTCGTCAAACCACCATTCCGGCGGATCGGCGTCGAGCATGAGCATAAGTTTTGCCGACGGCGCGCCCTGAAGCGTTTCGTACACCACTCCGTCGAGCGAAGAGAAATCGTATTTTCCGTAACCGTTCCACATAGAGCCCGAACTGTTCATATTGTATATACGGCAATTCGGAAGGCACATTAAATCTACGCCCGCGCCGTACATTCCCGCGGCATATTCCACGTTGAACACCGTTTTTTGTTCGCGAAGATACATCATCGGCGCCACTTTTTCGCCGTTTACGATCAACTGCACTCTGCCGTTATCCTTTTCGATTCTGCTTTCGGTGAGAACGACGCCGCCCGTAGTGATCGCGACGTATTTGCCGCGAATAATATTTTTATTGTATCTGCTGTTCGTGATCGTAAATTCTTTCGTATCGAACTGAAGTTGATAATTGTCCGAAGCGAGATAATCGGGTACTTCCACGCTGTAGGTAACGATATTATCCTCGCCGATCGCCCAGCCCGAAGATTTGCTTCCCGATACGAGCGTGGGAATCAGCCACGTTTCCAGCACTTCGTCTTCGTCGGCAACGTACTTGCTTCTGAAATTTACCCTGAACGAAATATTCCCCGAAATCTGCTCTTTGATGTGCGCGTTGATCGTAAACTCCACCGTTTCGCCCGCATTTGCCGCTTCGGATACCGTTACGCTTGCGATCGTGATTTTGGGCAGAGATTCCGCATTCTGCTGATAGTTGATTTCGCCCCACGGCATGCACGGAGGCGCGCCGATCACGAAGCACTGCTTCCAGGCGGAATCGTCGTAAGAAGAAGCGATCCAGTCGGAAGAATCGAGCCGACTTTCTCCTCCGTTGAAGGAAAGAAGAGTGCCGTCGGAATAAACGCGCATCTTTTTGCCGCTTTCCAGCGTTATTTCCAGATCGAAAAGCACGCCGCCGTAATAAGATTCGTTATACACCTCGAACGCGAGAGTGTTTTCGCCTACCTTCAGTTGATCTTTGATATGCGCGACAAGCACTTTCGCCCACGAGTCTTTTCCCGGATCTTCCAGTTCCTGTCCGTTGACGTAAGAAGTAATCCTATCGTCGCCCGTCACCTGAATCTGCGCCGACGTTACGGGCTCGGTAAGCGTGAACGTCTTACGGTAGTAGGCGTACATATACGCGCCGCCGTACGCTACGTCCGCATACGGGAAGCACACCCACTTCGCTTCCCAGCCGCTGCCCGCGGTTTTCGGATCGTATGTTTTATCTATTCTGATATTATCGAACGACACTTTGCCGTTCCCGTCGTTTTTATAAATAATTTCCGTATACGTGCCCTGCGGCTGAGTGAATTCCGCCAGGAACTGCCCGTCGGTGGGCTGTAACTTAAATTCTTTGCTTGTAAGCAGTTTTCTGTTGTAATCGAGCCAACGAAGTTCGATAACGGGCTTCGCCGCACCCTCCGTTACACAATCGCCCGTGATTGAATACCCGTTGCCGTACAAAAGCGCGATCGTCTCCGTTTTCGCCTGTTTTTCTGCAGTAAGAATCAGTTTTCCGTCAACAAACATTCCGGACTCCGCATCGAAGCCGTCGGGGATTCCGTCGTTGGAAATGCTTTCAAAATCTTCCGTATAGGCAACGTTGCCCGATTCTCTGCAATAAACGCCGTCGATATAGCAATCGGTTTTCCCTTTCGTGATCGTTATCGTGTATCCCACGGAAACGGAGCCTTGCGGCGCAATGTATCTCACCCATACGTCCGTCCAGTCGGAAAGCCCTTCTCCGCTCTTCAAATATACGTAAGGGCCCGTCTGCGTGGCGATGGTGTTGCCCGCGCTGCCGTAATAACTCACCGTGATCGTGGCTCTCGAGCCCTTTGAATTTTCGGAGCGCATGCGGAAGCCGATATCGTACGATCCCGCGGAACGCACCGCCGTTTTCGCAAGCGATGTCATCGTGAACGAAGAAACGTAATCTTCACGCACGATGTGCGCCGAAGTTTTACCGTCGTAATAGATCTCGTCGCTGAAAGAAAAGTCCGAACCGTTGGACATCGTCCAGCCGAGCGGGGTTTCCATCCCCCCAAATCTTTCAAATCCGCCGTTGAATTCTATGTTATCCAGTTTTTCGATAGAGAAATCGTCGTAAAACACGGCGTTTTCTCCCGTGGGGGCGATATCCAGTTGCAGCATGGCTTTCGCCGCGTCGGAATCGGTGGTGAACGCGGCGGACACCTGTCTGTATCCGTCGGTTGCACCCGCCACGGTGGCGGTATCCACCCAAAGATAAGTGTTTTTCGTGCCGTTGCCGTTGCTCTTATACTGCCTGATGCAAAGAGAGTTTACCGCCGTGGACGAATCGGAGCGGTAATAAAACGAAAGAAGATACGTCTTTCCGCCCGCCACTTTGAATTCGGCGCTGTTCACCACCCCCCTTATCATGCTGTCGCCCGACTTATTAACGCATTTCAGCGCATTTCCGTTATGCGCGTCGCTTCCGCTTACCACGGAAAACGTTACGTTCGCTATCGATTCGTCTTTCTCGTTCAGCGCCACCCACGTCGTCCAGTCAGCGGGCATGTTTCCCGCCAGCGTTTCAAAACCGGGATTGGCGATTTCCGTCACTGCGTCTTCCGCCGCCGTTTTATACAGCATGCCGAAACCGCAGCCGAACGCGACAAAAGAGATAAACGCGCACACAAGGATAGCGAAAGCCTTTATTTTCTTGAAACAGAATCTCATTACAGGTTTTCCTCCTTCGATGAATTCCGACGGGGCTATCCGCCGTACTGCCCGATACAATACAAACTTGATTTAACCGCAGGGCTATGTTATTTTGCGGCGTTTCAGTACCGCCCGCAATGCAATCCCGGTTAAAAAAATTCGATATACAGCCTGTGTTCGTATTATTTCGGAAGGTATTCAGGATAGCCCCGTCCGCAAATTTTCACTTCGATTTTTTCAGTCTTTCTTACGTTTTCCGATCACGAACGCCGCGGCGATCAATCCGCCGAGCGCGATCGCTCCGCCGGAAACGCTCGATTTGCATCCGCCTTTTTTGCCGTCTTCGGAGTCGGCGGGCTTATAATCGGGATCCTCCGCGTTGCACACGGCGCACTTTCCGTCTTTATAATCGTGAGGCTTTTTGGGGATAACGCTTATGTTGCCTTTCGATCCGCAAACTTTGCAAACGTCCTGTTCTGTGCCGTTCGACGTGCACGTTGCTTCTTTCAATATTTCTTTTTCGTAAACGTGTTCGCCCGTAGCGGGAAGAACGGTTACGTTAAATTCTCCGTGGCACACTTTGCACACGTCTTTATCCACGCCGTCGCGGCAGGTGGCGTCTTCGTGAACGTGTTCCAGATCGTGCGGCAGCATGGGAATTTTTTCGATATACACGTTCTTTTCGCAATCACCGCAATAATAGAATGTTCCGCCGATTTTCGTGCAGGTGGCTTCTTCCGTAGTAGTGCCGCCTTCTGCGGGCGCGGCATGCGTATGCGTACCGAGGAATAACTTTTTGAACGCGGCGTATTCCGTTGCCGTGAATTTGAGCCTTACGGACTCCGTTCCTTCGGGAAGTTCGATAAATCCGTTTTCGTCGGCTTCGATTTCCGTATCGCCCACGAGAGCGGAAACTTTCACGCTGCCCGTATATGCTTTATAGCCGAGCGCGAGCGTACGCTTAGAAACGGCGATTTCTTTGCTGATCGCGCTTGCAGGAACCTCTTCCGTGCCGTAAAGGCAGATCTTCCAATCGGGTTTTGCGCCCGCTTCCCATCTCGTATCGAACACGAGTCCGTAAATATTGCCCTCTCCTTCAAACGTCCAATCCTGCGGCACGTAATTCACGTTGCCTTCAAACGTACCGTACGGAAATTCGTTTTCGCCCAATACCGCGTCGGGCGCAACAAGCGTTTTATTTTCGATAAATTCGTTGCCCGCCGCGTCTTTGATCGAGAAGTTTCTGAAGTACGTCGGCCAACAGATCCCCGCGTCGCCGTAAATTTCAAAGTGGCTGCCTTCGCGAGCCGTGAATTTCACTTCTTTATGCGTCCAGGAAGCGATCGTCGCTTGCGTAAGCGTGCAGATATCTTTAAGATTTTCTTCCGCGTCGCCCCATCCGTTGCCGTAGAACACACTGCCCGCCTGCGAACCGCCCGAACGATAATCGAAACTCAGCGTATATTCCGTTCCCGCAACAAGTTTTGAAACGTCCGGCTTAAGATATCCTCTTGCTCCGGTTCCGTCGTCTTTCGTGGCGGCGGAAGAAGCGAAGACATACGTTTCGTCCGTCTGTTTCGCCACGTTGTAATTCCCGCCGTACGTATATCCTTCCAGATACGCGCCCGAAAACGAACCGTTCACTATGTACTGCATGGTTGCTCCGTTTTCGTCCGCACCCGTGATCGAAAGTTCGTCGATCAGGTATCCGCCGTACGAAGCGATCCCTATCCAACTGATATCCGTCTGCCCCGCAACGGCGGTAAATTTGTAATTATACGTTTGCCATTCCGTATCGGGCGTGCCCGCAGTGCTGTTCACGGGCGCGGCGTACCAAACTCGCTTACCCTCCATAGTGACGTTATCGAGACGGATACTCATCCGATCCGCCGTGCCGCCCGACGTATTTTTATATTTGAAAGACAAATTATACGTCTTTCCGTGCGGCAAGATACCGAAAACGGTTTTATATACGTCGTTATGATTGAGTTTCAGCGATTTCCCGTCTCCGTCGAAACTATCGGAGGAGAGATTTACGCCGCTGAGTACGGGCATGGAAGCGGGATCTTCGGTTTTACCGTCGTTCCCTACGCCGATCATCCGATAAGTTTCGGAATTCACACCCGCGTTAGACGATTTCACCGTAATATCGTCCACATAAAAATCGCCTACGCCTTCCGCGCATATCTTCAAAACGAGCGTTTTTGCGGAAGTGGACGTTTTATATGAGAATGTCGTTTCCGTCCATTTGTCTCTTCTGCCGTCCACGGAATTGAGAACGGCATGTTCGTCGCCGATCACGGAGCCGTTTGCGCCCTGTTCTTTCACTTTGAAAGTCACTTTGTTATTTGCCGTCTGCGCACAAAGGCTCTTTACGAACGCGCCGATGATATAGTTCTGCTCGGCTTTCACGTCGAACGCGTAAGAATACATCACCAGTTCGCCGTCCGCCTTTTCGCGTTTCAGATGCAAGGCGTTGCCCGTTCTGCCGTTTTCGGTGGCAAGAACGTGAAGATTTTCCGATTCGTACGAAAAACCGCGATCGTTTCCGGCGGCGTCTTTATCGTTGTAAAAATAATACTGCCACCCTAAGAGCGCTTCGTTCGCCCCCGCGATGTCCACGGCTTCCGACTCAAAGCCTTTGGGAACAACGATCGTTTCTTCCTGCGCGCCCGCCATTACAGACGCCAACGAAGATACCGATAACGCCGCAACAAGCGCTGCAGAAGCGATTATCCCCGTTTTGCCAAACTTTTTCATAAATTCTCCTCCTTAAAATTTTAGGCTGCCGTTTTGTTTTTCGGCTGCTTTTCGTTCCGAGCACAAATATTGTACTACGAAAAAAGCCGTTTGTCTTGTCTTATTTCGTAAAAAAAGTGCTTTTTTATAAAATTTTATCAGAAAAAACGGCAATTTCGCATTTTTTTGTGCGGTTATCCGCAATACGCCCGTAACAACGAAGCGAAACGACGCATGCTTTTATACCCGCTTTTTATGCCGACTCTATATGCCTGCCGCTGCGGCGGGCAATCGATGCCGCAACGGCAGACAAGGAGGAGAATCAGTTCGGCGAACCCCAGTTTTCGTCGAAACCGTCTTCCACGTAAACGTCGCCGTTTTTACCGCTGGTGCGAACGACGTCGTTCTTTTCAAATTGTAAAATCACACAATCCGGAGATTCATACACTCTCTTTTTCATAGTTATTTCCCCCTGAATCAATCTATCGATACGGTGACGGCGTTTCCCGAAACCGTCGGCTTATAGTTTTTGCCGTTCACGCATACGATTTTCACGTTGTTAATATCCGCGCCGTCGGCAGCGGTGATCGTTAAAACGTTGCCGTTCAGCGATACGCCGTAAGGCGAAGCGTAGCCCGAGATTTCAGTAAGAACCGCGTTGCCGTTTTCAACGGTGACGTCGATCACCTTATTCAGCACGCCTTTCGCAAATTCTTTCACCGTTTCTTTTTCCGTGCTGCTTGCAACGGCGCTTTTGCTCACTTCGTAAATCGATCTTGCCTGATTTTCGGCGGAATATTCGCCGTAATAATAGGTGACCACGCCGTCTTTTTCCACGGCGACGTATGCCCTCGCCGCAAATTTACGATTCAGATTTCCCGCCTGAATATTCACCAGCGAAGCGTAAAAGCCGCTGTATCCTTCCGCCATGGCGTTTACTTCGGCATTGAACGTATCGGAGACGATATCCGCATATTTCAACGAAGCCGCGTTAAACGCGGAAATCGTAAATTCGTCGGCTTGTTTCACGTAATCGAGCGGCGCGACGATAACACCCGCTTTTACGTTGTTTTCGCCGTACACTTCGATAAGTTTGTTCCAGTCTGCCGTTCTTATGCCCGCCGCCCAACGGATTCCGTACGGCTCGCTCGTTCTCACCGAAGCGCCGTTTTTAATCATTTTCACCTCGGGCGAAGATTTCATCGGCGTTTCCACCGTCACGGTCTGCGTATCAAAATCTTCGTCTTTGAAAACAGCGGTGTACGTTGCCTTGCCCGTTTCGGTGAACGTTGCGCTGTCGCCGCCGAACACGGTTTTCGCCGTCTCGGTTTTCGCCACTCCTCCGCAGGCATAATAACGCGTTGCTGTGCATGACGAATTATCGGAAGCAAACGCATACGCGTTATATTGCTCACCGCCGACGTTTGCGCAGTCCTCGCCGTGGGCATGTGCGTTTACATACACTTTTTTAAACGTTACAAATTCGTTTGCGCTGAATTTCACGCGGATTGATTCGGTTCCCTCGGGCAAAACAAAATACCCTTTTTCATTCGCGGCGATTTCGTTGTTTCCCGCCAGAATCGTTACGGCAAGATTGCTGCCGAAAGAAGAATCTGCCGTATAATAAATCTGTTTGTCTACACTGACAATATTTTTCCCCGTAACGTCGATTCCTTTTGTAATCGCAATAGCCGTGCTGTCGGCAGAGCCGTTCAGGCAAACTTTGTAATCTTTATTACCGTCTTCAAACGTAAAGCCGTAAATTCCGCCGTTCACGATATTCCAATCATTCCAAGTATATTCCGTATCTCCTGTACCGAAATCGGAAGTATATGTCGATCCGTCGGGCGCAACAAGCGTTTTATTTTCGATAAATTCGTTACCCGCCGCGTTTTTGATCGAAATGTTTTTGAAATACGTCGGCCAACTGATTCCCGCGTCACCGTAAATTTCAATGGTTGTGGCACTGCGAACAGTCTTATCGCCCCTATCCGTAACTTGTGTTCCTGCAACAAACTCAAACGATTTTGAAGTCCAACCGGCTATCGTGGATTGCCCGCAATCACCCAAAGAAATCTGATCCTGCCAATAAGTGCCATACAAAATCGTTACCGCCTGGCTTCCACCCGACCGATAATCGAAACCCAGCGTATAAGTTTTTCCTTGTTCAAGCCTTGACGTATCGAGCCGTAAATATCCCCTCGATCCGCTTCCGCTATCTTTCGTGACTGCGGAAGAAGCGAATACATACGTTCCGTCCGTCTGTTTCGCCACGTTGTAATTCCCGCCGTACGTATATCCTTCCAGATACGCGCCCGAAAACGAACCGTTCACTATGTACTGCATGGTTGCTCCGTTTTCGTCCGCACCCGTGATCGAAAGTTCGTCGATCAGGTATCCGCCGTACGAAGCGATCCCTATCCAACTGATATCCGTCTGCCCCGCAACGGCGGTAAATTTGTAATTATACGTTTGCCATTCCGTATCGGGCGTGCCCGCGGTGCTGTTCACGGGCGCGGCGTACCAAACTCGCTCACCCGCCGTAGTGACGTTATCGAGACGGATACTCATTCGATCCGCCGTGCCTCCCGACGTGTTTTTATATTTGAAAGACAAATTATACGTCTTTCCGTGCGGTAAGATGCCGAAAACGGTTTTATATACGTCGTTATGATTGAGTTTCAGCGATTTTCCGTCTCCGTCGGAACTATCGGAGGAGAGATTCACGCCGCTGAGTACAGGCATGGAAGCAGGATCTTCACTCTCGCCGTCATTTCCTACGCCGATCATTTTAAACATATTCGTATTCGGAGCGATCACTTTTTTAACGGTGAGATCATCTATATTGATAATTCCCGTACCTTCGGCGCGAATACGAAGCACGATTTTCTTCGTGGCGGCTTCCGTAGTACGGGTAAACGACGTTTCCGTCCAATCGGATAAAACGCCCGAAACACTGTGCCTGTCGATATATTGAGTCTGACTGAGAATCGTGCTGTCCGTCACGTCATTACCGTTTTCGTCGATTTCTTTAATGCAATACACAAGTTTTCCGGAAGCATCGGCAATTTTCACGAAAGACGAAATTTCATAATTCGTGCCGGACTCCACCGCAAACGAATATGAGTATATCCACAGTTCGTCTCCCGCTTTTTTACGCTCGATTTCCAACGCGTTGCCTGTTCTGCCGTCCTTTGTGGCGCGAACAAACAATTCGTTCGACTGATAATATGTTTTTATCGTTTCGTTATAGAAATAATACTGCCACCCCGAAAGCGCTTCGTTTCCGCCCGTAATTTCAACGGCTTGAGTTTCAAAGCCCGTAGGCGTTGCGCTTTCTGCCGTCACGCCGCCGACGGCTGAAGCCGTGGCTGATCCCAATAATGCCGCAACCAGCGCGATCGCTGCGGCAATACGCATTTTTCCGAATTTTTTCATAGATATTCCTCCTTAACAAAATTCAAGCCGCCGTTTCGTATTTTTGTCGGCCGCTTACACTCCCAGCATCATCATTATACAGCACCACCCCCCCCCTTGTCTTGCTTTATTTCGTAAAAAAAGTGCTTTTTTATAAAATTTTATCAGAAAAAACGGCGATTTCGCATTTTTTTGTGCGGTTATCCGCAAATTTACTTGCAAATCGGATAAAATCGGCTATAATTAAAATATATACGATTCAAAGTGAAACAAAGGCGGAAAAACGATGACGTCGAATCTCGAAAAAATGATTTTGAATAAAAATCTGCTGTGCAGAAAATACACCACGCCGAACCGCCCGCATTCTCATAATATGTGGGAACTCATCTTTTTTGAAAAAGGCGAGACGGCGAACACCGTGAACGACGTGGAATACACGGCAAACCCCGGCGACGTTTTTCTGATCGGGCCGCCGCATACGCACGCCATCACGTTCCGCTCTACGCCGCACCTGCATCGCGATTTATACTACACCGACGAATCGGTGCGCGAGGTTGCCGCTATGTTTTCGGAGGACTTGTACGACAAATTATGTTCCGACGATATTCTGCATTTCCACATGTCGTCAAACACCTTCCAAACGATCATCCGTCAATCGGAAAAACTGGAATCTCTGGCGGTGCTGGCAAGCATGGACAACGGCGGAATCACGAACGACGAACTGAAGAAAATAAGCATATCCGTCTTACATTTCGTGATCGGTTTGTCGCAGATCAAAACGATCAGCGCCACCCCATCTTACCCGAAATGGCTGCTCGATATCATTCAGCGTTTAAGTTTGCCCGAATATTTCACGAAATCGGTGGAGGATATCGTATCGGAGACGTATTATTCCCATGCCACCGTTTCAAACATCTTCCGCGAATATCTCGGCGTAACGCTTTCGGAATACCTTATCAATTTAAGGCTGGAACACGCAGCGGAACTTTTAACGAACACCTCGAAAAGCACTCTTGAAATATGTTCGGCGGTGGGATACGATTCTCTTTCGTATTTTATCAAACAATTCAAAAAGAAATTCGGCGTAACTCCCCACAAATACCGCCTGAATACGAAAAAAAATCAATAACGAAAAGCATCGGAAACAAAAAACGGCAGACAGGAGTTTGCTCTCCCGTCCGCCGTTTTTTTCGATATTTATTTTCTCTTTCATAAAAAAATAATCCAAACTTTTCCTTATTCGGGAAATGTTCGGATACGTTCCGGGTTTCTAATACGAAATAGCTACAGCATTACGCCAACATTTACCAACGTCTCGATATGCGCGGCGTACAGGTGTACGGAATTTACGGCGAGATCGCGGAGCTTTGCGGCTTTCCGGACGTATTCTATTTTACGCGGCTTTTTAAAAAAGTCACGGGCGTACCGCCCGCAAAATGGCGGTAACGCGCACATTCTTTTCCCCGGGAGCGAAAACTTGCCCGGTGCACGAAACGGCGTTCGCGATTTTTTTCGACGAACGCCGTTATTATCCGATTAGTTTTTATCCGTTTTGCTTTTATCCGATTATTTTTTCGCGATATATTTCCGCATATCCATAGCGCAGGCAAACAAAATAATCGCGCCTTTTACAATCGTTTGCGCCGCAGGATTGAATTCAAGGAACACAAGTCCCGCGTTCACGATCTGCAACAAGAACACGCCGAGGATAACGCCGCGGATTTTACCGATACCGCCCATAAACGATACGCCGCCGATCACGCACGCCGCGATGGCGTCAAGTTCGTAGTTCACGCCCGTAGCCGTCGAATTCGAAGCGATACGCGCAGATTCCACGAAACCGGAAATACCGTAAGTGATTCCGGCAAGCGCAAACACCAGAATGATGGTTTTGGCAACGTTCACGCCGGAAACTGCCGCAGCTTCCTGATTCGTCCCCACCGCAAACATATTTTTGCCGAGTTTGGTCTTGTTCCAGATAATCCACATCACTATGGTTACGGCAACGGTGATCCACAAGTAATTCGGAATTTGCACGCCGCCGATCTTAAATCCGCCCTTGATAAAATCGATGTACGTCTGATCGAGTCCCGCGATCGGCGCGCTGTTATTCTGTCCGAGCGACACATACCACATCACCATTCCGTAAAGAATGAGTTGCGTGCCAAGCGTTACGATAAACGGGTGCAGCTTGAATTTCGAAACCATAAATCCGTTAAACGCGCCCACCAGGCCGCCCACCGCCATGGAAATCAATAAGCCGATCGGAATCAGCCACACGCTATACGCAAGCGAGGGAAACATTTTATTCATCACGCCGCTCGATTGCAGCAGCGAAGCGCAGATACAGGCGCAAAGTCCTACGCAACGCCCCGCGGAAAGGTCGGTACCCGTAAGTACGATCGCCCCGGCGATTCCGAGCGCCATAATCAATCTGGCAGCCGATTGCATGGTGATGTTTACGATAGAATCGAACGACAAAAAGTTATTGTTGTAAATAAACACCACAAGCACGAAAATCCCGATCAGGATATACAACGCGTGATTTAAAAGCCATTCGCAAACGGTTTTTGTTTTTTGTTTTCCGGTCAGACTGTTAAAAGCCTCCCGGTTTTTTGCTCTTTGTTCTTTTTTAAGTTTGTGATTGCGCTTGAAATCCGCGCCTTTTTCCTTGCAAAAGTTCACGAAGCCTCTTCCGAAACGCTTGAATACGTTTTTTCCCCGCGCCGATTTTTCTTCGCCCGTCACCGTTTCCGCCGCCGGGCGTTCGTTTGCCGTGCTTTCGGAAATCTCATTTTCGCGAATTTCATTGTTTTTCATTTCGTCACACATATTATCCCTTCCTTTAAGCGTATTTTGCCGCCAATGCCATTATTTGTTCCTGCGTGCAATTCTTGCCGTCCACTTCTCCGGCGATTCTCCCGCCGGACATCACGATGATTCTGTCGCAAACGCCCATAATTTCCGGCATTTCCGAAGAAACCATGATCACGCCGCGCCCCTGCTTTGCAAGATCGAGTATAAGTTCGTAAATTTCATATTTCGCGCCCACGTCGATGCCTCGCGTAGGCTCGTCAAGCAAAAGCACTTGCGGATCGGTGAGAAGCCAGCGCCCGAGAATTACTTTCTGCTGATTTCCGCCGGAAAGATTTTTGATCGCCGCTTTTGCCGAAGGCGTTTTCACGCGCATCGATTCGATCACCCATTCGGTATCTTTTCTCATCTTTTTATCGGAAAGCAGCCCGTGTTTTTTATAGGCGTCGAGATTGGCGATGCAGGCGTTTTCCTGCACCGAAAGGCCCGCAAAAATTCCCGTAGCTCTGCGTTCTTCGGTAAGCAGAGCGATTTTATTTTTGATCGCGTCGTCCGGCGATTCGATTTCCAACGTTTTTCCGTTTAAAATAATTTCTCCGGATTCTTTTTTATTCATGCCGAAAATCGCTTCCAGCACTTCCGTTCTTCCCGCGCCTACCAGCCCGGCAAATCCAAGCACCTCGCCCTTTTTCAGAGAAAAACTCACGTTTTTCACATGATTATACCTGCAAGTCAGATTTTTCACCGTCAACAGTTCTTCTCCGGGCACGTTCGTTTTCGGCGGATATACGTTCGTCAGATCGCGCCCCACCATTTTTCTGATAATTTCGTCTATGGTAAGATCCTTTGCGGCGTCGGTGGAAATATACTTGCCGTCGCGCATGATGGTCACTTCGTCGGAAATTCTCAGAATTTCGTCCATCTTGTGCGAAATGTAAATAATACCGCAGCCGCGCGCGCGCAATCTGTTCACGATTTTAAACAAATGCTCTACTTCTACGCTCGTCAAAGACGAGGTCGGCTCGTCAAGCACGAGAAGTTTCGCGTTATACGAAACGGCTTTGGCGATTTCCACCATCTGTCTTTGCGCTACCGACAGGGTACTCATGATCACTTTCGGATCTACGTCGATTTCAAGATCTTTAAAAAGCTCGGTCGTATCTTTATACATTTTGCGCTGAGAAATCAGTCCGAATTTCGTAGGGTATCTTCCCAGCCAGATATTGTCCATTACGTCGCGCTTCAAAACCTGATTCAATTCCTGATGCACCATCGCAACGCCGTTTTCCATGGCGTTTTTCGGTCCGGAAAATTCAACTTCCTCGCCCTCGATTTTTATGCTGCCCGAATCTTTTTTATAAATTCCGAACAAGCATTTCATCAGCGTGGATTTTCCCGCGCCGTTTTCTCCCATCAGCGCGTGAACCGTTCCTTTTTTCACGGTAAGACAAGCGTTGTCCAACGCTTTCACCCCCGGAAACGATTTGCATATATCCGACATTTCCAACAAAATATTCTCTTCGTTATTCGCCATTTTCTTCACCTTTTCATATCTTACGGAAGTTTTCCGGCAAAGTTTTTACGTTCGCCGGAAAACTTTCGCAAAGAGAACCGATCTGTTGGCAGATTGTTTACGCCTGAGTTACGGGCGAATAAGGGATTCTCAATTTTCTCACGTTGTTCTCGAATTTATAATCCGTGCCGTCGAGGAAAGCTTTTCCGCCTTTCAGATTCATCGCGATTTTCACGATCGCGGTTGCCATCGCGTCGCCGTCCTGCTTCACCGTACCTTCCATCTTACCGTTTCTGATCGCGTCTAAAGCCGTGGAAAGCGCGTCTACGCCGTACACGGGGATATATTTCGCGCCGCTCGTCGTTTTGCTGCCCTGATTGTTGTAGCCCTTCGTGTTGAGTGCGGAAATCACGCCGAGAGCCATGTCGTCGTTATTGCAAATCACCAGCTCGATGTTCGGCGTGCCGGTATCCTGGAACAGCGCGCTCATCATCGTGTTCGCCGTGTTGCTGTCCCAATTCGCCATCTGATCCGCGCCCACTCTTTGCAGCACGTCGCCGTTCTTGTTTGCAGAGGTCAGGGCTGTGTTCGCCGCCAGAAGCGAATTTGCGTCGCTTACGGAGTACGTCGTTCTGCCGTCGGCTTCCGCGTTCCCCACTTCGGCACGGAACATCGCGTACTGAATTTTGCCGTCGCCGTTTAAATCATATTTCTTAAACGCTTCGTCGGTAGACATCAAGCCGGCAATCATTTCGCCGAGCATGTGTCCGGGCGCGTTGGGATCCGTGCCAACGAAGCAGAGATTGTCCGCCTTGTTCACCGCGCTGTCGTTCACTTCGCGGTTGAAGAAAATGGCGGGTTTGCCTTTGTCCTTGCATTTTTGCGCCAGATCGTCGCCGGCGGCCTGGAAGTCTACCGCATTGATAATCAAAAGATCCGCGCCTTTGGTGATGGCCGTATCGATCTGCGTGCTTTGCGTTTGCTGATTGTTCTCCCCGTTATAGAAGGTTACGGTAATGCCTTCCTGTTCGCCGAATTTCGACTGCAACGCGTTGCGTACGGTGGTAATATAACTGTCGTCGTACTTATATGCAAACACCGCAATCTGATACCCGTCGTCCTTGCTGCACGCGGAGAGCGCGCCGCATACCCCTACGCTTACGCAAAGCGCCATAGCTGCCGATACTACACGTTTAAACTTCATGATCTTTCCTCCTTGCGAGTGATGATTTTGCCGTTTTGGATTTGGCTTTTCTCGCTTACGAATACATTTTACAATACTTTTAAAATAAATGGAATAGGTTTTTTTATCGAGTTGTTACGATTTTTTAATATTTGTAAAATGTTTCTGTCTTATTTTTTCCAATTTCTCCTTCGAAATATAACAAATCCGCGATATTTTATGATTTTTTTTCGCAAACAAAAAAAACGGCGAAATTTTTTCGCCGCCTTTTACCTGCATTTTCACCTGCATTTTCCGTTGCCGGTTTTATGCAAAGGGAAACAACAACCGATCCACTTTTTCGCTGTACATATTTTCCCGCGTAGCAACCACCGTGTCCACTCTCACCGAATTTTTCTTTTTCAACTTTCCGCTCGCGTAAAGATAGGCGTTCTGCACGCTGTAATACCCCATGGCATAAGGATTTTGCACCACCAAAGCGTCGAGCGCGCCCTTTTCGAGATGCTCGATCGAAGTAACGTTGTTATCGAATCCCACCACGTTTATTTTTTGCTGATTCCCCGTGCTTTCCACCGCCGTTCCCGCGCCTAACGTCGTCCATTCGTTAAACGCCGCCATCGCGTTGATCGCGGGGAATTTTTCAAGCATTTCTTTTACGCGCAAAGCCGCGTCGGCGGTGTTCGATACAACGTTTTCCGTTGCTACGATCTCCGCGTTCCCGTCCTCGCGCGCGGCGCTCAGAAACCCGTTCACTCTTTCCGCCCCGTTCCCCGTCTGTTCGTAAGGACTCACGATCCCCGCCACGATTTTTTCGTTTGTAAGTTCCCTGAGCGCAAAAAACGCGCTTCTTCCGCTCTCGAAATTATCGATCATAATCTCCGCCGCCGCGCGATCCGATTTGCTGCCGCTGTCAAACATAATCACATGAATGCCCGCCGCCGCCATTCTGTCTATATACGTGGCGCTGCCTTCATAACTTATGGCGGAAATCGCAACGGCTGCGGGTTTTTCCGCAATCGCCTTTTCGAAATACGCGTTCTGCTCGCTTTCCGCTTCTTCCGAAGACGGCTCTAAAAAAGTTACTTTAACGTTATACTCCGCGGCGGCGGCGTCCGCTCCGCTTTTCACGGAACGCCAGAACACAGAATCCGAGCCTTTCGTAATCAGATAAATCCCGGAATCGACGCCGAAATTGCCGCGGGCGGAACAGCCCGAAGCCGCCCACGGCAAAAACATGCACAAGCCGCAACATACAATCGCCCAAAATTTTCTTCCCGCGCTCATTCTTGTTTTTCCTCCGTTGTTCTCGGCAATCGAAGCGTTATCGTCGTGCCTTCGTCCTCCACGCTGTCCACAGAAACGCCGTACTCTTCGCCGAAGCACATTTTAATACGCAGATCCACGTTTTTGATGCCTATCCCCATCGTTTCGCAATTTCCGGCGCGTATTTTCTCTAATTTTTCCGCGCTCATACCGCATCCGTCGTCGGCAACGGTTAAAATCAAGTCTTTTTCGGACACTCTCCCTTTCACCGAAATATGCAGTTTCTCGCCCTCGATAATTCCGTGCTTAATCGAATTTTCAATAAACGGCTGCAAAATAATTTTATTGCAGCGGCAGGCAAGCGCCTCGGGCGAAATATCCATCGTATAATCGAATTTGCTTTTAAAGCGCATGCTTTGAATTTTCAGATAACTTTCCGCATGCTCCGCTTCCTTCGCCACGAGTATCAGCTTTTTCCCGCGGGAAATTCCCACGCGGAACAATTTGGCAAGAGCAGACGTCATTTCCGCGGCTTCGTCCGCTTTTCCCATTTTGCACATCCACACAATGGAATCGAGCGTATTGTATAGAAAGTGCGGATTGATTTGATTTCTCAGAATTTCCAGATGACTTTCATGCAATTCGCGCTGCTTTGTTTCCACCTCTCTCAGCAAATCCTGCACCACTTTCACGTTCACGCCGAACGATTCCGAAAGTCCGCTGACTTCTTTAATCGAACTTTTTTCGGGCTGATACCGATAGCCGTAAATATCTTTTTCAAACGCCGCCATTTCCTTCGACAAGCCTTTAATCGAAACGCTCAGCCGCTCGGAAAGGACCATTGCGATTCCCCACGAAGCAATCACGGCAGTGCCGCACACCACGGCGATCAGAATAAATTTCTGTTGCGAATACACCGATAAAAGTTCCCGTGGATAGCTTACCGTAACAAGTCGCCATTGCGTTTTATCCAGCAACGATACGGTGTACGCCATATCGCCCCGGTAAATCACCCCTTCTTCGTTCAGCGGAACGGTTTCTTCCGTTTTCGCGCCGGAAGCAATCAGTTTACGCCTCGGGTGATAAACGTTTCCGCCGGATACGTCTGTAATATAGCAATATCCCCTGTCGCCGATTCTCGCATTATCCACCGCTTCCGAAACGGCGAGCATGGTAAGATCCGCAGAAAAACACACTTTTCCGTACACGCTGTCGCTCACCGAAGAACAAGCCGTAAACACCCACGGAAACCCGCCCGCGAAAATATTCTGCACGTGAATCGGCGAAAAATAATACTCGTCCTCTTCCGCCTGCGCGCGATAATCCGAAAGATTTTTCGAATACGTGCTTTTCAGCTCGCGTTTCGACCAATATCTGAGAATATTCCCGCCTTCATCGTAAACGATGATCGCGTTTATGTTGCGATCGAGTTCCAGGGCGGAGTTTGCGGCAACGTCGAGCGCGGCGGCGTCCGTTTTCAGTTTCCGTTTCAATATATCGAGCGTTTCGATCGTTTCATCGATTTGCCGCTGCACCGAAAGCGCAATCTGTTCGGCGGCGCTTTCCACCCCCGTAATCGCCGATCTCGAAAGCAAATCGCCGAAGCTCGAAGAAAGTACGGAAGCCATCGCGGCTATAATCACAAACGACAGCGCGCTCATCACGACGGCAATGAGTGCCGCAAACGATATTTTTTTACGGGGCTTTTCAGCCTTTATTCTTTTTTCGCCGTTCTTTTTCATTCGCCTGCATCCTCTCCGCCCGCCGCGCGCATTTTTGCGGGTGAAACGCCGTAGTACTTTTTAAATCCGTACGAAAAATAGTGTTGATCCAGATAGCCGCATCTTTCGCAGATTTCGGAAATTTTCATATTCGAGCCGAGCAAAAGCTCTTTCGCTTTTTCCATTCTCTTTTCTGTCAGCAGGCTCACAAACGACGCTCCGCACGATTTACTTACGAGCGAACTTAAATACGGCACGGAACAGCACAGCTCGTCCGAAAGAGAACTTAAAGTAAGCTCCGCGTCAAAAAAGCGCGAATTGATCGCTTCTTTTGCCTTGTCGATCAGCTGCGAAGCAGAAGTTTTCCGCTGTTCTTCCAGATACTTTTTCGCCTTCAGGCATACTTCTGAAATTCCGTTCTTCATGCGATCTGCGCCGTAAACGCGAAATTCCTCCGCAAACGCGCCGGCGGAAAACAAATCGGCAGGCGGAGCCTGATCGGTAACCGATTTTGCGGCTCTGTATACGGCCATCACCAGATTCGCCGTCAGTCCGCCCATATCTATTCTTTTCTCTTCCGCTTTTGCCGAAACAAAAGCAAGATATTCGCAGATTTGTTCTTCCGTACCCGTTTTTAAAAGTTGTTCCAGCTTCGCTCCGAATCGATCGGCAAAATCGTCGTCGCGGCTGTTCTTCGTTTTTTCCACGTCGTTTGCGTAAAGCATTTCGCCCGTCGTATCCGTTTCTTCGTTTCCGTCGTTTCCGAGCAAACTGTCCAGCGCCACTCTCGCCTCTTTATACCCGCGCCGCACATGCTTTAAAGAAGTAAACGGCGCGCTGATTCCGCAATACGCCTTATATTTCAGATACTTCGCAAAAAGCTCCAGCGTTTCCCGCACGGCAGCGGCATACTCGTTTTTTTCCTCTTTTTTTACAAGGACCAACGTAGCAATCGCCCCGTCTGCAAGCGCAATGCTTTGCGCTTGAAAACTTTTTTTCATCACGCCGTCTATGAGCCGGGCGATACGATCGTTATCCTCTTCCCCCTGATTTCCGGCTTTGTTTCCGCCCGTGCTTTTCCCTATCCCCGTAGCCATCACGTACATTTCGCAAGACGGATCGTCGCAACAAAGCCCCATATCTTCCGCCAGTTTTTCCCTTGTTCCGGCGTCCGCGTCCGCGCCGTCGAACACAAGTTTCATAAAAGCAAGCTCCCCGGCAAGACGGGTACGTTCCTTTCTGTCGTCCGTCTCTCCGTGTCCCGTCCACTCCGCAAAGTTTCTGTCCATTCGCGCCTTGATTTTCACAAGCTCCGCGGTAAGATCTTCGGGCGTGATCGGTTTGAGCAAATACCCGGCAACGTTGTATTCGAGCGCGCGTCTCGCGTATTCGAAATCATCATAGCCGGTAAGAAACGCAATCGTCGCCGAAGGCCTTACGTCGCGAACGGCCGCGGCAAATTCAAGCCCCGTCATATACGGCATCTTTATATCCGATAAAATAAGATCGGGGCTTAATCTTTCCGTCAGTTCCAGCGCCTCGAATCCGTTGCTCGCCTGCCCCACAAGTTCAAAGCCCGCCGCTTTAAAATCCACAAGTTCGGCAATCGACGTTCTTATTTCTTCTTCGTCATCCACAAGTAACAATGTGTAGCTCATCTGTTCTCTCCGCAATCAGAAAACATCCGCTTTTTCGGCAGCGGACGTCATCGTCCTTCATATCATTGATAATATTATAACAGATTTTATTCAAAAAATCAACAGCAAATCTAAAAGAACGGCAAATAATCATCGCCAAAGTACGAGTTTGCACAAAAAATCGTAAGTTTGCACGCAAGAGTGCAAAGTTTGCACAATCAAAAATTCGCAGTTCCGAGCATTCTTGCAATAAATATTTTGCTCAGATAACAAAAAAGCCGAAGATTTTCTCTTCGGCCTTACATGTTTTTATATGTCGTCTTTTCCTGCGGTTTTCTTGTTTCCGCTCGTTCCGCAATCGCCGTTTTATCAAGCGAAGTATTATCAAAATCGATTTTCACTTCAAGATGAGAATCAGGTTTTTTTGTGGGACAATACTACCAGCGTCTCGACGTTTAATTGCTTGTTCAAAAAAATTTCTTCGACCTCTTTGCCGTCCTGTAATACGGGAAAGTTGAATTTTATCGATTTTAGCGGATATTCACTTTCTCCTTCGGGATAAATATGTACTTCTTTGATTAATTCCAAGAGAAGTTCTTTTCGCTCTTCGTCATTCATAATATCGTAAAATTCTGAAAAATGTTCTAAAATGCGATATATATTTTCTAATGTTAAAGATTTCTCTTCAATCGCGCGTTTTTTATATTGCGCATCTTCTATTTTTTCCTCAAGTTCCGTAATTATATCGTACATGGAATCAATTCTCGCTGTCATATCACAGATTTTTCTTTCTCTATACTTTATGTCTAACGGCAAAGAGTCGAGTTCTTCTTCAAGTCGGGTTTTATTGGACTTAACTTCCTTTAGTTTTAGCTCGTAATTGTCAATTTCTTTAATGATGCGACTCACGTCGACATTCATTCCTATCCGCTTTTTTATTCCGATTGCAAACTCTTTATCTCGTATGAGTTGTTTAATCACCTCAACAACGAGAGGCTCTATATCTGTTTTTTTCAGGTTTGCATTATAATCGCAAAAGCCGCCGCGTTTCATTTTATTGCGACTGCAAGAATAGTACATTATTTCTTTTTCTGTCCCGTCTTTTTTCGTCCATCTTATTCTATTGGCATACATACTGCTTCCACATTTCGGACATTTCAATATGCCTGTGAGTAAATACGCTCGATCCTGTCCTGATTTAGATGCAAATTTAACTCCGGTATTAATTCTTTTTGAATGAGCCTTTTCCCAAATTTCTTCACTCACTATTGCTTCGTGCTGCCCTTCAGTAATAGAAAAATCTTTTTTCGCAACAACCCGATATTCATTTTTCTTCCCCTTTACTTTTTCGCGCATTCTTCTTCCGTATGCAATCTTACCGCAATAAACGGGATTGTCTAATAAGATTTGTATAAATCGCCCGCTAAATATCGTAACGTCGCTTTCTTTTCTCTTTTTCTTTGTTATGCCTTGTAAATTAAGATATTTGGCTATACCCGTATATCCGATTTTTGTCGTAGTGTACATTTCAAAAACCATTTTGACGATTTTAGCCTCGTCTTCTTCTATTTGTAAAATGCCGTCTTTAATCATATAACCGTACGGAGGCGGTCCGCCGTTCCACTTTCCTTGGCGAGCCTTTTCCCTACGACCGTTCATCGTTTGCTCCAATATATTTTCACGCTCTATCTCTGCCACGGCGGATAATACAGAAATCAATAATTTCCCACTTGTTTGAGACGAGTCAATTCCTTCTTCGATACAGATTAAATTTACATCATAAGTTTGCAATAAAGCCAAAGAATTTAATATGTCAGCGGCATTCCGTCCAAATCTCGAAAGTTTGTATACAAGAACATAATCGACATCCAGTCCGTTTTCCACATCTGACAATAATTTTTTAAATGCCGGTCGCCCCTCAATTGATTTTCCTGATTTACCCGCATCCTCATATATGTCAACAACTGTCATTTCCTCTCTTTCGGCAAACCGTTTCAGCCCATTCTTTTGCGCATCTAGACTGTATCCGTCAACCTGTATTTCCGTACTTACACGTGAATATAATAAGCATCTTTTACCTTCGCGATTCATCTTTATCCTCCTTCTTGTTTCCAATTTTACCTAATACGGTTATGCCGTATTTTTGCACTAAACGCGTCATTATATCAATAAACGCATTGTGATTCTCATTTTCCCTTTTATTTACATCTTCTTGCCGTTTCAAATCTCCTTAAATTTATTTGTGTTTCGTATAGGTCGCGTTACTCGGGATTTCTGCCTTGTCTTACTATTTTTTATCATTTTTAATTTACCGACTACTCTCCGTAGTAACACTATAACTTTTATTCTTTCTCCCGCCGTGCTTTTAACGGAAAGATAAACACGGCTACCCCTATCACACAATATCTCCTTATCTTTTCCCGCCATTACGGGTGTAATAAGCACTTAATGTGTTCCGCTGCTATGTGACTTCATAATTTCATACGCTTTTTTTATAAAGTCAACTTTTGTTATGTTGCGTTCCTTCAAGAACGCATTGATCTCGTCATACAAATCCCGCGGGATCATCGTCTGAAAATTTCCGTTTGTCGCACGGCGTTTTTCTTTGTTCTTTGCTTCGTATTTTCTATTAGCAATTCTTTGCGGTGTATCGTCTTTGCGTTTGACCATAACTTTCCTCCGAAAATTTTATTATCGTATATATACTATAATATATTTTTCGGAGTTTGTCAATCGGTTTTGCTTTGTAAAATTTGCCGGGAAGGTAATTACAAATGTTTGAAATAAAAAATCAAATAACAAATTT
>OMGY01000628.1_pt1 | contig 39934 bp, 33 predicted proteins | sample 1674461 | NCBI WGS metagenome assembly OMGY01 (sample SAMN05578579, study PRJEB25193) | human gut metagenome | biome: Human Microbiome; feature: human-associated habitat; material: feces | host: Homo sapiens | place: USA:Birmingham | reverse complement strand
TGGGTAACTGCCCCATTTTTCAACACCTTTCCCCACCCCTTCCCCCACCCCGCCCCACCACTCCACCCACCATATATCGCAAAACACCCCCAAGCATATGTTCGAAAACACAATATGTTGTGTTTACAGCAACGGCGGGATGCCACCTGTGGCACCCCGCCTTTCAACCTCAACCTTCAAGTTGACCTTGAGGCGATTTTTGCGTCCCTTTACATGCCGTTCACATCGCCCCCAAACTCCCCCACCCAAGGCACGTGCGGCCCACCACCGCGACGACAAGTGGCAAAAAATGGGACGGGCCCCAGATTGCCCATGCGTGCGCAAAAGCACGCCGCGGCAATCTGGGGCCCGTCCCCAAATACCTATAAATATGCAGGCCAGCGATGTGTTAACGATGTGCCAGCGGGTGCGCCGCCAGATAGACCTCGGTCAGTTGCGTGCGATCGACATGCGTGTAGACCTGCGTGGTCGATATATCGGCATGCCCCAAGATCTCCTGTAGCACACGGAGGTCTGCACCGCCCGCAAGCATATGGGTGGCAAAGGAGTGACGCAGCGTGTGGGGATGGAGTCCCACCAGCCCCACCTGGCGCCCGTAGCGCTCACAGATGGCATGGATGCCCTGACGCGACAGACGGCGGCCGTTCTTATTTAAAAAGACCGCCGAGGTCTCGGTTCCGCGGGCATGGGCCGCCAAGCGAGAACGCCCCTCAGTTACATAGAGCGTCAGAGCTCGCGCCGCGCTTCCCACCAGCGGGGACAGGCGTTCCTTTGAGCCCTTACCGCGAACGAGTACAAAGCCATCGTCAATATGGATATCGCTCACATCGAGCCCCACCAACTCGCTCACACGCAAACCGCATCCGTAGAGCACTTCCAAGATGGCATGGTCGCGCAAGCCCATCTCGCCCTCGGGGAAGTCTTGATCGAGCAGCGCCGAGACGTCCTCCACCGATAGATACTCCGGCAAACGCTCAGCCTTTTTAGGCAGGCGCAACGCCGCCGTTGGATTTTGGGCCACAGCCCCATCGCGCACCAAAAAGGCATGCAGGCCCTTCACGGCCGCAAGCGCACGCTCCACCGAGGCATCGGAATAGCCCCCATCGCGACGGTCGGCGACAAAGCCCTCCACGACCTGACGAGTCACCTCTTCAAAAGACACAATACCCGCCCGCTCCAGATAGGCACAGTACGTCGTCAGGTCACGACGGTAGGCCGCAATCGTGTTGCGCGCCAAACCCCGCTCGACCGCGAGGTAATCGAGATACTCCCCCGCCGCCACGGCGAGCGACGAGGGAGTAGCTTCGGTATGTTCCTTATTCGCCGGCACCCTTAGTCCGTAGCGAGGTTCATGGGCGTCACCTGCAGACGGTCGACACCCTCGTGCTGGCCGATCGAAGCGCGCACGAACTCGCGGAACAGCGGCTGCGGGTTGGTCGGGCGGCTCTTGAACTCGGGATGAGCCTGGGTTGCCACATACCACGGATGCACGTCGCGCGGCAGCTCGACCATCTCGACCAGGCGCTCGTCGGGCGACAGACCCGAGATAACCAAACCGGCGTCCTCGAGCTGGTCACGGAAGGCGTTGTTGAACTCAAAGCGATGACGGTGACGCTCGTAGACGAGCTCCTCGCCATATGCCTCGCGAGCAAGGGTATCGGCGGCGAGCTTGCACGGATAGGCGCCCAGGCGCATGGTGCCGCCCTTCTCGGTCACGTCCTCCTGCGAGCTCATCAGATCGATGACGCTAAACGGGCCGTCCGGATCGAACTCGGAGGAGCTGGCGCCGGCAAGGCCGACGACGTTGCGGGCGAACTCGCACACGGCCACCTGCATACCCAGGCAAATGCCCAGATACGGAATCTTGTGCTCACGGGCAAACTCGGCCGCGAGGATCTTACCCTCCAGGGCGCGCTTGCCAAAGCCGCCGGGGACCAGGATGCCCGAGGCGTCGCCCAGAACCTCGGAGACATTCTGCTCGTCGAGGCTCTCGCCATCGACCAGCTGGACGTCCACATGGCGATCGTAGAAGACGCCCGCATGGTGCAGGGCCTCGATAACCGACAGGTACGCATCGGGCAGCTGCGTGTACTTGCCCACGACGGCGATCTTCACCTTGTCGGCGTGATGGTTGGCGTGATTCTGTTTGCGCAGGAACTCGTTCCACTCGCTCATGTCGCGCTCACGCGGGTCCAGACCCAGGCGCTCGCAAATGCGCAAGTCAAAGTCCTGCTCGGCAAGCAGCTGCGGAACATCGTAAATGCTCGCGCAGTCCTCATTGGTAAAGACGCAATCGGTGTCGACGTCGCAGAAGCTTGCGATCTTTCCGCGGATAGCGTCATCGATATGGTGGTCGGAGCGCAACACGATGATATCGGGCTGGATGCCAAAGCTGCGGAGCTCCTTGACGGAATGCTGCGTGGGCTTGGTCTTGACCTCGTGGGCGGCGGCGATATAGGGAACGAGCGACACGTGGATGTAGCAGACGTTCTCGGGGCCGGCCTCCTTGCGGTACTGACGGATGGCCTCGACAAACGGTTGGGACTCGATGTCGCCGATCGTGCCGCCCAGCTCGGTGATGACTACATCGGAGCCGGTCTGCTCCTCGATGCGGCGGAACTTGTCCTTAATGGCATTGGTGACGTGAGGAATCACCTGCACGGTACCGCCCAAAAAGTCGCCGCGACGCTCGCGGGCGATTAGGCTTTTGTAGATGGCACCGGTCGTAAAGTTGGAATCGCGGGTCAGGTTCTCATCAATAAAGCGCTCGTAATGACCCAGGTCCAAGTCGGACTCGTAACCATCCTCGGTAACGAAGACCTCACCATGCTGGAAGGGGCTCATGGTACCGGGGTCGACGTTCAGATACGGGTCGGCCTTCTGCATTGTCACTTTGTAGCCACGCGACTTGAGCAGACGGCCCAGCGAGGCCGCGGTGATACCCTTGCCCAGGGACGAAACCACGCCACCGGTTACGAACACATGCTTGGTCATATTGAGTTACCTGCGCTTCCCGTAGAAGTTGTTTATCCACATCTTACGGGTCTTTATTGTAATACTCGCGCCGCGGACCGTTCGCAATTTTTCTCGCGTGCGATTGCATTTCTCAATCTTGAAACAAAACGCCGCCCGGTTTCCCAGGCGGCGTCGCTATGGCAAGGGTTACATGCTGCTATCGATCAGCAACCTCGTCCTCAAGCATTTCTTGAACGAGCATGCCGGTACGGACGCCCTCAAGATACCACTCGCCACGTTCGGTGAGGCAAATGCCATTTGCAAGCTGACCGCCGTCGTCGCTATAACGCGAGACGACATCAATCATGCCTTCGGAATCCAAGCGATCGATTGCGGCGCGGGCACGATACGGCGAAACCCCCACGCGCTCGGCAAGCGTTTTGCGCGAGAAACCATACGGCCCGCCATTGTCTTCGGTTTGCTGGTCGATCTCCATCAACACCAGTACCTCGACACGCTTCATATCGTTGACACTCGCACGACCCTTGCCCGCCATAGCAGCCTCCTCAAACCGAGCACGAGCATCTAACGCGCCGTGCGCGACCGGCGTATCCCGCAAAGGATGTTACATCAGCGTTATTGTATACCGCCTAAATCGCTTATAGGCAGGTAAACGGGCTATTTTTTAACCCAAACAAAGGCAATGTTGATAAATTAAGCCGCATAGGGCATATACCCTACGCGGCCTAATCAGACCAATCGCCTCGTTTTAGCGGTGAAAGAATCCACGACGCTCGAATTTGGGCTCGCAGCACACGTTGATGCCCAACTTGCGCAGCACCGTCTCATCCGTCGGAGAGATGATCACGCTAAAGAAGGCATCACAGCCGCGCAGCTGCTCCAGGCCCGAAAGGACGCGGGCGGCCGTCTCGCTCGTGGCCGAGGTGATCGAAAGTGCCATGAGCGTCTCATCGGTGTGGAGGCGCGGATTCTTGCTACCAAGAAAATGCGTCTTGAGCTTGCTGATGGGCTCGATCGCCTCATCGCTGATAACCTCGAGCTCGAGGTCGACACCCGAGACGTGCTTGAGGGCGTTCATGATAAGCGAGCTCGCGGCGCCCAGGCGCGTTGAGGTCTTACCGGTCACAACAGAACCGTCCGGCATGACCATGGCACCCACGGGACCGCCCGTGAGCTGCTCCCTGGTGAGAGCGGCCGAGCGTGCCGGCGAGTAGTTTTTGTCGATGCCCGCCTTCTTCATGATGAGCTTGAGACGGTCGACCTGCTCGTCTCCCACACCAGTACGGCGCACGGCCTCGACCGCGGCAAAGTAGCGGCGGACGATCTCCATCTTGGAGGCATCGCGGCAGGCATCGTCATCGGTGATGGCAAAGCCGACCATATTGACACCCATGTCCGTGGGGCTCTGATAGGGGCTCTCGCCCAAGATCTTCTCCATGAGGGCACGGACTACCGGGAAGGCCTCGACGTCGCGGTTGTAGTTGACCGTAGTCTTGTTGTAGGCCTCCAGGTGGAAGGAGTCGATGATGTTGGCGTCATCGAGGTCTGCCGTGGCGGCCTCGTAGGCAATGTTGACCGGATGCGTAAGGGGCAGATTCCAAACCGGGAAAGTCTCGAATTTGGCATAGCCGGCGGCCGTGCCATGCTTGTGCTCGTGATAGAGCTGCGAGAGGCAGGTGGCAAGCTTGCCCGAGCCAGGACCGGGGGCAGTGACCACGACGAGCGGTCGGGTGGTCTCGACAAACTCGTTCTTGCCATAGCCATCGTCGGACACGATCAGATCGACATCGTGCGGATACCCCTCGATGGGATAGTGCAGCTTGGCGGGAATACCGAGCGCGTTCAGGCGGTTGCGGAACACATCGGCAGCGGGCTGGCCGGCGTACTGGGTGATGACCACGGCCGCGACGGCAAAGCCGTTGCCGCGGAACAGGTCAACCAGGCGCAGCACATCCTCGTCATAGGTAATGCCAAGGTCACCACGAGCCTTGTTTTTCTCGATGTGGTTCGCGTTGATCGCGATGATGACCTCGACGTCATCGGCAATGCTCTTGAGCATGCGGAACTTGCTGTCCGGCTCAAAGCCCGGTAGCACGCGGCTGGCATGATAGTCATCGAACAGCTTGCCGCCAAACTCCAAATACAGCTTGCCGCCAAACTGCGAGATGCGCTCCTTAATATGAGCGGCCTGCAGCTCGATATATTTCGCGTTGTCGAAACCCCGGCGCATGTATGGCTCCCGTCCCGTTTCCATTTAATGTTCTAGGCGATTATAACGGAGCAGACCCTCCCCGATGCCCAGGCCATCAACAGGCACCAACCAAACACGCCCACCGCAACCACCGGGGACCCGGGATAGCTAATTTGGGACGGGAAACAAGGCGCTCAGCACCAACAATGAAAAGCGCCACAGGCAGAGCCAAAGCCAGCGAACGGGCACCAGAGCGAGCAAGCTACCCCCTGCACCAACAAGGGGAACGTCGCAGGTTGAGCATAAGCCAGCGAAAGCCCGCCAGAGTAGGCAAAGCGCCCTCTGCACCAACAATGGAAAGCGCCGCAGGCAGAGGACGGCGCGCAGCGTCGACTGGTTGCGCGGTTCGTAGAACCGCGCAACATAAGAGCGCCCCCTCCCGCGCACGGAACGGGAGGGGGCTAAAGGTAGGAGTCTACCGGTGGGTTGACCCCACCGGACAGACGATGACCAGGTGATCCTTTACAGGATCGTCAAGGTTTCCGTGGGGTACCCGTTGGGTACTTAGATCAACACGCAGGCGACAGTCAGGATGATGGCGCAGACGACGGAGAGCGCGACGATGAGCTTAAGAGCGAACTTGAGCCAGGTCGTCCACTCGATCTTGGCCAGGGCGAGACCGCCCATGATGGCGCCGGAGGTCGGGGTGAACAGGTTCACGACACCGATGGCGGCGGAGAAGATCATGACCATGACCTCGGGAGAGAAGCCGAGCTTAACAGCCAGCGGTCCCATGATGGGCATGGAGACGGTAGCCATACCAGAGGTCGAGGGGATCAGGAAGGACAGGCCGAAGTAGACCAGGAAGCTCATGGGAGCGAAGATCACGCCGGACAGGCCAGCCAGAGCATTAGCAGCAGCGTCGAGGACGTAGACGTCGAGGCCGGTGTTAGCCATGAGAACGGAGATACCACGAGCGAGGGCGATGACGAGAACAACGGACATCATGTCGGCAGCGCCGGTGATGAAGGTGTTGACGATCTGCTTCTCAGACAGGCCACCGATGATACCGATCAGGACGGCCATGAGGAAGAACCAGGTGGAAGCCTCGTCGAAGTACCACTGGCCAATGGGCAGGCCGGTGATCAGGGCAGACCAGCCCTGGACGACGGTGTTACCGTCGGCATCGTAGACAGCGCCAGCGTCAAAGAAGTTGGCGACGCCCTCGTTGAGGTCGGCCAGCGGAATAAAGCCGACGATCATGACGACGAAGGTGAAGGCAAAGGCGATCAGAACACCCTTCTGACGACCGGTGAGCTTGACCTCCTTGTGAACCTCGGAAGCAGCCTTGCCGTGAGCCTCTTCGGCGTCCTTGAGCTCCTGCATCGACAGGATGGTGGATCCCTTGTCAGCCTTGACCTTCTTGGCGTAGTTCATCACGAAGAAGATGGACATACAGGTAGTGACAATCCACAGGACGGCACCGAGGCCGATGATGATGGACTGGTTGACCTCAATGCCAACGCCAGTCAGAGCGTCGACGGCAGCGCCGACGGCGAACGGGTTAACCGTGGAGCCCAGGCAGCCGCAGCCAGCGCCGAGCAGGACGGTAGCGGCGCCGACCATGGGGTCGAAGCCAGCGGCCATCATGGTAGCGGCGAGCAGGGCGTAGAAGGGAACGGTCTCCTCGCACATACCATAGGTGGTACCACCGAGGGAGAAGATGAGCATAAGGACAGGAACGAGCATGATCTCGTTGCCCTTAAGCTTCTGCACCAGAACGGCGATGCCGTTGTCCAGAGCGCCGGTCTCGGTCATCATACCGAGGAAGCCGCCCAGGATCATAACGAAGAGGCAGACGGGCAGAGCGTCAGCGAAGCCCAGAATCGGGGCAGTGCAGAAATCGCTCAGGCGGGCTGCAGTAACCTCGCCGCCGGACGCGCCGGAGACGATAACGGTAATCACTGCGACAATTGCCAGCAGAGCTAGAAGAATGGTGAACGATGAAGGCATACCGCGCTTTTTCTTAGCGGTCTCACTCATGGTTCTCATCCCCCCTTCATAAATCATTTAACTTTCTCGCGCGAAGCGGATCTTCCGTGCCGTGCCCACCGCCCGACGCGAGATATTTACCAGACATAACCGCTCGGGGTGTGCAGCAATACACCCCGAGCGAGATGCTAGATGCTCTTACTTGAGCGTGGCGTACATGACAGCCTTAATGGTGTGCATGCGGTTCTCGGCCTCGTCGAAGACCTTGGAAGCGGGGCTCTCGAAGACCTCGTCGGTGACCTCCTGCTCGGTGATGCCGAACTGCTCGCACTTCTCGGCGCCAATGGTGGTGTTGGTGTCGTGGAAGCTGGGCAGGCAGTGCAGGAAGATGGCACCCGGGTTGGCCATAGCCATGACCTCGGAAGTAACACGATACGGGGTAAGCTGGGCGATGCGCTCGGCCCAGACCTCGTCGGGCTCGCCCATGGAGACCCACACGTCGGTGTAGATAACGTCGGCACCGGTGACGCCGTCCTTGACGTCGGTGGTCAGCTTGATGGTGCAGCCGTTGGCCTCGGCGATGGGCTTGCAGGCCTCGATGACGTCGTCAGCGGGCATGCACTCCTCGGGGCCGCAGGCCACGAAGTTCATGCCGAGCTTGGAGCAGACGACCATGAGGGAGCGAGCGACGTTGTTCTTGCAGTCGCCCATGAAGACGAGGGTCTTGCCCTTGATGTCGTAGTTGAAGTTCTCCTGGACGGTCAGGATGTCGGCGAGCATCTGGGTGGGATGCCACTCAGTGGTCAGGCCGTTCCACACGGGCACGCCGGACTTAGCAGCGAGCTCCTCGACGTCGTCTTGGGCAAAGCCACGGAACTCGATGCCGTCATACATGCGGCCGAGAACGCGGGCGGTATCCTCGATGGACTCCTTCTTGCCCATCTGCGACGAGCCCGGATCGAGGTAGGTGACGCCCATGCCCAGATCCATGCCGCCGACCTCGAAGGCGCAGCGGGTACGAGTGGAGGTCTTCTGGAAGAGCAGAACGATGTTCTTGCCCTCGAGATAGCGGTGCGGAACGCCAGCGCGCTTCATGTCCTTGAAGTTCTTGGAGAGCTTGAGCAGGTACTCGATCTCCTCGGTGGTGAGGTCGAGGAGCTTGAGGAAGCTACGGCCGGAGAGGTTAACACCCATGGTTCGAATCCTTTCGAAGAAATGAATTACGTAAGTATTAGTGTTGCCCGTTTGACGGGCGAAACCGGTGCGGTTGTAGGGGGACCGCACCGGAAACGGAAAGACTTAGAGGTCCTCGCGCCAGAAGGGCATGCTCATGCAGCGCGGGCCGCCGCGGCCGCGGGAGAGCTCGGCGGAGGGCACGACGAGAAGGTCCAGGCCCTCCTTGTACAGCACGTCGTTGGTGACGGTGTTGCGGGCGTAGACGCAGATCTTGCCGGGCTCGACGCACAGGGTGTTGGAGCCGTCGTTCCACTGCTCGCGGGAGGCCGCGATCGGGTCGCCGCCGCCGCAGGGGATCAGCTTGACCTGGTCGACGCCGGTGGCGTCCTCCAGGACGTGCTCGAGGGTGTCCTCGATCAGTCGGATGTTCACGTCGCCCGGGTTCTTGCCGGCGGTCAGCTCGTAGACGCGCAGGGTGCCCATGATGGCGGGGTGGATCGTGAACTTATCGACGTCGATCTGGGTGAAGACCGTGTCGAGGTGCATGAAGGCGCGCGAGACCGGGATGTCGAAGGCCAGGATGCGCTCGACCTTGGAGTCGGAGTTCCAGAAGATGTTCTGGGCCATGACGTCGATCGCGGCGGCCTGGGTGCGCTGGGAGATGCCGACGGCGAGGGTCCTCTCGTTGATGTTCAGCACGTCGCCGCCCTCGGTGTGGAACTGGCAGTCGCGGCGGAAGTACAGGGAGACGTCCTTGTAGTCGGGGTGGTACTTGAAGATGTACTTGCCGTACAGGGTCTCGCGGTTGCGGGTGACCGAGTACATGCGGTTGAGGTTGACGCCCTCGCCGACGACCGCGAACGGGTCGCGGGTGAAGTAGAGGTTGGGCATCGGGTCGATGATCAGGTCGGACTCGGACTCGGAGTTGACCAGGGAGTCGAGGGTCGTGGACGCCGTGAGGGGCATCTCGATCTCGGACTTGGTCATGCCGGCCATGGTCTTCTTGACGAACTCGAGGTTGTCCTCGATGGAGTCCAGCTTCTCGCGGACGATCTGCGGCATGTGCTGGCCGCGGATGCCGGCCTCGGCGATGTACTGGTCGGTGAACTCGGCGCGGGCGCCGGGGACCTGGTCGAACACCTCGGCGACGAGGTTCTCGAGGTAGAGGACCTCCACGCCCTGGTCCCTCAGGATCTGGGCGAAGGTGTCGTGCTCCTGCTGCGCGACCTCCAGGAACGGGACGTCGTCGAACAGGAGTCGCTCGAGCTCGTCGGGCGGCAGGTTGAGGAGCTCGTCGCCGGGACGGTGCAGGCAGACCTTCCTGAGCTTGCCGATCTCGGAAGGCACGTGCAGACCTTTCGTCATGGCCTCCTACCTTTCTTTCGGGCCCCTGTCAGGGCCGATTCGTTAGCGCCCCTCCGTGTGAGGCGTTATTGCTGACGACATATTTATATCCAAAATCAGTCCATACTTCCACCTCGCCCCCGAACGGTTTTATATGAGGGGTGAACGGCATACACATATACTTCACGCATGGCACACTTTTATTTAATAAAGTGTATTTACGTGCTTAAACGCGTTTTCAATCCAAATAGCAAATGGAACTTAACTTTATTAAACCACCCTCAAATTGCATATTTCTAATAAAGCTATGAATAGAATTAGCGATTCATGCCGCGTCTCAACCATTTTCATTTTTATTCAGAAAAAAGTTTGTCCTATTCATTTCTGGTAAACAAATTACCGTTTACCAGACGCTTGATGCCGTTCACCGGAAGCTCAGTATAAGGCCCAACGGATCCCGGCTCGCTTTACGGCCCCATTTGTAACAACTTGACTTCTCGGTATAGAAAAACGAACCCGCTTCCCCTAGGGAAACGGGTCCGTTTCGATTATCTTCGTCCTATTTGGATAAGGCCCTCGAAGATCATCGGAATCCTAGCGATCGAACTCCGCCAGCGCCTCGCCCAAAAGCCTCAGGCCCTCGCGCAGAACGTCCTCGCTCGCGCAGTAGCCCAGGCGTGCGCCGCAGGGAAGCTCAAAACGGCTACCGGGGACCAGCAGCACTCCCCTCTCGGACAGCAGGCGCCTGCAGAACTCCTCGTCATCCTCGGGAATATCCAGCTGGATAAACGAGGTGGACACGCCCTGCGGGGCCGTCCAGGAAACGCGATGCTGCGTATCGATCCAAGCCTGCGCGATATCGCGGTTGCCAAACACGATCTTGCGATTGCGCTCGAGGATCTTGTCCTTGTGCTCAAGCACATAGGTCGCCAGGGCGTCGTTGAACACACCGCCGCAGATCATGGTGTAATCGCGATAGGTACGGATGCGGTTGGACACCTCTTCGTCTGCCACGACCCAGCCCAAGCGGGCCGCAGGCGTCGAGTAAGTCTTAGACACCGAGTTGGTGACGATGGCTTTCTCGTACACATCGGCCATCGACATGAAGGACTCGGTGTTCTCGAGGGGCAAGTACACCTCGTCGCACAGCACATAAGCGCCCACCGAGCGGGCGATCTCGGCAATCTGGCCGAGCGTATCGGCATCAAGCACCGTACCGATGGGGTTCGATGCGTTATTGATGCAGATGAGCTTCGTGTTGGGACGAACGAGGCGCTTGAGCTGTTCGATATCGGGTTTCCATCCGAGCCCCTCGCGAAGCTCCCAATACTCGACCTCGGCGCCGAGCGTACGTGGGATCTCATAGAGCGGCGCGTAGGTGGGCCACTCGGCGATAACATGGTCGCCGGGCTCGACCACAGCCATGATGGCGTTGAGGTTAGCGCCCGTGCAGCCATTGGTCTGCAGAATGTGATCGGGATTGACCTCGCGACGATACAGCTTGGCAACCTCGGCCTTAAACTCCGGCGAGCCCTCGATCCAGCCGTAGTTCATCTTCTCGCGGTCCAGGCGCTCGTAGAACGTGGCGCCGTCCTGCTCATCGAGCGCGCGCAGCTCGTCCATGGTGAGCGACGAGATCGTCGACTGGGCGATGTCCCACGTGGCACTCTTCTCCCAAACGTTGAGCCATTCCTCGACGCCAATCGTCTTGATGTCCATGGCCAAGCTCCTTACAAAAGCAGTCATCCAATCGTGTTGACGTTCCTCATACAAGATTGGGGCGGTGCGAAAACCCGCACCGCCCCAATGGGAAACATCTAATGGCAGCTAGATGTATGTATTATGACCTGTACGGGTCCTTGAAGACCTTAGAGGTCCTCGCGCCAGAAGGGCATGCTCATGCAGCGCGGGCCGCCGCGGCCGCGGGAGAGCTCGGCGGAGGGCACGACGAGAAGGTCCAGGCCCTCCTTGTACAGCACGTCGTTGGTGACGGTGTTGCGGGCGTAGACGCAGATCTTGCCGGGCTCGACGCACAGGGTGTTGGAGCCGTCGTTCCACTGCTCGCGGGAGGCCGCGATCGGGTCGCCGCCGCCGCAGGGGATCAGCTTGACCTGGTCGACGCCGGTGGCGTCCTCCAGGACGTGCTCGAGGGTGTCCTCGATCAGTCGGATGTTCACGTCGCCCGGGTTCTTGCCGGCGGTCAGCTCGTAGACGCGCAGGGTGCCCATGATGGCGGGGTGGATCGTGAACTTATCGACGTCGATCTGGGTGAAGACCGTGTCGAGGTGCATGAAGGCGCGCGAGACCGGGATGTCGAAGGCCAGGATGCGCTCGACCTTGGAGTCGGAGTTCCAGAAGATGTTCTGGGCCATGACGTCGATCGCGGCGGCCTGGGTGCGCTGGGAGATGCCGACGGCGAGGGTCCTCTCGTTGATGTTCAGCACGTCGCCGCCCTCGGTGTGGAACTGGCAGTCGCGGCGGAAGTACAGGGAGACGTCCTTGTAGTCGGGGTGGTACTTGAAGATGTACTTGCCGTACAGGGTCTCGCGGTTGCGGGTGACCGAGTACATGCGGTTGAGGTTGACGCCCTCGCCGACGACCGCGAACGGGTCGCGGGTGAAGTAGAGGTTGGGCATCGGGTCGATGATCAGGTCGGACTCGGACTCGGAGTTGACCAGGGAGTCGAGGGTCGTGGACGCCGTGAGGGGCATCTCGATCTCGGACTTGGTCATGCCGGCCATGGTCTTCTTGACGAACTCGAGGTTGTCCTCGATGGAGTCCAGCTTCTCGCGGACGATCTGCGGCATGTGCTGGCCGCGGATGCCGGCCTCGGCGATGTACTGGTCGGTGAACTCGGCGCGGGCGCCGGGGACCTGGTCGAACACCTCGGCGACGAGGTTCTCGAGGTAGAGGACCTCCACGCCCTGGTCCCTCAGGATCTGGGCGAAGGTGTCGTGCTCCTGCTGCGCGACCTCCAGGAACGGGACGTCGTCGAACAGGAGTCGCTCGAGCTCGTCGGGCGGCAGGTTGAGGAGCTCGTCGCCGGGACGGTGCAGGCAGACCTTCCTGAGCTTGCCGATCTCGGAAGGCACGTGCAGACCTTTCGTCATGGCCTCCTACCTTTCTTTCGGGCCCCTGTCAGGGCCGAATCTCTCAGCGCCCTTCCATAGCGGACGCTGCTTGCTGACAGCTCTAGTTATATCCAAATTCCACCCGCAATTCCACCTCGCCCCCGAACGGTCAACAAAGTGCGATGAACGGTATATCGCATGTGATTCCCCCATGATGTACTTCGGCGTTCTAAAGTAACTTTTCTAAGGTAAACGCTCTTTTTTCTTAAAAACCATTTGCGATTGCGTCTCTAAACTTTTGATTCAGAATTGCATAGCTAAATAAGTTTTATGTATATAAATAACGCTTGTTTACGTTTCTGCCTGTATTCGATGATATTCAGCTATCTATCATTCTTATTCACACTTACGTACCAGTTGAGTGAGGATATAGACCGCTTGCAGACGAGCAGGGCGTCAGTCCTATGACTTGTCAGCGTAAGAAGTAGGTAAAGATACCGTTCACGCGATACGTCCGTGCCAGCGGTCGACTAAATTGAGACAATAGTGAATAGTGTTAGGCTACCGTCCTCTGTGGGGACTGAACGGACAGATGCATATGCCAAGCAAAATCGAAAAGAAGCAAGCCGCCGCAAAGCTGCGCAAACCGCCGCGCGACTTCTCGTACACGCAAAATCGAGAGCTCAGCTGGCTACGCTTTGACAACCGCGTGCTCGACGAAGCCTTCGATGAGTCCGTGCCGCTGTTCGAGCGCCTTAAGTTCGTCTCGATCTTCGAGTCCAACCTCGACGAGTTCCTTATGGTCCGTGTAGGCGGTCTGTCCGACCTGGCCGAGCTCAAAAAACAGCCTGTCGACAACAAAAGCAATATGACCGCCTCTGAACAGGTCGATGCTGTCATGGCCGAAATGCCCGGGCTCCTTACCCGTTGGGAGTCCATCTTTAAGAGCATCGAGGGCAAGCTCGACACCCTGGGCGTTCACCGCGCCTGCATCGATTCGCTTACGCCCGAGGAGCGCACCTTTGTAACCCGCTACTTCCAGGCCTACGTGTCGCCGGTCATCTCGCCGTTGGTCATTGACCCGCGTCATCCCTTCCCCAACCTGCGCAACGGCGCACTCTATCTGGCTTGTGGCCTGGACGGCGCCACCGACGAGGAGAGCTTGCTGGGCCTTATCGAGATTCCCGCCTCGATGAACCGCGTGGTCGAGATCCCCTCGCCCACCGGCACCTACTCCTACATCTTGCTCGAGGACGTCATCCTCGCCTGCCTGGACAGTTGCTTTGGCTCCTACAAGCCACTCGACCGCGCGCTCATCCGAGTCACCCGCAACGCCGACATCGATCCGGACGGCGAGGGCGTCGAAGAGGAAGAGGACTACCGCCAGCACATGAAGCGTATTCTTAAGAAGCGCCTGCGTCTGCAACCGGTAGTGCTCGCGGTCTCGGGGTCGCTCGAGAAGGCGACGCTCAAGACCATCCGCAAGGCGCTCGAGCTTTCGCGCCGCTCTGTCTTTACCTGCGATATCCCACTCGACCTGGGCTACGTCTTTGGCATTGAGGGCAAGATTCCCGAGCACCTGCGCAACGAGCTGCTCTTTACGCCGTTTAAGCCGCAGCCCAATCCCACCATCGACATGACCCGCTCCATCCGCGAGCAGGTGCTGCAGCACGACAAGCTGCTCTTCTACCCTTACGAGGCCATGAACCCGTTCTTGGACCTGGTGCACGAGGCCGCCTATGACCCCGAGTGCATCTCGTTGCGCATCACGCTCTACCGCGTGGCCAAGCAGAGCCGCCTATGCGAGTCGCTGATCGATGCTGCCGAGAACGGCAAAGAGGTCACGGTGCTCATGGAGCTCCGCGCACGCTTTGACGAGCAGAACAACATCGAGTGGGCCGAGCGCCTGGAAGAGGCCGGCTGCACCGTCATCTATGGTTCCGAGGGCTTTAAATGCCACTCAAAGATCTGCCAGCTCACCTATCGCGAGGGCATGGCGCTCACCCGCCTCACGCTTTTGGGAACCGGCAACTTTAACGAGAAGACGGCCAAGCTCTACAGCGACTTTATGCTCATGACCGCCCATCCCGGCATCGGCGAGGACGCCAACCTGTTCTTCCGCAATCTGTCGCTGGGCAACCTGCGCGGCGACTACCGCTTCCTGGGTGTGGCGCCCGTAGGCCTCAAGCCGCTCATCATGCGCGGTCTGGATCGCGAGATTCAGCACGCTCTCGCCGGCGAGCCCGCCCGCGTGTTCTTTAAGCTCAACTCGCTCACCGACCGCGAGGTCATCGACAAGATCGCCGAGGCATCGTGCGCTGGAGTCCGCGTGGACATGATCATCCGCGGCATCTCGTGCCTCAAGCCCGGTGTTCCAGGCAAGACCGAGAACGTGCATGTCCGCTCCATCGTCGGACGCTTTTTGGAGCACGCCCGTGTTTACGCTTTTGGCGTGGATTCGGACATGATTTACCTGAGCTCTGCAGACATGATGACACGCAACACCGAGCACCGCGTGGAGATCGCCTTCCCCGTGCTCGACCCCACCTGCCGCGCCCTGGTGCACGAGTACATGGGCATGCAGCTGCGGGACAACGTGAAGGCCCGCAGCCTCACGAGCGACGGCACCTGGGTCCCCGTGGAGCGTGCAGAGGGTGAGAAACCCTTCAACTCGCAGGAAGCCCTGCTGGAGCGTGCCTATCGCAACGCCGAGGCCGCCGCGCAGCAGCGCGCACAGGAGAAGGAACGTGTGGCCGAAGAAGCTATTCAGGCCGAGGTTGAACATGGGGCAGCTGCCAAATCGGAAGCGGTTGCCGCTCCCCCGGTGAATGAGCCCGAGGCTGCCGCAGAGCCCGCCGCCGAGGCAAGGCCCGCCCCTGCTCCTGAACCGCAGCCGACCACACCCGAGGTTCAGAAGGTCCAGGCGACCGTCATTGAGCCCGAGCCTGCACCTGCACCTCAGCCCGAGCCGCAGGTCACCAAACCCGCACCCGAAACGAGCGCCCGTCGCGATAAGCCCGCCGGCAAGACCAAGGCCATTGAGCGCCATCGCCCCGGTCGCGTGCGCATGGGCCTGGGCCTGATCGGCCTGGGTCTTAAGACGCTCATTACCGGCAAGACGAAATAGACGTTTGTAGAAGCGCCCCGTATTTGAGGAATGCCCCAGATACGGGGCGCTTTTCCCTGCTACCATGGTTGCGAACAAAACCGCGAATGGCAGGCAGGAATATGAAGCTAACCATAGAATCGATGACGTACGGCACCGACGGTCTGGCACATGCCGACAACGGCAAGGCCGTCTTTGTGCAGGGCGCCGTGGCAGGCGACACCGTCGAAGCCGAGGTCGTGCAGGACGGCAAGTCGTTTATGCGCGCCCGCACCACCGAGATTCTGGAGCCAAGCCCCGATCGCATTCAGCCTCCCTGCCCCTTCGTGGGCATCTGCGGCGGCTGCTCGTGGGGCAATCTCTCACGCACGGCACAGCTCGCCGCCAAGGAGCAAAACCTGCGCTCCACGCTCGAGCGCATCGGCAAGTTCGCTCCTGAGCAGGTTGATGAGTTGGTACAGCCCATCTGCCACACCAAGGACGACTGGGGCTACCGCAATAAAATCGAGCTCGAACCGACCGTCGTCAACGGTCGCGTGCGCCTTGGCATGCACGGTGTCGACCCCAGCAAAATCGTGACCGTCGATACGTGCCCGCTGTTCGATAAGCGCTTCCCAAAGGCGCTCAAATCGGTCGTCGGCGCACTCAACTATCTAAGCGGCAGCCATGACTTAGGGCTCGAACGCGTGGGCATTCGCGCATCGCGCCGCACCAAGGCACTCGAGGTCGCACTCTGGACGCCCACAGGCTCTTTTCCGCGCTCGCAGGTCTCCCGCGTGCTGGCGGACGCCGCTCACCCCACGAGCATCGTGCGCGTGATGAGCAAGGGCGAAAAGAAGGCCCGCCGCGTTTCCAAGGTGGAGATGCTCGCCGGAGAGGGCTCGTGGACCGAGAACATCGCTGACGACCAGATGCGCTTGTCTGCCCCGTCTTTTTTCCAGGTCAACACCAAGGGTGCCGAGATTTTGATCGACCTTGTCATGGAAGCGCTCAACCCGCAGGAAGACGAGCTTGCCGTGGACCTGTACTGCGGTGCCGGCACCTTTACCCTGCCGCTCGCCCGCCGCTGCGACTTTGTCGCCGCCGTCGAGGCCTACGGCCCCGCCGTGCGCGACCTGCGCCGTAACCTGGAGATCAACAAGCTTGATAACGTCGACGTCATTGGCGGAGACGCGGTGCGCGAGTTCCCCGACCAGGATGCCGACGTCCTGGTGGTCGACCCGCCGCGCGCAGGCCTCGCCCCCGAGGCGATCGACCTTATCGCCAGCACGAGTGCTCGCGATGTCGCCTACGTGAGCTGCGACCCGGCCACCCTGGCGCGCGATCTTAAACGCTTTGTCGAAGAAGGCACCTTCTCCCCCGTAAAGATCACGCCAGTCGACCTGTTCCCACAAACCTTCCACTGCGAGACCGTCGTCCACCTTAGGCGCAACTAGCCACTTAATCATTGCTCAGAAAAATCATTGGGAAATCGAGCGTGGCAAGCGGAGGTCTTCGGGGTATAAGACGGCTAATTGTATGCCGCCTATGAAAGGAACCCTCATGCCCAGCGTTGCCGTTCTCGCCGCCGATGGCTTTGAAACTATTGAATGCTTGACCATGGTCGATGTCATGCGTCGCGGCGGCGTGCGTGCCACGCTCGTCTCGATCATGCCCACGCGTGAGGTCGTAAGCTCGCTGCAGATCCCCGTGACCTGCGATGCGCTCTTTGATGAGATCAACTTTGACGAGTACGACTGCGTCGTGCTGCCCGGCGGCCTGCCCGGTGCCACCAACCTGCGCGCCGATCAGCGCGTCTGCGACGTGGTCTGCGAGTTCGCCGCGACCAAGCACGTCGCCGCCATCTGCGCCGCCCCGTTTATCCTGGGCGAGCTCGACCTGCTCGAGGGGCGCCACGCCACGTGCTTCCCCGGCTTTGAGAAAAGCTTCCCCGAGGGCGTCTATACCGGCGACAAGGTCACGCACGACGGCAACATCATCACCGCCAGCGGCATGGCCCAGTCGCTCCCCTTTGCGCTTGAGCTGCTGCGTACGCTTGCCGGCGACAAGGCTGTCGAGAAGGTTGCCGAGGGCATTCAGCTATGATTTTGGCTTCGCAATCACCGCGCCGCATCGAGTTGATGCGCGAGGCGGACTATGACATTCGCATCATTCCTGCCGATATCGACGAAACGCCGTTTGATGGCGAGGCCCCGCTTACGCTCGTTGAACGCTTAGCACGCGCAAAAGCCGCCGCCGTTGCCGCCGAGCATGCCGAACCCAATGAGCTGACGGTCGCGGCCGACACCATCGTCACCTTTGACGGCAAGATTCTGGGCAAGCCGGCAACCGAGGACGAGGCGCGCACCATGCTCCGTGAGCTTTCGGGGCGCACGCACCAGGTCGCAACCGGCGTCTGCATCGTTAAGGCAGGCGATACGGCCGCCCCGCATGCCGCCGAGAGCCTGTCCTTTGTCGATGTGACCGACGTAACGTTCTACGAGCTCACCGACGAGCAGATCGAGCACTACGTCGCCTCGGGTGAGCCCATGGACAAAGCCGGAGCCTACGGCATTCAGGGCACAGGAGGACGCATGCTCGTGCACGATATTTCGGGCGACTTCTATAACGTGGTGGGCCTACCCATCGCCCGCGTCGCGCGCGCGATTCAAAAACTCTCGTAATTGCATCTGGCGCTGGGTATCCCCCGGCGCCTACAATTTTGGCGTACCGTACGGATCCCGACCGGGCACAAGGCGCGGCGGAAAACCGATAGGAGTTAAACATGGATACACTGCTCGAGGCCATTGACGTCTGCGATGTCGATGGCTTTTGCTATGGCAACTATACGGACGAGGAGGCCGGCACCGGTTGCACCGTAATCGTGGCGCCCGAGGGTGCCACCGGCGGCGTTGACGTTCGCGGCGGTGCTCCCGCTTCGCGCGAGACCGACCTGCTACGACCCGAGAACACCGTCGACAAGGTCCACGCCGTCTGCCTTTCGGGTGGATCGGCCTTTGGCCTCGAGGCCGCAAGCGGCGTCGCTCGCGAGCTTGAGAGCCGCGGCATCGGCCTTCCCGTCGGCCCCACGCAGGTGCCTATCGTGTGCTCCAGCTGTATCTTCGACCTCGCCTTTGGTAACCCCACCGTTCGCCCCGACATTGAGGCCGGCATCGCCGCCGTGCGCGAAGCACTCGACAACACCCCCACCACGCTCGAGCAGGGCAACGTGGGCGCCGGCACGGGCGCTACCGTGGGTAAGCTCATGGGCCCCGCCACCTGCATGAAGGCCGGCCTTGGCGCTGCCGCCGTGGCGCTCGGCCCCATCAAGGTGGGCGCCGTGGTTTCGGTCAACGCCTGCGGCAACGTTGTCGACCCCTTCACCGGCGAGTGGGTCGCCGGTATGCGCGCCGCCGCCGATAGCGACCAGATTATCGACATGGAACTCGCAGCCTTTGCCGCCGCCGGATCCATGCAGATGCCGCTCGACCGCACCAACACCACCATCAGCTGCATCGTCACCAACGTGGAACTCACTAAGGCACAAGCCACCAAGGTCTCCCAGATGGCCGCAGACGCCTACGCACACGCCATCCGTCCCACGCACACCACCAACGACGGCGACACCATCTACACCCTCGCCAGCGGCAAACTAGGCGCCCAGGCAAGCGCCGCCGTTCCCCTAGACCTGCTGGGCATGCTCGCAGTAAGGGCCCTACAGACCGCCATCGTAAACGGAGCAAAAAACGCCAAAACCTCCCACGGCATCCCCGGCGCCGCGAAGTAGCCTAACCTGACCGGTTGCCCGGTGGGGCTTGGTTATGTTTGCTGCTCTACAGTCCTGGCTCGCACGAAGAGCACATTCAGTGCTCTTCGGCTCGTGCGGAACTCGCGACAAACATAACCAAGCCCCACCGGGCAACCTACCAACCAGATTCTTTTCAGCCCAGGCCCCTGTGTGCCGCGCGTCGAAGATCTTCAAATTCAGGCGGCCTGACAACCGATTCTTATAGCAAAGGCCCCTTGGCCTTTAGTTTGATACAAGTTCCGCACGAGCCGGAAAGCACTTAATGTGCTTTCCGTGCGAGCAGGACTGTTCGCAGTAGCAAACTAAAGGCCAAGGGGCCCAGTCAACATATCAGCAGCGATTACTCAACAGTTAGTTGAATTTGAAGATCTTTGAGGCAAGACGGTATAGGCCGAGTGTGGTTTTGTCTCCGGCACGGCCGCGCAGGTTGGTGAAGAAGCCAACCACACCGTAGCGTGCACGACGATACATGCGCTCGTCATAGGCCTTCAGATCATTCCACAACGTCTTCAGGCGCTCGTCGGCACAATCCTCGTCGGAAAGCTTAGTAAGCACCGAGCAGATTGCCATCATCATGGTGAAATAGCCCATCATGTACGAGCGCAGACGCGACGACTCGACATCGCCGTACAGATGGAACGACTCCATCATGATGCGCGTCACGCGGAACTGCTGGTCCAGACGCTTGACCATCGTGGCTTCGTTGACGCTTTGGCCCTCACGGCCGATAAAGTAGCGATAGAGGTCGATGTCGGCGTAGTACATGGTCTTACAACGCGGCAGCGGCACGTAGGCGTAGATGTTGTCTACATAGAACGTGTGCGGCGGCATAGGCAGATTGGACGCGCGCAGCACATCCGTGCGATAGCACAGGCTGTGCATGAGCAGATTCTGGTCCAGACGGAAATGACCAATCTGGTCCCAGGTAAAGATCTTTTTTCGCGGCAGAGCAAACTTGTAGCCAATAGCGGTGTGCGTACCCTCGTAAACCTTCTCGTACACATAGTTCGAGATGAACAGGTCGACGCGCTGGTCGCGCTCCTCAAAACCTCGAAGGATCGAAAGCATAGTCGACAGGGCTGCGCCATCGAGCCAGTCGTCCGAGTCGACGACCTTGTAGTAGGTACCTTGCGCCTCACGCAAGCCCGAAAGGACGGCGATGCCGTGGCCGCCGTTCTCCTGATGCACCGCGCGGATGATGCCGGGATAACGTGTCTCCCACTCGTCGGCCTTGGCTGCCGTCTCGTCCTTGGAACCGTCATCGACGATGATGATCTCGATATCGGTGGCGTAATTGCTCCCCTCCAGAATGGAGGTGATGCAATGGTCCATGTCCTTGGCGGCGTTATACGAGGGAATACCGAATGATATGACTTTATGCATGGCAGGCGATAATCTCATCCGAAAGATCGAGGGCGGAGTTGGTCACGGCATCCATATCGTAGTAACGATACTCGGCCAGGCGACCCACCGGGTGGAAGTTCGTCAGGTTCTGGACGCGCTCAAGATAGCGCTCATAGAGCTCGCGGTTCTCGGGCTCCAGAATGGCGTAATAGGGCGTCTCACCCGAGCCGGGCGTATAGGCCTTGGAATACTCCTTCATGATGGTGGTCTTGCCGGGCAGGACCTGACCAGTCATGTTCTTGAACTCGGTGATACGCGTGTAATCCTCGCTCGTGGTGTAATTGACGGTGCCCACGGGCTGGAACTGGTCCATATCGAGCGTCTCGAACTTCATGTCGAGCGTACGGTACGGCAGAGCGCCCAGGTCGAGGTTGAACAGCTCGTCGAGCGGACCGGTGTAGACGATCTCGCCGCCATAGACCTTGCCGTCGATCTTGACGGTGGTCTCGTCGATCTCGAAGAGGTCGCGGGCGTCCACGTCGCAGAACACATCAATCAGATCGTGGTCGAGCATGTGCTCGAACAGCGCGGTATAGCCGTCCTGCGGCATGCCCTGAAAGGGGGCCTGCGGGAAGTAGCGGTCATCGTCGCCCACAAAAACGGGAACGCGGCCGGTGATCGACGGGTCGATCTGGTCGGGCGTCTGGCCCCACTGCTTCATGGTGTAATGCAAAAAGACATTCTCATAGACGTAATCGGCGACTTCGGCAAGATCCGGGTCGTTCTTCTTGCGCAGCTCCATGATTGGCACCTTGACGTCCTTGCCGAAGGTCTCCACGAGCTTCTGATACAGCTCCTCGCCGCGCTCATCGCCAAAGGCGAGCTTGAGGCTCGCGTGGTTAAAGGGCACGGGCATAAGGGTACCGTTGATGTTGGCGAGCACCTTGTGCTGATAGTCCGTCCACTTGGTAAAGCGCGACAGGAAATTATGGACGCGCTCGTTAAAAGTGTGGTAGATGTGCGGACCGTACTCGTGGATAAGGATCCCGGCCTCATCAGCGCAGTCGTAAGCGTTGCCCGCGATGTGGCTACGACGCTCCAGAACGGCAACGCGATAGCCGATGGTCTCGGCGAGACGGCGGGCACAAACGGCACCGGCATATCCGGCACCAACGACAATCATGTCGTATGCACCGGCGTTAAAGCCTTCAGGCAGGCCTGAGGTAATCTGCATCGATACTCCTTGTCAAAAGCCACGGGCTCGTTAGCTGGGCTTTTCTCGAACATTCTTCGAGACATATTTATCAGAGCGATTATAGCGCTAATGCGTCCTATAATGAGCTTGCCACACAAGGAAAGCTCAAGCACCGCGGCGTACATTATTGAAAGGTAAGCCCGCTAGCAGCGGGTTTATTCGTGTGCAGTCAGGCGCCTGGAGCTTAGCGAAACGCTTGTAAGGAGTAACATGAGCGATTTCCTTAACCGTATGAAGTCTGCCGCCAAGGCCGACCTTAAGACGATCGTCCTGCCCGAGGGCGAGGATCCGCGCACCATCGTCGCAGCCACCAAGATCATCGAGGAGGGCCTGGCAAAGATCGTCATCCTGGGCAACCCCGACGAGATCAACGTTCCCGGCGCTACCGTCATCGACCCGCGCAATGCCGAGAAGCACGAGGAGTACGCGCAGAAGTTTGCCGAGCTCCGCGCCAAGAAGGGTGTCACCATCGAGCAGGCTCGCGCCCAGGTGATGGACGCTACCTACTTTGGCACCATGATGGTCAAGATGGGCGATGCCGACGGCCTGGTTTCCGGCGCCTGCCACTCCACCGCCGACACCCTGCGCCCCGCACTGCAGATCCTTAAGACCGCCCCGGGCACCAAGCTGGTCTCGGCCTTCTTCGTTATGTGCACCGACACTCCGCAGTTCGGCACCGACGGCACGCTGATCTTTGCCGACTGCGGCCTCAACATCAACCCGTCCTCCGACGAGCTCTCCGAGATCGCCATCGCCTCCGCTCACTCCTGGTCCACCTTCATGGGCAACGTTGAGCCGCACGTGGCCATGCTCTCCTACTCCACCATGGGCTCCGCCGGCGGCGAGGTCGCCAAGAAGGTCCAGGAGGCCGTAAAGTTCTGCCACGAGAAGGCTCCCGAGCTCGCCATCGATGGCGACCTGCAGCTCGATGCCGCTATCGTCCCCACCGTCGCCCAGCTCAAGGCTCCCGGCTCCTCCGTTGCCGGCAAGGCCAACGTGCTGGTGTTCCCCGACCTTGAGGCCGGCAACATCGGCTACAAGCTCGTCCAGCGCTTCGCCGGCGCCGACGCCTACGGCCCCATCCTGCAGGGCATCGCCAAGCCGGTCAACGACCTTTCGCGCGGCTGCTCTGCCGACGACATCGTGGGTGTCGTTGCCATCACCGCCGTCCAGGCTCAGATGGCTGAGTAGCACACATATCCCCTCGGGACCCTACTGGGTAAAGCTCTGAAAACGTCCTCGGACATGTCGGAAGCCCCCGCTGCGCACTACGTGCGGCGGGGGCTTCCTCCGTCCTGCGGAATGTTTTCAGATCTTTACCCTGTAGGGTCCCTGCTGCTACGTAGCATTCAGGGCATCTGGAGTGGACGGCGGCTTGGCTACGAGCTGGGGCTGAAGATCTGAATGATTGGATACCGTTGTTGGGAGCACGGGCGTTGCTGGTGATGATCACTTTGGGACTGGAATTTCCGCCTACCAGCAAAAAGGCCTCCGGAGCTGTTGCTCTGGAGGCCTTTCGTTTGCTTGCAAATGCGCGCGTTAGTTATTCGCGGTCAGGCGCTCGACGTCGTGGGCGATCATGTATTCCTCGTCGGTGGGGATGACCATGACCGTGACGGAGGAACCGGCGGCACTGATGACCTGCGGGCCATTGCCCACGGCCTCGCGGTTCTTGTTGTTGTCGATGCGTACGCCCAGCCACTCAAAGCAGTCGCAGAAGGCCTTACGGATCGACCAGTCGTTCTCGCCGATGCCGGCGGTAAAGGTAATGGTGTCCACGCCCGCCATGGAAGCGATCATGGAACCGGCCTGCTGCATGGCCTTGTAGGCGAACATATCGAAGGCGAGCAGGCAGCGCTCGTCGCCCTCGGAGGCGCGCGTGCGGATGTCGCGGGCGTCGTTGGAGATGCCCGAGATGGCAAGCAGACCAGACTGCTTGTTCATCATGTCATCGACTTCCTGATAGCTGTAGCCGCCCTCGCGCTGCAGGTAGCACACGGTAGCCGGGTCGATGGAGCCGCAACGGGTACCCATCATCAGGCCGTCGAGCGGCGTGAGGCCCATCGTGGTATCGCGGCACACGCCGTCCTCGATGGCGGCGAGCGAAGCGCCGTTGCCCAGATGGCACGAAAGCAGACGGTGGCAGCGCGAGCCCAGGATCTCCTTGGCCATCATCCACTCGTAGCGGTGGCTCGTACCGTGTGCGCCGTACTTGCGCACGTGGTACTTGTCGCACACGTCCTTGGGCAGCGCGTAGGTGTAGGCGACCTCGGGCATGGTCATGTGGAACGAGGTGTCGAAGACGGCCACGTTGGGCAGCTCCGGATACTTCTCGCGGCAATATTCGATTGCTGCGGCCTCGCCGTAATTGTGCAGCGGAGCGAGCGGGGCCACCTCAAGGATCTTAGCCATGACCTCATCGTCGACGACCGCGGAATCATCGAAGTGCCAGCCGCCCTGAACGATACGATGACCAATGCCATCAATCGTAAAGTCGGTCTTCTCAAGCTCCTCGAGCACGCGAGCGATAGCAGAGCGATGATCGGGGAAAGGGACCTCCTCGGTCTGCTTGGCGCCACCGTTCTCGGAGTGGCCAAAGATGCCCATGTCCGAACCGATACGTTCGCAGTTGCCCTTGGCGAAAACCTCGCGGGTATCGGTATCCAAAAGCTGATATTTAAGGCTTGAGCTGCCGGCGTTGACAACAAGTACGTTCATGAGACTCCTTTGCAGTGCAATACGGTCGACGCAGACCCCTTAAGGCGGCCGCATTTTAATAAGAAGTTATCACAACTTGATAAATAGCTATCAAGCATATCGCCCAACGAGCGCAAAAGAGGGGCCGAACGGCGCTCGGTCGTCCAGCCCCTCCCCTCTTGCAATTACTTGCCGTTGACGATGCGCTCGACGTCGGAGGCGATCATGAACTCCTCGTCCGTGGGGATGACGAAAATCTTGACCTTGGAATCCTTGGCGGACAGGCACCAAGCGCCGTCGCCACGCAGGGCGTTGCGGGCATGATCCATCTTGACGCCCATAAAGGCCAGACGGTCGGCAACGCCGGCACGAACGGCCGGAGCGTGCTCACCGATGCCAGCGGTGAAGACGAGCGTGTCCATGCCGCCCATGGAAGTAGCCATCTCGGCAGCCTTGGCGGCAATCTTGTAGACAAACATGTCGAAGGCGAGCTGAGCCTCGGGGTCACCAGCGGCGGCGAGCTCCTCGACGTTGCGGCAGTCGTTGGTCTTGCCACCGGTCACAGCCAAAAGGCCGGACTTCTTGTTCATCATCTCGTCGACCTCGTCGAAGGTGTAGCCGCCCTCGCGCTGCAGGTAACACACGGTAGCCGGGTCGATGGAGCCGCAGCGGGTGCCCATCATGACGCCGTCGAGCGGGGTGAGGCCCATGGTGGTGTCCATGCACTTGCCGTCCTCGATAGCGCACAGGGAAGCGCCGGAGCCGATGTGGCACACGACGACCTTGCGGGCCTCGCCGTTGGTCATCTCGGCGACCTTCTTGGAAATGTAACGGTAGCTGGTGCCGTGGGCGCCGTACTTACGGATGTGCAGCTTGTCGCAGACGTCCTTGGGCAGGGCGTAAGTCTTGGCGACCTCGGGCATGTTGAAGTGGAAAGCGGTGTCGTAGACCGTGACGTTGGGCAGGTCGGGATACTGCTCCAGGCAGTACTCGATAACGTTGGCCTCGGGGTTGTTGTGCAGCGGCGCGAGCGGGGCGACCTCTCGGATCTTGGCGAGAACGTCCTCGTCGACGAGGGAGGAGTCGCCAAAGTACCAACCGCCCTGAACGATACGGTGGCCAATGCCCTCGATCTTGACGCCGTTGGCCTCGAGGTCCTTCAGAACGACCTCGATGGCGACCTTGTGGTCGGGGAACTCGATGTTCTCGGTCACCTTCTTGGAACCGTTGGCAGCGTGGGTGAAGGTACCGCCGGTAAAGCAAACGCGCTCGCAGGAGCCCTTTGCGGACACCTTGTGGGACTTGGTATCGATGACCTGATACTTAAGGGTCGAAGATCCTGCGTTGACGACCAGAACGTTCATGTGTCTCCCTACTAACAGGCGGTGTGGCGCCGCCAGGTTACATACGCTTCAATAATAAACCCAAACGCCCTCGCGCTCGGGTTTATTGCGTTGATATATAAGTTATCGGTGCCCAAATACTCACGGCCTTTGACTTGTAAGACGAAATAGCGCGGGGATATACACCAAAGAAGATATCCCGAGCGCTACAAGCAATATGACTCGAATACCCGCGATGCTGCTCAACACAGCATTGAACAGATAGAAAAGGATGGCACCCACCGCCACCATCTGGCTTTGGACCGAAATCAGTGAACAGCGCATCGAAGAATCGACAGCATTTTGAAAAATTGAGTATTTAATTGGAGCAAATAACGAGTAAGCAACCGTCTGCAGTACATAGAACACGGGCAGCAAATAGACCGGAGTAAAGGGAATCAAAAACAGAGCAGTCAGGAAAAGGCGCACGATGCCGCAAATACGCGCAAAACGGCCCTTGTCGACATGAGCAATCACACTCGGCACAATAAGCCCCATGGAAGCCGAGGCAAGGAGCTGGACCGCAATGGTCACACCCGAAGCGACGGCATTCATTCCGCGACCCGCAAGCAGCAGTGAGAAAAAGTCTTCCAGGGCGACAAAAGCAAATGCCTGAGAGCAGTCCATGATGAACGCTGAACGAAGAATGCCGTTACGCGCAATAGCGGCACCGATCATCTTCGGGCTAATTCCACGCTTAGGTGTCGCTGCAGTGTCCCCTCTTCGCATCTCAGGAATGCAGGCAACGACAACCAACGTCAACACCATTGCGATGATATCTGCCGAAAGACCAATGAGATATGCACCGACAGACGAAATGAAACCGCCCACGCAAGCGGAGATGGCATAAGAGGCATAGAAAACAAATCGCTCAACGACATTAAGTCTTACGAGCTGGTCCTGAGAGACGCTGTCAATGTAGATCGCTTCTATGGATCCGCTCACACATGCAACTGCAAATCCTTTGAGAGCAAACGCGCCGATTAAAAGCAGAGGAGAACGGGCGAAAAGTAGGGCGGCGTAGTATCCAAGCATTCCCACGACGCCAACGAGACCGCTTGTCTTTCGTCCAAACCTGTCAGCAATATAACCAGTAGGAACCTCAAGAATGAACTTACTCACTTGGTATGCAATCATCATGCTAGAAATCGCCACCATCGAGAATCCGACGAATTCAAGGTAAACCGTCAGAAAATACAGAATGGTGCTGAAGTTCGACAGAAAAACGAACGTCATATAAAGCAAAACCGTACGGTTTTTCATGCTCCGCCCTCCAAGAGCCAATAGCCCAAACCGAAATCTTGGAAAAGCATGAGGGCAAAGCCGTCAGTCATGTGTTACAAGGCGTCAACATTCACTTGACGCCACGAGGCCAAATGGCCTCACGAAGCGAGATGACGCAATAGGTGAAGAAATACCGTCTGGTGTCGATCGGTCCAGGCATTTTGTCGATAGCAAAAATAGATGGGCAAGGCCACGTCATGCGAGCCTTCAATGGAGCACTCGCTCACTTCCAGTCCATCTGTTGCGAGAGAAGAGCCAGAAAAACTCAATATCAATCCCCCGGCTTGAAGAAACTCAGTCTGCGCCCTGTTTTCGTATTCGACGTCGCGGAAGCGGAAATTAACCAGCTGAGCCTCGGGACATTGGTTGATTGCATTGAGACAGGGTGACAAATTAATGGGAACAGCGAGCCTGCCGCCCAGCAACTCACGAACGGTCATAGCACCCACAGATTGATGACCCGCTGGACACGAAAGAACCTTGAGCTCCTTTTCACCCAAGTATTTCGAAGAAAGGACACTATCCCTTGGTTCCTCAAATGAGATGGCCGCATCCGAAATGCCAAGCACAAGTGATTCAAAGCATGTGGCCGTTGGCTGATGCCAAACATCAAGGTGAATCTGGGGGTGCAAGCTTTCAAACGAGTCGTACCAGTTTTCGGAAAAAAGACGCCCCCGCCCGTGAAGACAGGGGGCGTAAAGACGGAAGTGGCCGTCGGGCGAAACGCCGCCGTTCCCCGATTGAGCGTACTTTTTGAGATCGTCGACTTGTGCCAGGATCACGCGTGCACGACGCGCAAATTCTCTGCCCGCCGGAGACAAAACAGCCTCCCCCGCCGATCGGTCGAGCAAAACAATCTGATACTCAGATTCCAACTTTTTGATTGCCGACGAAACGGCCTGCGGGCTCACGTGAACGGCGCGAGCCGCTTTGCGCACGCCGCCGTAGTTCGCTACCGCTTGAAGGTATTCGAGTTGAGAAAGCTGCATAGGTTACTCCAAAGGCAGCCAAGGCGACGGGCTGTGCGTCCTCAGATGAGGTTCTCGCCCAGGTTCTTGCCGCCGAGGACGTGCATGTGGAAGTGCATGACGGTCTGACCGGCGTTGACGCCCTTGTTGGAGATGACGCGGAAACCGTCCTCCAGGCCCTTGGCCTTAGCGACCTCCTGGATGGCGTGGGCCATGGCGCCCATGGTCTCGGCAGGCACGTTGTCGGCGATGTCGCTGTAGTGCTTCTTGGGGATCACGAGGGTGTGGACCGGCGCCTGGGGGTTGAGGTCGTCGAAGGCGATGACCCGGTCGTCCTCATAGACAACGGTCGAGGGGATCTCGTGGTTGGCAATTTTGCAGAAGATGCAATCACACATGGTTGGTTCCTTTCTCACAGACCAAGGTAATTATATTTGGTCGGGATGGTTAGAACGAAAGGTTGTCGTCGGTGTTGGCGGCTTCGCCGTCGGCGAGCACGTCGTTGCCGTCGACGTCCTTCAGGAGCACCGAGACCTTCTGCTCGGCATCGGACAAGCGGGTACGCAGGCTCTTGAGGAGCTCGACGCCGCGGGTATAGCTCTCAAGCGACTCCTCGAGCTCCATATCACCCGACTCCAAGCTGCGGATGATGAGCTCCAACTCCTGTGAAGCCTGCTTGTACGTAAGCTGCTCGACCGGGGTCTTCTCTGCCATATCTGTTTCCTTTCCTAAAGGTTTATCGCTATGAAACGCGGCCTACTCGACCGTATCGACCGTTGCCGCCACGTTGCCGTCTGCCATGCGCACGCGAATGGCGTCACCGGGCTTAAAGGTCTTGGCGCTCGTGGCCACCCCATCATCGCTGTACGCGATGGAATAACCACGGGCAAGCACCTTGAGCGGCGACAGGGCATCGAGCGAGGCTGCCGCACGGCCCAGGTCGGATGCTGGCTTGTTGAGCATCGTGCGCCCCTGGTACTCCAGGCGGGAGCTTGCGAGCGTGAGCGCATGGCGCTTGCCATCGAGTCCTGAGGTGCTTGCGATCAAGCGCTCGGGCAGACGCTCAAAGTTGGAGCGGAATGCCCCAACCGAACGCGTTATGGCGCCGGACAAACGATCGGCCGTCAGGGCAAGCTCAGACTCGCGACGCTCAACCATAAACGTTGGGTCGTTGAGGAACGGGCGGCACGCAGCCGCATCGAGCGCATCGCCCAAGCGAGCCGTATAGGTATCCCAGGCACGGCGACCGCGCTGATCGAGCATCTCCAGGTCGACCTGGGCCGACCCAATCATCGATGCCATCGCAGCACCCAGACGTTGATAGCGCGCCTCGAGCACATCGGCCAACTCCGTCATAGCCGGCGCCACCGATTCGGCCGCCGCCGTAGGCGTGGAGGCGCGACGGTCGCTCACCATGTCGCAAATCGAGGTATCGGGCTCATGGCCAATGCCGGTCACCACGGGCACGGGACAAGCCGCCACCGCGCGGGCAAGCTCCTCGTCATTAAAGGTCATGAGGTCCTCAAAGGAGCCGCCGCCGCGCACCAACAAAATACAGTCGGGCGCCGGCGTAATGGAAGCGGCGCGGCGCAGGCCCTCAATGAGCTCTGTCGGCGCACCCTCGCCTTGTACCTTGGCACCCACGCAGACGAGCTCGACGAGCGGGTTGCGACGACGCAATGTGCGCTTGACGTCGTCGATTACGGCACCCGAAAGCGAGGTGACGACCGCCACGCGGGAGCAGAACACCGGGATGCGGCGCTTGCGCGCTTCGTCCATCAGACCCTCACGGCGTAGCTTTTCGGCCAGTTGCGCCACTTGTTGACGCAGCAGACCCTCCCCCGCCAGCGAAAACGAGCGAGCGACAAAGCTCATGCGGCCCGTAGCCTTATAGAGATTGAAGCTGCCCTTAAAGCTCACCTGCATACCGTCGCGCAGATCGAACGTGCGCTTGAGATAGGCACCCTTCCAAATGATGCAGTCAACGGCGGCCGAATCGTCCTTGATCTGGAAATAGCAGTGGCCGCTTCGGGCGTTAGGACCACGAAAACCCGTGACCTCGCCCAAGACGCTCAGCTGCGGAATGGCATCGAGCGCACCGGCGGCAATCTCCACCGCCTGGCTCACGCTGAGCTCCTTGCGCTCTTGCTCGTCCGAACCGTCGAACTCGGCGGAAACGGCATTACCGGTTAGGTTCCAGCCTGCCACGCAGCCTCCTTTCGTTATCGAGCACAGAGGCTCCGGCCCCGTGCGAAATTAAGTCCAACACATAGTACAGCGCCGCGAGGACACGAATCCCCGCGGCGCCTGCCTGTCCCATTTGTTATCGGTTGGAGTTTCTGTTGTAGCGAGCCATAAGGTAGAGCAACTGAATGATCGAAGTGAGCGCTGCAGCCACATAGGTAAGCGCGGCTGCCGTCAGTACCTTCTTGGCGCCGTTGACCTGCTTGGAGCTCATGCCCGACTGCTCGATGTACGCCACAGCACGTCGGCTGGCGTCAATCTCGACAGGCAACGTAACGAGTTGGAACAGCACACTAAACGAGAAGAAGATCAACGCGAGGGTCGTGAGCCCGGCAATGTTCATAAACAGGCCCAAGAGTAACACGATGGTCCAGGTGTTCTGGGTAAAGTTGACGACCGGCACGAGGGCGGTACGCACTTTCATCATGGCATAGCCGCTTTGACGCTGGGCGGCATGGCCCGCCTCGTGGCAGGCGACGGCAACGCTTGCGACCGAACCGCCCGAACGGTTGGCATCCGACAGATACAGGTTGTTGTCCTGCGGGTTGTAATGGTCGGTGAGCTCGCCAGCGACACCCTTGATACCCACGGCGCTACAACCGTTGGCATCGAGCATGCGGCGAGCGACTGTGGCACCCGTATCGCCGTCCGAGCGAACCTTGGACCAGGTTTTGTACGTCGAGTTGATATAGTTCTGTGCGGCAAGGCCAAGCACCGTGCAGACAAGAACAACCAGCAGGTACAGCGGGTCGATGCCAAAGCCGTATCCATAGTAATAAGGCATGCGAATTCCTCCGAGTCGAGTTACACGTTGGAGGCATTTTACCCACTCAACCGGCTAGGCTTCCCTACAGGAGCTCGATTTTGCCGTCCTTCACCGTCAACCCCATATTGCCGGAAAGCAGATCGTCTAGGCGCGAGCCCACAAGCTCAAAGCGCCAACCTTCGCGCAGGCGGCTCTGCTCGGGATGCTCAATGTAGTCGGCCAGGTCATCGCGCGAGGCAATGACCGAGGTCGCAACGCCTGAGCGCTCGGCAACCAGGCGGATAAGCGCATACATAAGGTCAGTCACGCTCTCCAGCTCCGGCGAAATCTGACGATGTCCGCGCACCAAGAGCGGCAGGCGATCGTGCGGACAGCTCGCACCGCGCTTGATGGCCATGAGCGCACCGTCCACGTCGCGCTCCCCCAATTGATCGGTACCGCGAATGCTACGGAACTCCTCAACGCGCACGGGATTGCGCTTAACGAGCGCTAGCAGCGTGTCGTCGGACATGACCCACTTGCGCGGGATGTTACGGCGCTCGGCGCGGTCCTCGCGCCAGGCGGCGAGCTCGCGCGCGATACCCAGCTGATGACGGCTGCACGAATTGATGCGCTTGACCTTGCGGAACGCCTCGTGGCGATCGGCGCGATAGTGCGACTCGTCAGCCAGCGGGCGCAGCTCGTCGAGCACCCAGTCCACACGGCCCAGCTCGCGCAGGCGGCTCATCATCTCGGTATAGGCGACGATCAGGTACTTGACGTCATCGATCGCATACTCAATCTGCTTATCGGTCAGCGGGCGGCGCGACCAGTCGGTCAGTGACTCGGTCTTGGGCAGCGATACGCCGCAGAACGTCTGAACAAGCGCGCCATACGAAATCTGCTGGCGCTCGCCCAAAAAGGCGGCGGCGACCTGCGTATCGAAAATCGGTCGTGGCAGCACGCCCACGGTATGGAGCATGACCTCCATATCCTGCGAGCACGCGTGGAAGACCTTGGTCACGCTCTCGTCGGCCATAAGCTCGGCCAGCGGCGATAGGTCGTCGATTACCAGGGGATCGACCGCGACGCTCTCAGCAGGGGTGGCAATCTGAACCAAACATAGACGCGGATGGAACGTGCGCTCGCGCAAAAACTCGGTATCGACGGCAATCGCGTCGAACTCACGGGCGCGCTGGCAAAAGTCGAGTAGAGCCTGATGTGTGGAAATGTACATATCAACCCATCGAATAAGGTTAGGCCCGAAAAACACGGGTAGGATATCGGCATTGCCTTACAACTATACTCGGTTAGTCACAGAACGGGAACGTAAGTATGCGCTGCCTTATCATCCACAACCCGGCATCGGGCCCCAGCTCAGATGAAATCTACGCATTCACGCACGCCCTCGCGCAGGGCGGCGACGAGGTCGTGATGCGTTTTATCGGCGATGGCATGGAGCCCGAGGATGCCGTGGCAGACGTGCGCGAGTTTGACCGCGTGGTCGTTTCGGGCGGCGACGGCACCGTCTCCAACGTGCTCGACCAGATGCGCGGGTGCGGTGTCCCCACGCTCGTCTTCCCCTCCGGCACAGCCTGCCTGTTCTTCAACAACATCGGCAATGCCCCCGAGGCAGCGGCGCTCGCCAAGGCCTGCCGTGCCGGTCGCACGGTCAAAGTCGACATGGGTGAGCTCTTTTGGCTCGACGAGAACGGCAACGAGAAGCGCCACGGCTTTATCATCATCGCCGGCTCGGGCTTCGACGCCGAGATCATGATGAAGGCCGCCCCCACCAAAAACGACATCGGCGAGATCGCCTACTTCCTCTCCGCGCTCGCCACGCCCAATCCCACGGTGGCGCACTTTACGATTGAGCATGACGGCATTGTCGAGGAGCTCGACGGCATCTGCTGCATGGCCGGCAACACCTCGGTCATCCAAAACGACATCAACCTGTTCCCCGACTGCCGTATGAACGATGGCATGGTCGACATTGCGGTCATCGAACCCGTGCGCACCGTGCAGCTGCTACCTACCGTGATCACCGCCGCACTCGACCCCGCCGGCAAGGTACTCGGGCGCCCGCAGTTCAAGATCATCCAGACCAAGGAAGCCAAGATCACCTGCACCCCGTCGCTGGGCATGCAGTTCGATGGCGAGATTATCTCCAGCAATTCGGGCGTCTTTGGAGCCCGCGCGCTTCCACAATGCCTCGACCTCATCGTCGACGAATTCTCCCCGCTCGGAAAATAGGAGGACCCTATGAACGACAATCCCCTGCTCGGCTTTATCATCATCGTTTTGGCCATGCTCGTCGGCTATGCGATCAACGTGATTCACCGCCGGAAGAAGTAATTCCACATTGGTATGATATTCATCCAATTATCGTCTCCCCTGCTGTTTATGCATTTGCCAAACAGCAGGGGATTTTCATTTCAGGCATTCCCAGCTACTTTATTCGGCTACAGTAATTACAGGGCGTCTTTATTAAAGTAAAGCTACAAACTGAGTACAATTAACCGCTCGTCGCATATTTCATCACGCTTATCGAGTAAGTGTCTTTCATAGATGAATATTGTTTCCAGTTCGTTACGCTAATGGGGTGTCTTTATTGGCTGAAGCCCTCTGGCGACAGAGGGCTTTCGCACGCTGGGAGGGAAAATGAGGAAAACTCACCCCGTCAACGCGCTCAAGAAGCTAGGCATAGGCCTCGCCTTTGGAGCTGCAACCATCATGTCCATGCCGACATCTGCGCTCGCCTGCACGCAGATGTACATGGGCAAAAACTATACGGCCGACGGCAATACGTACTACGGCCGCGCCGAGGACTTTGGCAAGCGCTATCTTAAGCACTACGGCATCGAGGATTCGCACGCCCCCGGCTTCACCTACAGCTCCGATGAGTCCGGGTTCGTATACACCTCAAACAAAACCACGTATCGCTACAGCTATGTGCGCGATCACCCCTCGCAGTGGGATGAGCGTTGGGATGCCTACTCCGAAGCAGGCATCAACGAGAAGGGCGTCTCCTGTTCCGCCACGCTAAGCACCAGCATGAATGCAGATGTCAAAGCCGTGGACCCCCTGACGAATGGCTTGGGTGAGTACAGCTACGCCAGCGTTATCCTGGGCGAAAGCGCCACGGCCCGTGAGGGCGTCGAGCTTATCGGCAGTCTGATTGACCAGCAGGGCGTCTGCTCCAACGACCAGATTGTCATCGCCGACAGCAACGAGACCTGGCTGTTCGCCGCACTTTCCGGGCATCAGTGGATTGCCATGAAGCTCGCTGATGACGTCGCGTCGCTCAACCCTAATATCGGGAGCCTCAACTACGATGTCGACCTCGACGACACCGAGAACTGCCTCCACTCCAAGGCCATCCAGTCCATGCCCGAGGAGAAGGGCTTCGCCGAGTACACCGACGGCAAGTTCGATGTTGCCAAAACCTATGGCGAGAGACTCGATGAGGCTGGCAGGCATCAGTGGACTCGCTATGTCCAGGGCCGAGACTACTTCATGAACCCGCTTACCAAGGACGCCGACTACACCATCGTCAACGACAACGGCAGCGTCGGCGCATCCGTCAGCGAGATCCAGCCCTTGTTCTTCAAGCCTGGCAAGTCTGGCTGGAGCACCTTTGAGCTGATTCGTGCCTTTGGCAACCGCGGCGAAAATGTCCCCGGCCTTAACGCCAACACCGACGGCGCCTACGCCATCGGCACCGAGCGCAACACCGAGATCAACCTCTTCCAGATTCGTCGCGGCCTTGATCCCCAGGTTGCCACCATCCAGTGGGAGATGCTCTCCCGCGCTGCGTACTCCGTCGCCATCCCGTTGTACTCCGCTCTGATAACTGAGGTCAGCCCGTACTTCAGCGATCAGACCGTCTCCTTCGAGCACTGCGAAGAGACCGACATCGTAAACAACGAGGAGCCCGAGAACTCAATCAACTACGTTCTCATGGACATCAGCTCGCTCTGCTTTGAGAGCCCTGACACCCTTGGTATCAGCGTCCGCACCTACCTCGATGCGCTCCAGAACGAGCTCATCGAGCAGAACAAGGAAGTCGACACCGCCATGCTGGCCGAGACGACCACCGAGGGCCGCACTGCCCTGGCCAACAAGGCCGGCAAGGCTGCTACCGAGAACACCTACAAGAAGTGCAAGGCACTGCTCCAAGAGATGCGCGCCTATCAGAAGGCCGAAAACTTCGACCAGCCCTTCACCCCAAGCGACCTGAACACCGAGACCAACGGCCTCAAGGTGTCCATCACCTACGCCAAGGATGCTCTTGCCACCGATCCGGTCACCCCGGATCAGCCCGGCACCCCCGAGCAGCCTGGTACTCCTGAGCAGCCCGGTACTCCTGAGCAGCCCGGTACCCCCGAGCAGCCCACCACCAAGCCCGAGAAGCCTGGCAAGTCGGACACCACGACCACGGTAACCACCAACAAGACGAACACCAAGGGCGGCCTGCCCACCACTGGCGATCGTTTTGATGGCCGCATGGTGGCCGCATTCGCCATCGCTGGCGTTGCCGTCATCTCCGCGGGCGGTTACTTCCTCTACCGTCGCAATAAGGAGTAACGTCTTAGCTGAGCGGACAAGGCAGCAATGGCAGCCTCGCCCGCTTAGCCCGCTCTTTTGACCGGCGGGAAACCCGCCTGAAATCTTTTCAAAAAAGATTTCCCCGCACGCACTTCGCTGTGCTATAGTGCAGCGCAACAGCAACTAGGTGCGACCGCGCCACGGCATCACGAAAGGAGCCACCAACATGAAGAACACGATGAAGTCTCTCAACAACTGGTGGTGGCGTGATGCGAATACGATCGGTCGACAGTGAGTCCCTCACGCCTGTTTTTGCGCTCTAGGTGATTGGAAGGCCTCCGGTTTCGACCGGGGGCCTTTTTCTATCTCGAGCCCGATCGCATTCGCATCACGCGCCTCCGCTTTTCCCTTGCGCTTCCCTTCAGAAAGGATTTTCACCATGTCTCAGAACACCACCGCCACCCAGCCCCGCACCGTCCAGACCGCCGACCGTGGCAAACTCGATGTCCGCGCCCTCGTCCTGCTTGCCATCCTGCTCGCCGCCGGCTTCATCCTCAACTTCACCGTCGGCAAGGCCATCTCAGGCATCTCGGGCGGCATGATCAGCCCCGAGTTCATCATCTCGGCCTTCTGCCTCACCATCCTGGTCGTTCGCCCCAACATCGGCCAGGCGCTCGTCATTGGCCTCATCTCGGCTGCCGTGATCCAGATCACCACCACTTCGCCGTTCGTTGATTTTGCCGCCGAGGGCATCGCCGCCATGCTCATGGCCGGCATCGTCAACGCCGCCGGCAAGGACGGTCAGGTCAAGCCCGCCATCGCCATTGTCGCAACCTTCCTGACCACCTTTGTCTCCGGCTTCATCTTCATGGTCATCAAGATGGCCATGCTCGGCGTGGTCGGCGAGCTCGCCGCCGCTATGCTGCCCGTCGTCGCCATGACCGCCGTCTTTAACGCTATCCTGGTCGGCGCTCTCTACCTGCCCATCCAGAAGGCCCTGAAGCTCAACTAACCCGCTCGGCTTTACAAGCTACCCCATCTTGGCGTTCATTCGTCGCTCGCGTACCCAAGTACGCTTCGCTCCTCTTTCGCGCCAACCTGGGGCCCCTCGTAAAGCCGGCTCCGTGCTTCACCACCAATGACTGTCCCAAACGACTAGCTCTTGGGGGCGTTCCTAAACGGCTAGTCATGTAAGAACGTCCCCAATGACTATGAAAGGTATCCATGGAAACGATCATCAACGTCGACGATGTCTCGTTCTCCTATGGCACGCAGACCGAGCAGGCGCTCAGCCACATCTCGCTCAGCGTGAACAAGGGAGATTTCATCGGCATCATCGGGCCCTCGGGCGCCGGCAAGTCCACGCTTGCCGCTTGCCTGTCGGGTGCCGTGCCCCACCACTACACCGGCACGTTCTTTGGGTCCGTCATGGTTGACGGCCACGACACCTGCGAAGTCTCGCTCACCGACGTGTCGCAAATCGTCGGCAGCGTGCTGCAGGATATCGACACGCAGATGGTCGCCTCGGTCGTCGAGGACGAGATGCTCTTTGGCCTCGAGAACTTTGGCGTTCCCCACGACCAGATCGAGCAGCGCGTGAGCGAAACGCTCGAAACCGTCGGCATCAGCGACCTGCGCGATCGCGAAATCGCCACCCTCTCGGGCGGACAGAAGCAAAAGGTAGCCATCGCCGCCATCCTCGCCATGCGTCCGCGCGTCTTGGTTCTCGACGAGCCCACCGCGGCACTCGACCCCGCCAGCTCCACGTTGGTCTTCGAGACGCTGCGTGAGGCAAACCGCGCACTTGGAATTACCATCGTCGTCGTTGAGCAAAAGGTCGCCCTGCTCTCGGAGTACTGCAACCGCGTGCTCGTGCTCAACCATGGCGAAATCGCGCTGCAGGGCGAGCCACACGAGGTCTTCGCGCATACCGACGAGCTCCGTGCCATCGGCGTCGACTGCCCTCGCGTCACGCGTATCTTCAATAGCCTCGAGGCCGATGGCCTGGTAAGCGGTACCCCTTGCTTGGATGTCGATGAGGCCGAGCGCCTGATTTCGGGCATCGTCGACCCCGCACACGCGGCCATCGAAGCCCAGGCGCCCACCGGTTCCCCGCATGCACCGTCGTTGCGTCCTCATGCCAAGGACGCCGAACCCGTACTCACCTTCGACCATGTTGAGTTTGCCTATCCCAATGGCGGCGCCGCCGTACACGACCTTAGCCTGACGCTCTATCCTGGCGAGCTCGTGGGCATCGTCGGCCAAAACGGCGCCGGCAAGACTACGCTCACCAAGCTGCTTACGGGCCTGCTTAAGCCTTCCTCGGGCAGCGTACGCGTTACGGGTCTGGACACTGCCGCGGTCCCCACGAGCCGTATCGCCCGCGAGGTCGCGACCCTCTTCCAAAACCCTGACCGTCAAATCTGCAAGGACACCGTGCTCGACGAGGTCGCCTTTGGCTTGGAGCTTGGCGGCATGGACCGCGCCGAGGCTCTGCGTCGTGCTCAACTTGTTATCGACCGCTTTGGCCTGCCTGCCGATGAGGCACCTTTCTCACTTTCGCGCGGCCAGCGACAAATGGTGGCGCTTGCCTCCGTCGTAGTGGTTGAGCCCAAGATCGTCGTGCTCGACGAGCCCACGAGCGGCCTTGATTACCGCGAGTGCATGACCGTCATGGAAACGGTGCGCACCATGGCCGAGCGCGGCTGCGCCGTGATTATGGTCTGCCACGATATGGAAGTCGTCTCGGATTTTGCCGAGCGCATTGTGGTAATGGCCGACGGTCGCATCCTCGACCGCGGCCGCACGCACGAGCTATTCTCGAACATCGATCTCATGCGGCGTGCCTACGTGGAGCCTCCCCAGGTTATTGAACTCTCGCGCCGTCTGGCATCTTCCGTCTCGCCCGCTTTTGCGCAGGTGAGCGAAGTCACCGATGTCGTTCGAATTACCAAGGAGATGGTCCGCCGTGATTAACGTCATCGACTACATGCCAAGCGATACGCTACTGCATCGCCTGAACCCCGTCGTCAAACTGGGCCTCGCCGCCGCCATCATCGTCGGCATCTTCTTGTCCGACACCTACGTGGCGCTGCTGGGCTTTTTGGCACTCACCCTTGCGCTGGGCGCCTATGCCGGCGTCGTCGACCGTCTGTTCTCGCTGCTCAAGTTGCTGATTCCGCTCGCGCTTATCATGCTGGTGCTCCAGCTGGCCTTTATGCGCGATGGCAACGTGGTGTGGGGTTTTATCACCGACACGGGCCTCATCACAGGATCGAAGGCCTGCCTGCGCCTGCTGGGTGTGGCGTTACCACTCATCCTCATGCTCATGGTGACCAAGCTCAACGACCTTGCCAACGCCTGCGTCGAGGTGCTGCACGTACCGTATCGCTATGCCTTCACCTTTACCACGGCGCTGCGCTTTGTTCCGGTGTTTGGTCAGGAGATGAACGCCATCATGGAAGCGCAGACCGCACGCGGCGTCGAGTACGACACCAAGAACCCCATCAAGAAGCTTAAGCTCATGCTGCCACTGTGCGTGCCACTGCTCATCTCGAGCGTGGGCAAGACCGATGCCACAGCTTTGGCGGCAGAACAGCGCGGCTTCTATCTGCGTACACGCGTCAGCTCGTACAAGCGCTACCCCATCAAGGGCCTGGACATCGCCGTGCTCATCGTCAGCATCGCCCTCATCGCCATCGGCTTCCTGTTCTAGTTCACCACCGACAGCAACTGCCCAACGCAAAAGGCCTCGGCTCGTACCAAACGAGGCTTATAGGACAAAATGTGTGTCCCGATAGAACATCCGTTTCCATCCATTAATC
>OMGY01000623.1_pt1 | contig 40027 bp, 45 predicted proteins | sample 1674461 | NCBI WGS metagenome assembly OMGY01 (sample SAMN05578579, study PRJEB25193) | human gut metagenome | biome: Human Microbiome; feature: human-associated habitat; material: feces | host: Homo sapiens | place: USA:Birmingham | reverse complement strand
CTGAAGATTCTAAAAATATGCGAGTTGTAGTAAGTGCTTTAACAGAACATCCTACCGTATGGACGGTGACTAAGGTTGAAAATTCAATGCCATTTGGTATTCAAAAGCTTACTATATATACGGCATTTTGGAATGAGCATACTGATTATGTTAATCTTGAAACAGGCGAAATGTATGCGGATTATTTCGATTCAGAAATCATCCCAACAGATCCAGATACTAAACCAACTCCATCACCAGTTACAAATATCTTGGCTACGATTACTTCATCAGCATCAACAATTAAAGTTGGTGGCTCTTATCGAACACTTAATATCAAACTTTCAAATAATTCTGGTGAAGATGTTACTGATACATTTGATAGTAAATCAAATTTTGATTGGCACTTTGAAATAGATGATGAAGAATATAAAAGTATTATCAGAAACGACATTTCTTTCTGCCAAATGAAAATAAAGTTTCCTGATGATTATGATTATGTTGGTAAGATTCTGACTATTTACTGCACTATTACAAATGAGACTATTACAATTGAAAGTAATAAATTACAATTAGAAATAACAGATTAAGGAGGTAATATGATAGAAGATAAAATAGTATCTAAAACTGATTTGCTAAACAAACTTCGAGCATATAGAAGAATTCCTGATGACGATAATATTGTTTACAAACAAAAAATTGAAAAGACATTATTGTCGAATCCTTATCTGTTATATGCTCTTAATGAAAAAGATTTAGAATCCGAACTTTTTAATGATAAGGGAAATATAAATTGGGAATGGGATGAAAAAAATAAAAAATATGAACCGCTTGGAGAATGGGATAGATATTTTGGAAGCAATTCAAATATCCGTCCTTTTTTATTTATTCCAGATACTCAAACGGAAGTAAAACATTATATATGTTATCAAGTTGGTTTTGATGAAATTCCAAGATATTCTCAAATAAATAAAAATACAGAAATAACATTCACAATATTTGTTCATGGAAATGACCGTATGGATAAACTTACAGGCTTGCCTCGTCATGATTTAATAGCTTCTATTATACGAGAACAATTTAATTGGTCTAATATCTTTGGGTTGCAGACAAAATTAATCTCGTCTAAAGAATCTATGATAGATAATAACTATGTAGTAAGAACATTGGTATTTCAGATTTACTATGATATTAATGGAATTACATATAGCCCGTTTGGTGAGCAATCGTACATAAGGAACAATGAATCTTGGCAATAGGCAAGGAAGAATACTATGAGAATGATGAGTTAAAGATATATCGTGGTGAAGATTTTATAGTTCAAAAACATATTATCTTACATCAACCTACATTGGGTGAAATATGTGATTTTTCAGAGAAAGATTATTATTCAATGTTGTATAATTTTACAGCTACGCCACAATCTTTAAAGGTACAATTATGGGAAGGTGGAATAGATTATACTGAAATACAACCATTTCAATTATTCTATACACTGCTCTATAAAGCATTCCCAATTAAAAAAACTTCTATTATATTTGGAGATTTAGATTTTTCTAAATTTCAGGTTCGACAAAAAGAAGATGATGATTCAATTTTTTTGTATCAAGCAATTCCTACAGGGAATATCTATGAATTAATTGGTAGTAATATAAAAGGTAAAAAGTTACATCATTTTACAAGTTTAATTGATGCTGCAAAATTCGTTAATACAGATGAAGATACTTTAATAAATCAATTATCAGAAGATAATAGATTCGGCAATTATATCTTCGATGAGGTATCTTTAGAATCAGTAATAATAGATGAATTTACCTATAATATGATAATTGATTATCTTTGCAAAACACATTTCATTGAAAGAGATTTTAGAATTCCAGCTAATAATTCTACTAAAATGGTATTAATAGAAGATGCAAAAGAAGAAATGGAACGAGCAAAAAATAAAGAATATCATTCTCAATTAAAAAATATGATATCCGCTATGATCAACTCAGAAGGATTTAAATATAATCATGAACAAGTTTGGAATATGAAAATTAATGCGTTTATGGATGCAGTTAAACGTATAGGAAAAATTAAAAATGCACAATTATTGTTGCAATCTGGCTATTCTGGTTTCGGAATAAGCTTTGATGATATAGACAAAAAACAAATAGATTGGCTTGGAGAACTCGATTAGAGTTCTTTTTTTTATTGCCACAAAATTATTAAGGAGGAATAAAAATGGCTAACTTTAACCCAAATGAATTAATTCTTGAGAAAATTAGAGCCGTAGAGGAATATGATCCTGCTACAATGGAGCTTACTGGTAGATATACACAGGTCGAAGATCCATCTCTTAAAACAAGTGCCGATGGTACAGATGTTACTGATGCAATGGGTACACCAATCCAGACATTCTATCAGGCACAGAAAGGTACATTTGATTTCACTAACTCACTCTTCTCTCTTGATCTTGCTGCTTCACAGTTTGGTTCAACAAAGGCTGTAGCTTCTGATACAAATAAGATTAAGATGCCTGTATCTGAGACAATTGCAATTGGAGCTGGTGCAACTGTAGAGCTTAAATATGTTCCAGTTGGTACAAAGGGTGCAGAGGTTAAGTATGTTAAGGTTATTAATGACAATAACACATTCGGTAAGACATATACTGTATCTGCTACAAAGGGCGAAGACAAGTTCACTATTGATGCAGCTAATAGAACAATTACTCTTCCAGAGGGAACAACTGGTCGTGTATTTGTAAACTATGAGAAGGAGACAGCTACAGCAGTTCAGGTAATTAAGAGAACTGATGGTGTACCAGAGGTTAAGACACTTCTTATCCATGCAATCTTCCACGATCCATGTAATAAGAACCTTGTATATGCTGGTGTTATCCGTTGTCCAAGAGCACAGATTGATCCATCAAGCGTAGAGCTTTCTCTTAAGTCTGATGGTAAGCATCCAGCTTCTTATGTTCTTAATAAGGAGTACTGTGCTGAGGATGGTAAGCTTTTCGATATCTTAGTATCTGAGGACTAATTTAAAAAATAAGAGTGGTTGAAATATACCACTCTTATTATGAAAGGAATTATTATATGTCATTAGAAAATAACGCAATTTGCACAATATGTGGAAAACCTTATAGAGTTTGTCATACATGTCAGAATATTAAAACTTATACTCCTTGGAGAACAGTAACTGATACTCTTCCACACTATACAATTTATCTTGCGATTTATGAATATAATAAAACAAAAGATAAAGCAAAAGCAAAAGAAGAATTATTAAAATGTGATTTATCCGAGTTGGATAGTTTTGATAAAGATATTAAAAAGGTCATTAATGAAATTTTAGGAGATAATAAAAAGACAGTTAATACTACTCCTAATAAAGAACAGACTTCGAAAACTGATAATAAGTTGGTACAGAAGAAATGATTATATTGAATAGTAAGTTAAATTTTTTAATTGTATAGGGTTACGCATTTACTATTCAGTATTTTGTGTAGCCCTATTTTTTACGTTTATTAAACAATATATAAACAGAATGGAGTGAATGGATATTAAAGAATATAGTGACGTATTTAATTGGGAATACGATTCAGAAGATGTAATTTACATTCCTAATATGACTCAAAATTGTATGTATTTAAGTTCACCTTTGTCACGAGGGAAATTAGTTGATATTTTTCCAGGCAGAAATAAACGTGTTGTTTTTGCCTGGCTAAAATCAAAAGAAATAAATGAGTTATATAAAGAATGGAATAGTAAGAAAATTGATGAAGAGGAGGACTAATTAATGAAAGATTTTTTAGGAAGCTTAGATTGGATGACACTGCTCTCTGCTATTTGGACAGTAATTTTAGTTCCAATTGGAACACAGATTTATAAATATCTGAAGACAAAGAAACTTGATAAGTATGCTGATATCCTTATTAGAGAAGTAAAGAATGCAGTTAAATGTGTGTATGAGACTGAGGTAAAGGATATAAAAGGTACATCTGATTGGACAGACGAGAAAAAGCAAGAAGTTTGTGAAATTGCAAAGGCAAAAGCTATTCAGGCATTAAACAAATCAGTTTATGAGTGCTTGAAACAGGCAAATAGTGACTTCGATGAATATCTAAATAGTTTGATTGACACGAGTTTGTACGATCTAAAACATGAAAACTAAATAACTAAATATAACAATTTAGAGACTCAAAAGAGTCTCTTTTTTATTACAGAAAAATATGGAGGTAATTACAAATGGCAAGTTATAACATACATGGTGGGCATAATCCTAAAGGTAAAATTGCTTGTGGTGCTGTTGGATTACTTGATGAATCTGAACAGGATCGAATCATAAAAAATAAAGTTATCTCAATTCTTAGAGCAAACGGACATACAGTATATGATTGTACTGAAGATAATGGCACATCGCAGAGAGATGTACTTAAAAAGATTGTTGCAAAATGTAACGCTCATAAAGTAGATCTTGATGTATCTATTCATTTTAATTCAGGAGCAAACGATACAAATGGAAATGGAGCTACAACAGGTAGTGAGGTATGGATTTACAAAAATAGTTCTTCATCAAAAACAGCAGCTCAGAGAATTGTAAATAATTTGGCTTCTGTTGGATTCAAAAACAGAGGTATAAAAACAAGTACAGGATTATATGTACTTAGAAAGACAAAATCACCTGCTTTACTTGTAGAGGTTTGTTTTGTAGATGATAAAGATGATTACAATTTATATATTAATAACGTAGATAGAATCGCCAAAGCTATTGCGGATGGAATCGTTGGTGTAACACTTTCTAGTGGGAATAGTACTTCGTCTACGCCTGCCCCAACTCCTACAACTACTAATCAGTTGTATAGGGTTAGAAAATCATGGTCTGATGTAAAATCACAGACTGGTGCTTATAAAGACATAAGTAATGCAAAAAGAGAATGTCCAAATGGATATAGTGTATTTGACTCCAATGGCAATGTTGTTTATACCAATGGAACAATTCAAGCAACAAATACTGCTCCAACTGTAACAGCTAAACCTAGTGCGCCTGCAAGTTCATCTTCTACTACAAGTAAATATTATCTTGCAAATGCAAGAGTAAGAGGTTGGCAATCTGCAATGAATAAAGGGTTTGATCTCAAAGGAAATAATAAACTTGTTGTAGATGGTAAATTTGGAGAAGCTTCACAGTCATGTGCTTCAAGCCATAATCTGTGGAGTGGACAGAAACACAACTGCCCGACAGCAATCAAGTGGCTCAGAAAAACATTACATGATACATACAGATTTACAAAATTACCAATCACAGGTAAATGGGATGCATATCTTACAACATGCGTAAAAGTATTTCAGAAGAATCGTGGACTCACTCAGGATGGTCGTGTTGGACTTGTTACTACTTATTACTTATTAAAAGGGTGAGTGTGTAATATAAATGGACGAGATAAAAGCATTAATAAATTTAGATTTTCCAACCGTCATCTTGGGTGTATTTATTATCATCTTAGGAATTGATAAGATAATATTTTTACTTCAGAAAGCGAAGAAAGCTTTACGTGTAAAACTTGGTTATGAAATTGATAAAGAGACTCTTGACAAAAGAATAGCCACGCTGGAAAAACATGATAACTGGCAATATAAAGAGATAACTAAAATGTCTAAAGGTATAGAGAATATTGAATCTGAGCTATTAGATAATAACTTGGAAAGAAAACGCAAATATATTTTAGATTTTTGTTCTTCTCTGTCAAATGGTCAGAAACAAAACAAAGAGGCTTTCAATAATGTCTTCAAGACATATAAAAAGTATGAAGAACTGCTTGCGGCTCATAACATGGAAAATGGTCAAGCAGAAGAAAGCATGAAATTTATTTCTGAAAAGTATCAGGAATGTCTACGAAATATGGAATTTAAATCCTAATTTTTTATTATACCATAAAATCCAGTAATTCAACTTATGAATTTCTTCCTTATTATATATGTATAGAAAAACAGATTATACACAGACTAAATACATGAAGAATGAAATAGGCAGATATAGGTATCAACAGAATATATCAATATCAGAACTTGCGAGACGTACAGGGTTGTCAGCAACTGCTATATCTAATCTTGAAAATGGATATACTTCTGATATACTACTCTCTCATGCAGTATCTTTATCTCATGCATTACATGTTGATTTGTACGATTTGTTTTGTATTAAAAGATAAGGAGAATTGGTATGGATATGGAGAAAACATTTTACAACGTAATCTGTGAAGAATTGGAATTATTAGGAGGTAAAGTAATTCATATTGATAAGAACTTTGGAGATATGAATGAAGTACATAATTTCGTAATAAGTAATATAGGTAAATATCCTAATGCACATTGGGAACTACGACCTATCACATTTAGAATTTAATATTAAAGGAAAGAGCAGTTTCTTCGGAGGCTGCTCTTTTGTTATGTAAGGGAGTGAATGGGAATAGCACAAAATCCAGGAAAAATTTTTGAACAAGCTATAAAAGATTCTGTTCCAAATACATGTTGGATTTATCGTTTTAGAGATAATGCTGCATCATTTGGGAATGGAAATAACACTAGATTTGCTAGTAGTAATATTTGTGATTATCTTCTATTTGACGATAATTCTAGAACATTGTATTTACTCGAACTAAAATCAACTCAGTCAACAAGTCTACCATTATCAATGATTAGAGATAACCAGATTAAATCCCTACAAGAAGCAAGTAAACATAATCTTGTCGCAGGATTTATTTGTAATTTTAGAAATGAAAACAATGACACATTCTTTATAGAAATCGGTGATTTCGTAAAGATGATGGAAGATATAAATAAGAAGTCATTCAATATTAGTGACTTGAAAATTAATAATGCTATTCCAATAAATAGCAAAAAGAAACGAACTAGATATACATATGACATTCAGAAGTTTGTAAATGAATCACACTTATAATCAAAAGGTGAACAATTATGACAGATGAGGAAATCCTTGATTATTTGAGAAAGCATAATTTCCGAGTACATGCCCATAATGGTGTGGATTTATTCAATGGAAGTTATCAAATTAAACATAAATTTTATGATGATGCAACAGGAACAATGACAGTTATCACACCCAATAATATATTCACTTTTGACTGGATATTGGGTGATGGTACACCTAGGAAATAAAGGAGAAAAAGAAATATGAGACTTTTAGAGTTTGTAGAAAAATATAATAACACAGCAAATACATTAAGGGGACAGCTATTAAGCACAATTAAAATCACCCCATACATTTCAATCATTAAAAAAGATGCCTATGCTCAGTTAATCGTAAATAAAACAACATTTGAGCAGGAAGCTTATGATGATAATGGTAAAACAAAATATCGTAAAACAGATAAAATCAGAGTAAATTCTGTCGCTCAGTATATACAGTTTTGTCGTGCCGCAATTGAATTATATACTGATCTTGAAATTGATGAGGATGATAAAGGCTTTATTAATGGATATGATGCACTCAAATCATCTGGATTACTTGATATTTTAATGGTTGGCTCTGATAAGGCTGATCCGCTTATTCCTATGAGTGAGTTAAGTGAGTTTAAGACCATTTTAACAATGAAACAATCAGATATTCAGTTTAATGAGACAACTACTCAGGCGTTTATTAGCAAGCAGATTGAAAGAATTTCTGATTTGGCAGATGCTACTCTCACACCACTTGTCAAAGTTATAAGTAATAAGCTTGATGAGATTCCAAAAGAAGATTTAGAAGGAAAAATTCTTGAGTTTGCAAAGAATGGCAATTTCAAAGAAGTCTAAGTAAATTCAAATTTCTTATGGAGATTTACACATGTCAAAAAAGAAAAAGAAGAAAAATAAAATTAAGTTAATTCCTCGCAATACAAATACTACTACTGGACTATTTGATTGGAGTGGATTCTTCCGAAGGAGAAATAATATTATGATTACAGCAACAGAAGCTAGAAAAATTACAGAAGAAAGCCGTTCTAAGTTGCAGAGAACCATTGATGAGATTGATTATTATATTGATGATGCTATTTATAAAGGTAAACATACAGTTATGGTTGATGGCTTTATTAGTAAAGAAACTGTTGAAACTTTAAAGGAATATGGTTATGCAGTAATGGAATCTGATACACGTTTTCAGGTGGTATGGTAAATGATAGGTGGAATATTATACGGACTTCTATGCGGATGGATTCTTACATTATTCAATATAGATGAAATTTGTATTGAAGTGTTGCAACCAATTATTCCATTTGTATTAACCACTGCACATTACTATTTTATGTTTGGAGTTGTAGGGTTAATATACGGAATTATACATAAGGATTAAATATTTAGGCTCTATACGTGTCATAGCGTATAGGGTTTTTCTTATGGAGAGTTAAGTGATTATACACTGCTCTCCTATTTTAGTGTAAAAATAGTGAAATTATAGTGAAATTTTGGAGGTGATTGGAATGGCAAAGATAAGCCCAGAGTTGAAGAAACAACTACATGCTATTGCACAAAAACAAGCAGAAAAGATAGCAAAAGAATTTGAAGATAAAATGACTGAACATTATAGAAGTGTTCTTGATTGGTATTATGGAGAGCCATATCAGACGAATCCTCCACACTATGATAGAACGGGCAATTTAAGAAATTCATATATTCCATATTTTAAATCTACTAATTCAAGTGTGATTAGTGGAATTGAGATATCTGGTGAAAGTATGAATGACTATGGTAAAAAATCAAGAATTTCTGGTGAAGATTATGTAAGCAAATTCTTTTTTAATCCATTAGGAACTTGGCATGGTGGTGATTGGCATGGCGGATATGGTGTGCCAGCTAATTTCAATGCATATAACGAAATGGTTAATTTTTACAAATATATAGTAAAAGATTTTAGAAAGAAATATGAAATATAGGAAGGAGAAGTTAAATGGTTGAAGAATTAAAACTTGCCATAAAAATTGATGATGCAACTATTGAGCAATCACTATTGAAACAGTTTGCTAATGCACAAAAAATGGCTGACAAAGTTGTTCTCGATTTCAAAAATGTAAACTTCGATGATAAACAGATTGAAGCTAAATTTAAGGAAATGCAGAAGAAGGCAGGTCAGAATCCGATTGATTTTAGCATTAGTGGTAATACACTTGATATGCTTGGTCAGATTGATAAAAGACTTACTGAGATATTCAGTATTGGAAAAGGGAAATCATTTATTGACTCCTCTTCTACTGATGCTGATATAGGCAAGATAGAGAATAAAATAAATGAGCTGAATAAAAAAATCAACACATCATTTGATACAAAAAATAAAACAGAAGCATATAACCAATTAAAGAAATATGCAGATGCTTTTAAGGATTATTATAATAATGAAGAAGCAATGGCTTCAGAATCTGGTACAAAAGCCGCTTATGCATATTATAAAGCTTATGAAGAAGCTTTAAAAAAAGAAGTCGCTCAAAGTAAATTAGAAAAAGTTACTGTTGATTTTGATATTAATGATAAATTTTTTGATAAAAATAGAATTGTTTCTGATAGAATTAAAGAATATGCAAATTATAAAAAATATGGTAGTGATAATGATTTACTAGAAGAAATTTCTTCTCTTAAAAATAAATTGTTTGATTTTAATTCCGCATATTCTCAAGTGAAAGAAAAATTAGGACAAGCCGCAATTACACCTGAGATAATAAAGAGTGTAGAACGTTATGTTGAATTGTTAGATAAAGCTCGTTTTTTAGAGCAATTGAACGATCCTGATGATAATGATACTATTAAATCACATAGAGCTATGGCACAAGTTAGTCTTGATGATGCTCTTTTTAATGCTCAAGAACAGAGTTATAAGTATACTAAATCATTAAGACAACAAGAAGAACAACTTACTTCCACTGTTGAAGCCGAACAGAAATTAGCAGAAGTTCAAAAGGAAACAACTTCTAATTCTGTTACTTCTGATAATTCTCAAATTGAAGAATTAAAATCTGATATTCAAGAGGTAAAAACTGAACTCGGTGATGTGAAAGACAGAATTTCTTCTATTGAATCGAATGGTTTTGAAAATGTACGAGAAGATGTTGAAAAGACAAAAGAATCTGTAAAAGAACTTAACAGTGAACTTACAGAAATAAAATCTAACCTCTCTTCTACTCCACAAGAATCGAATATTTCATCTGGAACGAAAGACGCATTTCCTAAGACCTCTGAAAACTTAGAACAGGTTGCACAATCTGAACAAAAAGTACAGCAAGAAGCTGTGGCAACTGACAAGACACTTAATAATATCAGTTTTACTCCTAATACAGAGGGGTTTGAAGATATAATTACCAAGTTTGGAATACTTCGTGAACAGGCAGAACAAATTACAAAGATAGTTAAGACCACTAAGCAAACTGCCGATGGTACACCAAATATTTCGTATAAGGCAACATTAAAAAATGGCAGTTCTTATTATCTTGGTGAGAATAGTACACCACAAGTTTTAAATGCAAGTGAAACAGTATATGATGCAAAAGCAGATAACACAAAGAAACTTGAGCGAGAAAAACAGATTTGGAACGAACTTACGACTTCTCTTGATAGATACGCTACTCTTCAAAAGAGAATTACAAGTAACAATGCTTTAAGTACAGACAATGAGGAAGCAACAAAACTTCTTGAACATATTCATGAATTACAGAGAAATGATGTTCTTCCAACAGAGAAATTAACTGCTTCTAACGAAAAATTACAACAGATAAATCAAACTGTTACAGATTTAAAAGCAAAACTCAAAGAATCTACTCTTGATTCTTTACAAGGTTCTATTGATAAGTACCAGAAAATCTATGATCAAAGAAAAACCTATTCTTCTGATTTTACTCCAAGTGAACAATATACCAAAAACTTAACTGAGCTAGATACAGCAATTGGAAATCTCGTAGAGTATAGAAACACATTAAAAAATGTTAGCGAAGTTACCGTAAAACAAGAGGCTGAATTAAAAGGATTGGTTACGGCATGTGAAAAAGCTTCTGATTCTTTTAAGTCACTTTCTGCCTCTGAAAAAGGTGCAAGTCAGATTGCTATTGATAAATTAGTTCAGAGAATTAATAAGGATTTAGATGAGTGTACAAATTACTCTAAGGAAGCAAAACTTGGATTAAGAGCATTGCGAGACGAATTAGAGTCTGCCAATCCAAGGAATCTGAAAGAGATTACATCTGAAATCATTAATATTGAAAATGCGGAAATCAGAGCTGGTCGTGCTGGCAGAAGTTTCTTTGATACATTAAAGAATAGCGGATTCCATCAGATTGCTGCTCAGATGGCAGGTATGTTTGGACTTTATGATGTTATTAATATTGGAAGGCAAGCTATTTCAACAATCGTAGATCTTGACGATGCTTTGCTTGACTTAAAGAAAACCACATCAATGTCTAGCACTGAATTAAAAAATTTTTATTATAGTGCAAATGATGTAGCAAAGCAAATGGGTGTAACTACCAAATCTATTATTGAGCAAGCTTCTGCTTGGTCAAGACTTGGATATAGCTCAAATGAACAAGCTACAGAAATGGCAAAATTAAGTTCAAAATTTGCTTCTATATCTCCTGGTATGGATACAGATCAAGCCCAAGAAGGTATGGTCAGTATTATGAAGGCTTGGCAAATCAATCCTGAAGATGTTGAAAAAGAAATATTAGATCCTATAAATCAACTTGGAAATAAATTTGCCGAGAGCAATGATGATATTGTAGAAGGTATGAAACGTTCAGCCGCAGCTCTCGCAGCAGTTGGTACTGATTACAAAGATGCTTATAGTTTATTTACAGGTGTCCAAGAGGTTCTTCAAAATAGCGAGGTTGCAGGTCGTGCCCTTCGTTCAATTTCAATGCGAATTCGAGGTTATGACGAAAATAGCGAGGATGGTTTTGAACAAACTGATGATGAACTTAAGAATATTACTGGTGATTTAATTGACCTTACCAAAACAGCACAACATGCGCAAGGTGTATCAATTTTTAAAGAAGGTTCTACAACTGAATTTAAAAGCCTTGTAGATTATTTTGGAGAAATTCATGATATTTGGGATGAGATGTCTCAGAAACAGCAAAATGACTTCCTTCAGAAAGCGTTTGGTAAGACACAGGCACAAGCAGGTGCGGCACTTATCCAAAACTATGACGCAGTTAAAGAGGCACTTGCTGAAATTGATAAAAGTGCAGGCAGTGCAGACAAAGAGATGTCAACTGTGGAGCAGACACTTTCATATAAAATTAATGCTCTTAAAGAAACTTGGGTGGGCTGTGCTCAACAAATACTTGATCGTGGAGATTTAGGTATTGCAATAAGTGGTCTTAATGGCGTGTCAAAAGTTATTACTGGATTAATTGATAATGTAGGATTACTTAAGACAGCAGCTATGGGAGTCGCAGCGACACTTTCATTTAAAAATGTCGGTGGGAATAAAATGCATTTCCCGATGAATATACTCGACAACATACATAATTTACTTTGGATACAAAGGTTTAGAGTATGTTATCCGTGAGATACACGGTGATAAACACCCTATAACGTCTGAATAGACTTGTATGCCATAAACATACAACTGGGAATTACGTCAAACTCACACTACTCTCCTATTTTGGTAACAAATTAGGCTATAGTGACAATGTGTGAACTCGTATGGTCAGGTCGGAAGCTTCCTTATTATAAGGAATAACCGCCACAGTAATGCTATGGGTGAGATTCAGTATATGAAATGATACTGATGAGAATAGACATTCGGTGCTATTATGGATCGTAGCCATAAAATTATGAGTTAGGAACTTATCTCCTACTTCTACGTTAAGTTTGAACCAACTGTTCCTTGGTAGATAAGATGGAACAAAAAGAGAATAATAAAATAGGAACTGCTCTACTCAGTCCCTACTTCATTTCGCTCGTGCAAGTCAACCTCTAAAGAGGTGTCATCGTATTGAGCTTTTATGCTAACTTCTTTATATTCACAAATTTTATCTGTAATGTGTTGGATTGTATTGCACACAAAGTATACAGACGTTCCAAGCAGAGCACATACAGAGATAACTGCAATAAGTTTATATAAAGAATTGCACTTAACAGCATATTTAATCATCTTACTCATAACAGTCACCTCCTATCGTTGTCTTTGTTTTGAACATCGTACTATTGATAGGTTGGTGTTTGTTTGAGGAACACCATTTTTAAAATAGAAGTGACTGTATTTTCATTTGAAGCTGTAAGTGTATTATATATCAAATTGGAATATTCTGGTAGAGAGAACATATATTCCAAGTAAATCTCGATTTCAATTAAAAAATAAAAATGACACTACTCTATTTTGAGCAATGCCATTTTGTAGGGAATATATCTTGCTTGATATAAACATATCATAGCATATATTCTGTTATTTGCAAATACTTTTTCTGTTTCAAACGGAGAATAATAAAATAGAGAGCAGATTACTCTACTCTCTTATATATGAAAATGATATAATATTCCCCCCAGATTTTCTAACTACGCACAAAGCTTAATGACAATAATTAATGCCACTATTGCTATGATAAAACTTGTACTAACCTTTATCTTACACTTCATGGTAATTGTCTCCTTCCTATGTTAATAAATCCTATTGGGATTTGCATTGAAAGGCGTAATGCTCAAGCTAGTGCCCGATACAACGACCTATGTAGTTATACTTATCTGGCTCTCCAACACTTATCTTTTGGATAAGTTTTCCACCTCAATAAATATTATATCATGAGTAAGGTTTCTGTAAAGTCTAAACGTTTGTTTTATTTTATGGAGAATAATAAAAATGAGGACTGTCGTGATGACCAGCCCTCAATTAAGGAATAAAAGGAAATAAATGACAAATACAGAAATAGAATTATTTATGAAAGATTTTTCTAGTCTTGGTGAACATTTGTGATAAAGACTTGGTTTGGGAATCCGTATAGTCTTTGCATTTATTAACAGACAGAACATTTTGTCGATTGTAACGAATTATATATAATATATATTGCAATATTTCTTCTCTAATGTTATGATTTTCATATAAAACATAGGAGGTCAATCATTATGGCAAGAGGTAAAAAGAAACTTACATTAGACGAGCAGTTGGCAAAAGTAACAGCAGAAATTGAAGCAACTGAAGCTACTCTTACAGAATTAAAAGCAACAAAGAAAGAGCTTGAATCGCAGATTCATCAGCAGAGACTTTCTGAGTTAGACGAGCTGATTCAGGAAAAGGGATTGAGCTTTGATGAAATAAAGGAAATGTTGCAGTAAAGCAGAGTAAATATAAGAGTAGTCGGCTGGCTACTCTTCTTTCATGTTCGTTTATAAACATACGTTCCGAATAGTATTCTGTCGATTATTGGTATATAATGGTAATATTAAATACTAATGATTGGAGATGAAGAACGTGTCAAAGAAAAATTTTTATATTTTTAATAACTTTATTTATTGGACAAATTTGGGAAATCGCCCATTTGGTCACGAACAAGGTTTAAATAGACCATGTTTGGTTATTCGTACAACTAAAGAATCGGAAATATGTACCATAATTCCATTAACTTTAGAAAGGATGAATGACGATATTCCTTATCATATTGATTTATCAAATGGTAAAAGTACGGCTTTAGTTGAACAAATTAGAACAATTGATAAAAGAAGAATATATAGTAAATTGTTTATGAATAAAAAACATGCTACTATAACCGAAGATGATCGGTTAAAAATCAATGAACAGATACATAATTTATATACATTAAAAGAAATATACAAAAAAGATGTTGACAAATAATATATATATGTATATAATATTATTACACTACAAAGAAACATTTGAACTTCTAGTCGTATGACTAGTAATAGTAGTGATATTTGAACTTGGAAAGCACCCTTTGTGGGTGTTTTCTTTTATAATCACAATAAAGAGCAGGATTAATCTCCTGCTCTTTTTCAATACAAATAAATAATTTCTCACTACTCTTCTATCCCATTACCACTTATATCCACAATTTTTGCAAACCATAGTTTTCCCCAAATCACCACTGGCAACACCAAATAATCCAGTTGTTACCCAACGCTTTGTTCCTGATATTTTTTGTATATCGGGTGATCCGCATGTTGGGCATTTAGGAATATTTTTTTGCTTATTATTGATTGTATGTTTCTTTATTCTATCGAAATACTCTTCGTTTGAGTCATTATTACTGTTTATAATACATGCATTAAAATAATCTTTAGGCTTGTTTATAATAAAATCATTCACCATTTTATAAATAGGATCTTTCAATAATTTCTTTTTTGAAAACATATTGGCATTATTTATTTCTCGAATGATTTCTTTACATTCTTTTTCAGAAATAAAATCTATAGATTTACATTTATCACATTCTATATCTTTATCAAATAGCTCTCTTCCACATTTTGAACAATATTTCATGGTTAGTCTCCTTAGTTTATATAACTCAAACATGTATAAACTATTGTATCATAGTATGACATTCAGAACAATAGACGAAAATGCTACAAATAATATAAACAAATATGGAATAAGAAATTCAAGCTTTGCAGATATAGCTAATGCTTATAACGCTGGTGGAATAAAAGGTGTTGGAAATTCATTATCGTCTTTTATAACATCCAAAGATTTAAGTAACATTAAAGAATTTAACAGATTGGTTTCAGAAGAAGGTGTGTCTTCACAAACAGCATGGTATAAAACTATGCAGACAAGTTCAAATGCGGCAAAAGAACTTTTTGATAATGAAGAAAATTTGATAAAATCAGGAAAAGGTCTTGCTCTTGCAGGAAATATGGTTGTCGGGATTTTAGCAGGATTCGTAATATCTAAAGCTATTGAAGGATTGGATAATCTAGTTCATGCAGCAGATAATGCTAAAGAATCTGCCGAAAGTTTTTCAAGTTCGTTCAGTTCAATGAACGACGAATTTAGTTCTAATGATGATAAATTATCTGATTTACAAAAGAAATATGATGAATTATCCAAGGGTGTAAATTCATTAGGAGAAAATGTCAGTCTTACAACCGATCAATATGATGAATACAAACAGGTTGTATCTGAAATTTCAGACATGATGCCAAATCTTCTTGCTCGATATGATGATGAGGGTAAAAAAATCGGTTTTGTTCAAGGTAAACTCAGTAATTTAAATGCTGAATATGATAAATACAAAAAGAACAAAGCAATGGATCTTGTTAATGGCGAAAATGATAATGGTGATTCCATCAAAGATGTATTTGACAATTATCAATATCAAACTGCACATATAGATGCAAATGGTAACACTGTTGGAAAAAGAAAACTTATTGGTAGTAGTAATTACGAGAAAATAGGTCAATTACAAGCCGAAATTAATAGTGGTTATGATGGTGTTTTTGGTCAAAATAAACTCGCTAATGAAGATATTGAAAAGAAGACTGCATTAATCCAAAAATATCAATCAGAAATTGATGCAAGCGTGTCGGCTATTCAAGATGCGTTGTCTGCCATTGCTCAATCTGGTGATGAGTACTATAAGTTATCTGATCAAGAGCAGCAATTCCTTGATACATATATAAATAGTCTGTCACAAGATTTTATAGACGAGAATAATCTCACCAACGAAACAAATGCTAGAACATTCATAAATAATCTTATTAATGATATCGAGTCTAGTAAGCCAGAAATAATGAAAGCTTATAATGATTTGTTCTCATTTAATATTGATGATACAGATCTTAGTCCAGAGGAAGTCCAAAAAAAGGTCAATGAATTAATTCAACAGCTTGCAAAAGCTTTAGGTGAAGATAATTGGCAAGATTTAAAGATAAGATTAGGATTTGAATTTGTAGATGATAATGTAAAAAATTATAAAAATACAATCAAGCGTTTCAAAGATTCTGACAAGATTAAAGACTTTTTCAACACAGAAGGTATCAATACTCAGAAAGAAATTGATGCATTTAATGATGTTACTAAAGGTATTAATGATGCAGATGAAGCCATTCAAGCATATAAACAAAGCGTACAACAAGCTCAAGCTGATACAGAAGAATTAGGTAATACTTTAGCGGATATAAATAAGACCAAATCAGGAATTGGTGGATTATTTGATAAATATGAACAGAACGAAGGATATCTTACACAAGATGAAGTAGCTTCAGTACTTGAAACTAATCCAGAATATGTTCAGTATCTTGTTAAAGTTGGTGATCAATACAAGCTTAATGAACAGGCTCTTAATGATTGGAACGAAGCAAATAAAGAGCAAAAACAAGAAATCAGTAATCAAATGGGTGGAAACGATTATCTCAGTAATTATTCTCCATTACTTGATAGTATTCAAGATAATGCTTCACATCCAAATGGTGGTGTTGGAAATACGAATATTGGTTCTCAGTTAGATGATTTGATTAATAAAAATAAAGAATGGAACACATCTTTACAAAATGGCAAAATCACAACTGCACAATATTTTCAAAATATATCTAATGCTATCACTAATAGTGGGCTTGAAGACGCTCTTCATTCTCTTAACGGTAAATTTGATGATTCGACAGATTATATAGAAGAAACCGTTAGTGTATTAGCTACTCAGTTATCAGACGGATTAGCACAGTCTACCAAACGCTTTGAAGAAGGGCAAACAAGTGTTCAGGATTATATTGAAGAAATAAATGCTGGTTCAGATGCAGAGAAAAAGTTATTAGCTTCTACCTATGATTTAAATATCAGTCAAGAAACAGGAAAAGCTAGTTTAGATGGACTATCTGGAGCTGCTCTTGAAGCTGCTCAAAGTTATAATTCATTAGTTGATTCTCAAAATGCTTTGGCAAGTACATCTGGTTTTGTAGATGTATTGTCTCAAAATGCAGAATTTTTGTCACAGTATACAGATGAAGCAGGAAATCTCATGGATAGTATATTTGATGATAGTCGTTTCAATGATTATATATCAAACATGAGCAATTCGATTGTAGATTTTGCAAATCAGAATACAACTACAATGGGTGATGTAGCAAATTGGTTAGCGGAAACTGCTGGTATAAGCACAGATCAAGCGACTTCAATAATTGCCCAAGGTGGAGAAGCTGTTCAAGAAGCAGTTGGTGGTTCGTTGAATGGTGTTCAGAGCATGACAAGTTTTGCGATGAGTCAAGTTGGAACAGCCGCAGGTAATGCTGCAAGTGCTGTTGGTAGCGTTTTAAGTAGTCTTGGACAAATGATTAGTAGTTTTAGTTATAAAATTACTGCTAAACCTTTTATTCAAGGAAAATCTAAATTTGATTGGAATCCAAAAACAGGATTTGATGTATCCTTGCCTACATTTGGATTTGATATAAAAGGCTCAGGTGGAAAAAGTGTTAAATCATTCTCTACAAGTTTAGGAAAAGCTGGTGAAGCATTAAATAAATATGGTGCTTCTCAGAATGCTTCTGCTGCTTTTAATAATATTAATAGTTATAAACCTAAGAGAAAATTATCGGCAAACAAACCATCTTCATATCGTCCAACTTATAAACCAAAATCTTCTGGCAAATCTGGAGGTGGTTCAAAATCTCCTTCAGGCGATGGTTCAGGTTCAGAAAAAGAACCAACAAAGAAGGACTATGATTGGATTGAGACACTTATCTCACGTATCAATCGACAAGTTTCAAATCTTGGCAAGACTGTATCGGCAACCTACAAGACTTGGAGTACACGTAACAATGCACTCGCACAAGAACTTGGATTAGTTAATCAGCAAATTTCAGCCGAACAACAGGCATATAATAAATATATGCAGTTGGCAAATTCAGTTGGTCTGCCAGAAGGATATGCTTCATTAGTCCGTAATGGTACGATTAATGTCTCTACTATTCAAGATGATGACTTAAATGATAAGATTGAAAAATACCAGAATTACTATAATAAAGCCATCGAGGCATCTGATGCAGTACAAGATTTACAAGATAAGCTTGCAGAGTTAGCTAAGACTAAGTTTGATAATGTAAACTCTGAATATGAAGCGCAGCTTAAGCAGATTGATCATAGTATCAATGTGTATGATAAGATGATAGATACGGCTGAAACACAAGGCTATATCGCAAGTCAGAAATATTATAATGCTCTTATATCTACAGAAAGTTCTAATATTTCTAAACTTCAATTACAGTACTCTTCTCTTACTTCTGCTCGTAACGAAGCAATGAAAGCAGGAAATATAGCCAAATATAGTGAAGAATGGTATAGTATGACTGATTCTATCAACTCAGTTGAAGAAGCTATTCAAGATGCGAATAAATCTCTTATTGAGTACAAGAACAATTTAAGACAAGTAAATTGGGATTTCTTTGACAAACAAGAAGACTATATTTCTAAATTACAGGATGAATCAGACTGGCTTATAGATTTGATTACTACAGAAAATAAGTTGTTTAATTCTGATAATGGAAAAATTACAAGTTCTGGCAAAGCTGTCGAAGGATTACATGCAATAAATTATAATGCGTATATGACTCAGGCTGACGATTATGCAAAAGAAATCAAGAAGATTGATGCCGAAATTGCCAATGATCCAGCTAATACTACACTCATTGAGCGCAGACAAGAACTTCTTGAACAACAAAGAGATATGATTAAATCGGCTGAGGATGAAAAATCTGCTATTAAAGATTTAGTTTCTGATGGATATGATGCTTTATCCAAAGCTCTTAAAAAGATAGCAGATAATTATCTTGATGCGTTAAATGCCCAGAAAGATCTTTACGATTATGCTAAAACAATTCGTGAGCAGACAAAAGCTGTTGCACAATATGAAAAGCAATTAGAAGCTATCAAAAATGATACTTCTGAAGAAACTAAAGCACAAATCCAACAGATTAAAGTCAAATTGGAGGATGCCAAACAGGATTTGGCTGATTCAGAATATAATCAGTGGATTAGTGATCAGCAAAATATTGTAGATACTTTTGAATCAGACCTTGAGGACTGGATCAACAGTCGTCTTGATGACTTAGACGAATTAGTACAGAATGTAATTGACCAAACAAATACAAGTGCCAGTGAAATCAATGATGTTATTGAGAAAGAAGCTGGTGATGTAGGATATACCGTGTCTGATGCGATATCTAAAGTAATGGATGTAGATAATACCAATGGTACTAATATGGTCAACTTCTATGATAAAACATTTCCAAATGAAATGACAACAACCAGAAAATCAATAGATGCTATCAAGAATTTGTTACAAGCTATGAAAGATGCTGCTGATAAAAAGGCGCAAGAAGAGATAAAGAAACAGCAAGCCGCACAACAAGCTATTTCCAAACCAGCAAGTTCTTCTAGCTCAAGTTCAAGCAGTAGTTTTAATAGTAACTCTTCTAATAGTGGATCTTCTAGTGGTAGTTCTGGTTGGGGAAGTTGGTTTGTTCATAAAGCCGACAGCTATCCAAAGTCAAAATTACGCATAAATTCTAGTATTGTGGATTTTTTATTAAAAATTTAGTCCACGTTAAACACATTAAACTGCGGGAAACTCCCCATAATCCTATTTCGCTACAACGGAACTGGAAACGGTAAACGTGAATGCGGTATGTGTTAAAAACACAACAGTTTTATTTGAATATCAAATAAGATAGAAACCATAAAAAGTAAATAGGCTAGGGACAACCGAGTGTGCAAGTCACTCAGACGCAACGAAACTCCTAAGTCGAAAAGATACGGAGGACGCTCAACGACTATAATATGTGGTTTTATATATTAAGCAAATAATGATTTCAGAACAGTGCTCTTTTACTGTTCTTTTTTATTGCCCATTTTTAATGGAGAACAAAAGAAAGGAGGAAAATTATGACGAATGATAAATATATATGGTGTGTGTATTTACATACAAATAAAATAAATAATAAAAAATATGTTGGTATTACTTCGAGAAATCCTCTTGTACGATGGAATAATGGTAATGGTTATACCTCAAACAAGCATTTTTTTAATTCAATAAAAAAATACGGCTGGAAAAATGGATTCGAGCATGAAATTCTTTATGTAAATTTATCAGAAGAACAAGCGGAAAAAATAGAGAAAGAATTGATTTCAAAATATCATTCATATGATATGAAATATGGATATAATCAAGATATGGGCGGTCATACATCTGGACAACACAGCCAGAAAACAAAAGATAAAATTTCTGAAATCCAAAAGAAAAAGGTGTTTCAGTACGATAGATACACAGGTAATTTTATCAAATCATTTAAAAGTACACTGGACGCTGAAAAAGAATTAGGTATTCCAAATTCAAACATTTCGTCAGTATGCGTCAAAAAGACTAAAACTTCTCATGATTTTGTTTTTAGATACGAAGAAAATGGATATGTTGAAGGAGAAAAATTACCATTAAAAGAGTTAAAAATTGTTAATAGTAACAAGTCTACAACTCTAGTTGGGAAATATGCGCTTGATGGAAAAACCTTGATTAAAGAGTATTCAATGATTAAAGATGCCTATGAAGAAGAAAATATAAATAAATCAACATTCTATAAAATCTTGGACTCAAATGAAGAATATGAAGGATACATATGGAAAAGAATAAAAAATGAATACGCAGATGAATTTTTAACATTATATGAAAAGAAAAGAAATACTTTAAAGAAAATTTTACAATATTCGGTAGATGGTATTTTTATTCAGTCGTATGAAAGTATGGCTGAAGCCGAACAAAATTCTGGTGTTAAATCAAAATATATTCTTCAATCTATACGAGGACAACAGGTACTCGCAGGTAATTTTATATGGAAGAAAACAGATGATGGTTTTGTTCCTGATTTTATAGACGTTCCAAAAGACAACAGAGTTAATAGAAAAAAGATTTTTCAATTATCATTAAATGATGAATATATTCAAACATTTAATAGTATTTCTGAAGCAGCAAGATACTTTCAAGTCTCTCCTTCTGCTATAAGTCAATGTTTGAGAGGAAAGAGTTCTTCATGTAATAATTATCATTGGAAATTTGCTTAATATAATAAAATATTGTATAGTCTAAACCCCTAATAAATATCGGGAATACCGAGGGTATAATTGAGATTAAAGCTCCATAATTTTGATTCATCTAAATCGGCTAGAGCTGGTTATTATAAGGCAATGGGTGGTTCTGGTACATATGTTGGATCGGCTTCACAAAATAATTGGATGATTTCTGAAATGAAAAAGCATGGTTTTAAACAAGGTGGTACTATTGGAAAGCTTATTCGTAGTACTGGTGAAGATGGATTTGTTCTTGCTCGTACTGGTGAAGAAATTCTTTCTAAGGAAAAACTTATTATGTTAAAGGATGCTTTACAATATATTCCTCAAAACTTTAATATTGCTTCAACATCATTACCTAAGTTTACACAAAAGGCATCTAATTCTAGTGTAGATGTAAAAGTAGATTTTGGTGGTATTACTATGAATGGAGTAAATAACCCAGAAGAATTTGTCACAGAACTTCAGAAAAGTAAACGTTTTGAAAAAATCGTACAATCTATAACTGTTGATACTGCAATGGGTAAGAATAGTTTAGGGAAATATAAATTCTAACAATTTAGGACAGAGTGAAATATCTCTGTCCTATTTGAATAAAGGAGAAATATGAGACCAGATAGAAAAATAGAGCTACAAGGACGTACAATAGCTCGTTTAGATAAGGAAAATAAGGAATTAAAAGATAAGGTCGCAACACTTGAATCTGAAATTGAGTTATGCAAATATGTTTCAGATAACGATTTTAATGGAGTAAAGGAATTGATAAATACACTTGCTCCACTAAAGGTAATGCTTAATAAAGCTATTGATAGTGCTAATAAATCTAAAGAGGGTTTTGATAATGAGCGCAGAAAGTGTTCTGAACTTATGAAGAAATATAAAAATGATATGAAAAATTTTGAAAAAGTTTTAAATGCCATGAATAAATAATATAACAAGGAGGATACGCAATGTTTCTGATAGATTTTGAATATGATGGTAGAATGTTATCCGACTTTGGGTTTATGATTTGTAATATAACAACAAATTCAGGAGTTGAAACTGTATCTGCTGGAAGTAATATCACATGGAATACTGTAACATCAAATACAACTTCAAAAAGACGTATATCCTCTACTCAATATGACGAAGTATTTTCTACTACTTTTGAAATATGTAAAACTCTATGTGATAGGTCGGATAATGATACTAATTATATACAAGAACAAGAATTACGAGAAATAACCATGTGGTTGAATCGTAAAAAATATTTAAGATTTACGCCTGTATTTGATGATTATGAATATTCTAATATACATTATTATGGATCATTTAATATTCAATTTATTAAATATGGTGGTCGAATTATAGGTTTATCTCTCACTCTTACAACAGATGCTCCATTTGGGTATGGAGAAATCGAAGAATATGAATTTGAAACAACAACTTCTAATAATAGTTTCTCTATATTTGATTTATCAGATGAAGAAGGGAAACTTTATTTAAATGCAGAGATTATTCCAAAACAAAATGGAAATCTTATTATTAAAAATATATATACAAACGAAAATTATACAATTATTAATAATTGTATATCAGGAGAAATAATTACACTTGATGGTGAAAATAAGATAATTACATCGGATAAACAAAATAATATACATAAACGTATCTATAATGATTTTAATTACAAATGGCTTTATATATCCAATGTAGACAGTTTTGAAGCAGAAAATGTGTTTACTACTTCTCTTCCATGTAAAATTAAAATTACATATGAGCCTATCAGAAAGTTTGGGGTGGTATAAATAATGAAACAATTACAATTTTATAACGATCAAGTTCCGAATTTTTCAATTGTATTGTCAACTAAAAATCATACTCACCTTGGGCAATTAAGGAATATAAATTATGATTCAACGACTTGTGGACTACATGAGAATTCGGCTGATGAACTTTCTTTTGATGTTTATAAAACATTAAAAGGTGAAAAAGAAATAAATTGGGATAATATAGTTGATTTAAAATTAGTATATATTCCAGAATTGGATGAATATTTTCAGATTCAAGTTTCTAATGCAGATGGTAATAATCAAATTAAAACCGTGACATGCACTTCTCAATGTGAGGCAGAATTAGGACAAGCACCTCTCAATAATATAGAAATAAATACAGAAACAGATATAGAAAGAGATGATTATATTTTACCTACTGTATTCTACAAAGATATTTCTAGTATGAATCCTAATAGTCAAGAATATAAACAAGCGAAAGATGAGAGTTTTTTACATAGAATACTTGATGGAGTTCCACATTATACCATAGGACATGTTGATAAAAGCTTATGGAATTTACAGAGGTCATTTAGTATAGATGGAACAAATGTGTATGATTTTCTTACAGGAGATTGTGCTAATGAGTTTCATTGTATTTTTAAATTTGACTCAGTTAATCGTGTAATAAATGTATATGATTTATATACCAGATGTAATAAATGTGGATATAGAGGAGAATATAATGATTTATGCCCTGAATGTGGAAGCGATGATTTAAGTATATATGGTGAAGATACTACTGTTTATGTTGACAAGGATAATTTATCAGATACTGTTACCTTTACAACAGATGTAGATAGTATTAAGAATTGTTTTAGGCTTGAAGCAGGCGATGATGATATGACCGCAGCAATTATTAATCTTAACCCTAATGGTTCAAGATATATTTATTATTTCTCAAATGAGCAAAAAGCTGATATGCCTACAGAATTGGTTCAGAAGTTAGACTCTTATAATAAAAAATACAATAGTTATACTTTAGAATATACTAAAATAATGAAAAGTATATATAACTGTATAGATTGGATTCAATATTATCAATCTGAAATGATGCCAGGCGTTTTAGATCCAAATCATAGAGATCAAGACAGTTCTAGTAAGGGAGATATATCATCTGTAGACAAAGCTGAAGATCAAGCTAAATTGCTTACTATGGCTAATCTCAGTCCTATAGCTTTGAGCAAAGTATCTAGATCAACTTCCGTTGCTACAGTAAATTCGGCATTAAAGAATTATGCAAAAGTATATGTAAAAAGTGGATATTTTAAGATTGAGGTAGATAGCGGAAGTACATTTATATATTCAGGAACTGATTCATCTGGATTTAATTATGGTTATTGGTCAGGAAGATTTAAAGTAACAAATTATTCTGATGAAAATGATGTCGCTTACTCTTCTATGCTTACCAATTTAAAAGTATATGATAACTACGAAGAATTTCTTAATCAAAAAATCATGAAACAGATAGTTTCTGATAATGACGAAGAAGGAACTATCTATGATGTATTCACAAATAAAAATTTAGACGATTTTAAAAAAGCCCTAACCTACTATGGATTGTCAAGGCTTACAAGTTTTCATGATATGTGTCAAACAATTATTGATATTCTTATTGAACAAGGAATTGAAACAGATGATACTGAATCAAGTTTATATAATGAGTTTTACAAACCATATTATGATAAATTAAATGCTTGTCAGGATGAAATTAGTAATCGAGAAAGTCAGATTACAGAATATCAACATACAATGGATTTGAATGAAGAACGTAAGGAAGAGATACAAGCTGATTTAGACTTTGAAAAATATCTTGGGGCAGAGTTGTACAAAACCTTTTGTGCATATCGAAGAGTTGATACTTATTCTAACGAAAATTATATTTCAGATGGGTTGAATAATACTGATTTATTTAAAAATGCACAAGAATTTTTAGATACAGCCAAACAAGAATTAATTCGTTCTGGCGAATATCAACATTCTATCAGCACATCTATTTATAATCTTCTGACTATTAAAGAGTTTAAACCTCTATTACAACATTTCAAGTTAGGTAATTGGATTAGAGTTGGTGTTGAAGAAAAAGTTTATCGTCTTCGATTAGTAACTATTCAGATTAATTTTGGTTCATCTCAGACTATTGATGTAGAATTCAGTGATGTAACAAAAACTGCCAGTGGAATGAATGATATACGGAGTCTTCTTAATTCAGCTCAATCTATGGCTACAAGTTATACCTCTGTATCAAGACAGAGTTCTAAGGGAAATGATGCTAATAATAAAATAGTTGATATGCAAAAAGAAGGGTTTGATTCAGCACTATATAATATATTTACTGATGATAATCGCTCTATAACTATTGATAAGCATGGATTATTGGGTAGAACTTATGATGATATAGCCGAGGATTATTCTGGTGAACAACTTCGAGTTACAAACAATGTTATAGCATTTACAACAGATAATTGGAAAACTCTTAGAGCTGCTTTAGGTAAACAACGATATACTTTGGATGGAGTATCATATGAGGAATATGGTGTAAATGCTGATTTTTGTCTCTCTCCAAAAATTATTGGTGGAGATATATTTTCCGACAATTACTCCTCTTCTGCTAATAATCCATTTGGTACACATATTAATCTACGTGACGGAACTTTTAGTCTAGCAGGTGGCAAACTTAAATATGATGGGAATACTCTCACACTTGATGGAAAAATATCTTGGGATAACATAACTGGAACAGAGGATATTGCTAGTAAACAAAATATTTTAGATTCTGAAAAAAGATTAAATGATAGTTTAACTAAATCTAATACTGCTATAACAGAATCATTAAAAGATTTGAAAACATCTATTGGGTATACACAGGTTGGAAAAGATTATGTAATTTCTCCAAAAATTATTGGTGGAGATATATCTGGTACGAACATCTCAGGGAATACAATAACTGGTAATACTATTAATAATGGTAATGGTACATTTGTAGTTGATAAAGATGGTAATTTGACTGCTTCATCAGCTAATATCACTGGTGTAATTAATGCTACTGGTGGTACTTTTGGTGGCAATATTACTGCGACAGGAACTATTAAAGGTGGTATTTTGTCAGGTTGTCAGTATGTATCTGAAGGTATGGTTACATATACCAAATCTCAATTTACTGAAGCAGACAGAGAGCGCATCAACAATATCGTGTTAAATAAAGTAACTCCAACTTATGATGATTATATGAAATTGGACATTAATGGTGATGGTGCAATTAATATTCATGATAGTATAATTATAAACCAATTATTATCTGAACAAAAAGACAAATACCAATACAAAAGAAAGATTCTGATAGATCCTGCTAATATTGGATCAATTTCATTTTTTCAAGATGATATATTAACTTCCTACTATGGCGTAAAAGGATTTAATGTTGAAAGCGGGACTACGAATAGACTAACCGCTTTTGGAACGGTTGAATTCTATGGATCAGTTATCGAGAAAAATACTTCTGCGATATTTGCAGTTGCAAGTGGTGGTGTGTATGTGAGAAATATGACCGCCACAAATTCAACAGTCACTTCTGATAAACGTCTCAAAAATAATATATCCCCTATAACACAGAAATATATTAATAGTATCGGTGAAGTTGATTTAATAGAATACAATTATGTTCCCGAAATAGACACAGAAGAAAAATTGAATTTTGGTGTTGCTGCACAAGATGTAATCGCTAGTCTCGAAAAGAATAACTGTACTGATAAAATGGGAATTGTATTAACCCACAAAGAAAAATTTGATGATTATTCAACAGACTATTATGGAGTTAATTATAACCAATTTCTTTTATTACGTATAGCATATGACGAGCAAAAGATATCAGAATTGACAGATCGTATTAAAGCATTAGAAACTGCTATTTCAAAGTAGGTGCATTATGAAAATATTATCAAAAATCATTTTAATTTTGTATTCTTTTCTATTGTTGTTTTCATTCACTATCCCATTTTATATATATAAGGGTGATGTAAATATGGATAAAAATGTAGACACATTAGACTGCATTATGATTAATCGAATTATCCAAAATTCATTTGATTATAGTCTTATACAATATATTAATGCTGATATTGATTGTAACGGAACAATAGATAAGAGAGATATAGATATCTTATCAGATATAATAATAAAGGAAACAAAGGAGAATTTAAAACATGGAGAAACCAAATAATATAGAAAAACCATTATCTTATAAAATGGCAGAATTCAGAGGAATTCTTGCACAAGTAATTTCCAATTCAGAACTACCGATTAGTGTGATGTATCTTATTCTTGATGGAATAACTAAAGAGATTGGACATCTTGCTGATACACAGTTTGAGAATGAGAAAAATCAGTATATAAATGCATTAAAGAATAAAAATGAGACAGAGACAAAAGAATCTGTTGAAAAATCTAGTTCTGATGATTATGAAATGGTTGAAGACAAAAATTAATTATAAGGGTGCGTATAAGCACCTTTATAAAGAAAGGCAGGTGTAAATATGGCATTGAACGCTGCCACCGAAAATATCTCTCTTGATTTTTTTAAGGATCGTATTGTTACTATATATGCAAAACAATATGATAAAAATAGTAGATATATTAATGTAAAATGCTATGATCGTGGCAAATTATATAAAGTTCCATCTGATTGTAAAGCAAATGTAAAAATGATAACACCCGATAATAGAGCGGTATTTAATACAGCTACTATTAATTCAGACGGTTCGATTACAGTCGAGTTAACCGAAAGTATGCTTTATTCAGGTGGAATTGCAAAGGCAGAGATAAAACTATATAACGTAGATAAAACACAGGTATTATCTACAATGAATTTTCAAATTAACATTAAGAAAAGCGTTTATGATGATCAGCGGATTATTAATTCTGACGAATTTAATGCATTAACAAAGTTATATTTGCAGATCCAAAAAGAAGAAAAAACATGGATTACAAATGAAAACAATCGTATAAGTGCTGAAAATATTCGTATTAGTAATGAGAATACTAGAAAATCAAATGAAACGAATCGTGTGACTGCGGAGAACACTCGTAATTCTAACGAAAGTACTCGTAAAACAAATGAGAATAACCGTATTGCTTCTGAGACAGCAAGAGTAAATGCTGAGAAAAATCGTGCAACAGCAGAAACAAATCGTGTTTCAGAATATAATACGATGATGAAAAAAGCTGAAGCAAAAATTTCAGAAGCTGAGAAAGTTAATATCTCGTCTACTACTGCTACAGATTCTTATAAAGTAAATATTACAAATCGTTTGGGACAAACTTCGTCCTCTCCTAACTTATTAAATAAAATAAGTATTGGTACTGTAACAACAGGGAAACCTACAGATAATGCTTCTGCAAATATTAGCGGTAATTTTGGGGCGCAAAAACTTAACTTAACTCTTCCAGTAGGTAAGACACCTATATTGTCAGTAGGTACAGTTACTACTGGCTCTGCTGGTTCTAAAGCAAGTGCAACAATAACTGGCACAAATGAAAACCCTGTTCTTAATCTGGTTATCCCTAAAGGTGATACGGGAGCTGTAGCCAATATAAGTGCTGCTACTATCCCTTATTCATCACCTTCAGATACATCTACAATTAAATCAATTGTTGATAACAAATCAGATAAAACACATACGCACTCTTACGCTGGTAGTACTTCAGTAGGCGGTAGTGCTAATAGCGCAGTAAGACTTGATACATCGGCAGGTTCTACCACTCAACCAATATATTTTTCTGGCGGTAAACCTGTTGCTTGTATTTATACATTAGGAAAGTCTGTCCCTAGTAATGCTGTTTTTACGGATACTTGGCGTGGAATACAAGATAATCTTACAAGTGAATCTGCAACAGACTCCTTATCTGCTAAACAAGGTAAGGCACTGAAAACCTTAGTGGATACAAAACATGTTGTAGTTAATCAGTCGTCAGAGCCTACTTTATCAACTGGAGATGAGTGGCTTTTAGATTATGAATAAAACGAGAAAGGAGAAACTATTATGGCAACAGTTTTAGTAAATAATGATAATTCGATGATTGTTACTATTCCTGAAAGAATTATGCAGCATTCAAAGAATATCCATACTATTACTATTTTTGTTCCTCAGATGTATGAAGGATATGATATGAGTGAATTTGCAGCTTATATTGAAATTGTTCCACCAAATCAAAAATATAGGTCTATCCATTTAGATGCAAATGAAGTATCTCGAAAAGAGGGATTCTTACAGTTTGATTTTGAAGTGACATCTGATTTAACGCTATTTTCTGGAAATATTTCTATGGAAATGACATTTGTTAAAACGGATGAAGATACATATAAAACATATATCAGACATACAACTTCATGCTCATTACTTGTAACGCCTATTGAAAAATGGAGCGAATTAATAATTGATGATGCTTTAACCGATTTGGATCAAAGAATTGCATTAATTGAACAAGGAATAAAAGTGGCTTCAAATCTGGCTGATAAGATTAATTTAACCAAAGCTGATAATATTAAATTGGATAAAGAGACATCAGAACTTTATTTAACTGCCAACGACAACCCGATTGGTGATAAAATCACAATCAATGAATTAGGTGATACTCTTGCAGAACAGACCAAAGATGGCTTAGTTCCAATTATATTATAATAATATTTTTAAGGAAAGGAGGTCATCATGGCTGAGAATAGAGTTAAGTATGCCTATTTAGATTATAGTGATATTTCTACTAGAATTGAAAATGGCGAAATTGATCAGTATGATGTGGTATTTACTAAAGATACTCATGAACAGTATCTTATTAAAGATGATTTGTCACTTTTAAATATCAAGTCAAGAATATATTGCTTTGACAGTATTATTTCTGCTAAAGAGAAATTAAATTCTAATACAGACACGTATGAAGGTCAGATTGTTGCAATTGCCGACAATGATTCTGGTGTATATCATGGATATATAGTTAATAAATCTAATGACGAATATATTATTACATCACTAACTGATAATGGAAATAAGATAGATTATGATTCTCTCGTTCATAGACCAATCATAAATAAAACTGGTTCTCTTGCTAATCCATTGACTATTGGAGAACTTGATAATGGACTATATTCTGTATCAGGTGAGTATAGAATATTTTTGGAATATCCTACCATCTTCTCCTCTTCTATTAATCATTTATTTGTCGTAGAAAAAGAAAATGACAAAATATATGTTAAAGATGTGCAAGCTAAAAAGACAGTAATTTATGTATTGTCTAATGGACAAGTAAGTATTGAAGATGTTATTACATCTAATTATCTTACTGAAAATCAATACATTACAGAGACAGATTTTGATGCGAAGATTAAAGCTTTAGATTTTGTTACAAGAAATGAAATCTCTGATTATGTAAAACAAATTACAACTGAATATTTAGAGCAGAATTTAGATAGCAAAATTGACAAAAAGATAAATAGTCTAATTGCTGAAGATTCTGAGATTGATAACTTATTCTCAATAAAAAATGACGACTGATACAGTGGTCATTTTTTATATAGAACTTTATATTTTTTATTTTAAGAGGGAAACAAATTATGGCAACAGAAGTAAAAATTATTACACTTAAGCAGTTAGGTCTTTATGATGGACTTGTTAAAAAGTATATTAATGACGCTGACGCAAAATCTATTAAATCAGTAAAAATTGAAGGTAGAACATTAAAATTCTATAAGGTTGAAGAGCCAATTGGAGAAGATGTATTACCAGCATATTCTATCACAATTCCAGAGACAGATCTTACAGAGGTCAACAAGGCTATCAAAGCGGTCAAAGATGTTGTTGATAAACTGGATGGAGAAGATACGGTTGAGGGTTCTGTAAAGGCTCAGCTTAAAGCACTTAAAACAGAGATTGAAGGTCAGATTACAGCATCAGGGTATGATGATACAGAAGTAAAGAAGTCTATTAAGGCTAATACTGATGCTATTGGTATACTTAATGGTACAGGCGATGGTTCTGTAGATAAGAAAGTTGCTGACGCAGTAGCTTCTATTGTAGCTGATGCACCAGCCGCTTATGATACTCTGAAAGAGATTTCTGATTGGATTTCAACTCATACAGAGGATGCTTCTGCAATGAATTCTTCTATTCAGACAAATAAGACCGATATTGCAAATCTTGCTAAGTTAGTAGGCACACTTCCAGAGGGTGAGGATGCTGCTACAATCGTTGCTTATATTGATAAGAAGGTTGGAGCAGTTGACTTCTCAAGTGCTATTGCAACAGCAAAGAGTGAGGCAATTAGCGAGGCTAAAAAGTATACTGATGGTCTTGCTAAGAATTATGCAACTGCTGAACAGGGAACAAAGGCTGATACAGCACTTCAGGAGGCTGATATAACAGACTTAAAAGCTGATGTGGCTGCAAATAAGGCATCTCTTGGAGCAGAAGGTGCTACAACTAAAGCTATTGCAGACGCTAAAAAGGCTGGTACAGATGCTCAGAGTAACGTTGATGCATTAGCAAAAAGAGTAGATACAATTGAGTCAACAACATATATTGAGGCTACAGATGAGGAGATCAATGGTCTTTTTGCATAATTAAAACAGTTAAGGACAGAGAAAAATATCTCTGTCCTTATTTAATAAGGAGGTTTTCATGACTAATGAAACAAATGGAATAAGTTTGAGAAGATTAAAAACCTTCTTGACAAATTTGAAAAATATATTTGCTGAGAAAAACCATTCTCATGCAACTTTAGATATTATAGGACTTGATACTGCCCTATCTGGCAAAGCTACAAAGGAGCAAGGCGAAAAGGCTGATATGGCTGTTCAAAGTGTAAAAATAGGTACTACAGAGTATAAGTCTGGTACTACTGTCACTCTCCCATCTTATCCTACATCACTTCCTGCAAGTGATGTACCTAGTTGGGCAAAACAGAAAACAAAACCTACATATACTGCAAGTGAAATTGGGCTTGGCAATGTTGGGAATTTTAAAGCTGTGTCTACTGTTGAGTCTCAAGGATTAACAGATACCGAAAAATCAAATGCGAGAGCAAATATTGGAGCGCAAGTAGCTGGCTCATATGCAAGTTCTACTCACAATCACGATGATAAGTATCAAGCAAAAGGTAGCTATGCTAGTGCTTCTCATACACATACTAAATCTCAGATTACAGATTTTCCAACAAGTATGCCTGCCAATGGTGGAAACTCATCGACAGTCAATGGTCATACTGTAAATGCAGATGTTCCAAGTGGAGCAAAATTTACAGACACTGATACATGGCGACCACAACCTGATTGGAACGCAACAAGTGGTGATGCAGTAATTAAGAATAAACCGACCATTCCAAGTGTCGGTAATGGTATAGTTACTATTACTCAGAACGGTACTTCTAAAGGTACGTTTACAATGAATCAGAATGGCAATACTACTATTGCTTTAACAGATACAAATACTGTTACAAATATTGGTACAACAGCTAGTAATTATACCAATGGTAATATTTTAATTCAAGGTAGTGGCGCAACAACAGTAAGTAAATCTGGTAATACAGTTACTATTTCATCAACTAACACCGATACGAATACATGGCGACCTTTAGGCACTACTGCTGATACTGCTTGTGCAGGTAATGATAGCAGATTAAGTAATGCAAGACCTGCAAGTGATGTGAGTGCGTGGGCAAAGGCTTCTAGTAAACCTTCTTATACCGCATCAGAAGTAGGCGCTGCGCCTGCAAATCATTCCCATAGTAATTATCTCACTGGTATTACTAAGTCTATGGTAACTTCTGCATTAGGTTATACTCCACCAAGAGTAATTGTACAAAGTTCTGAGCCAGCTATATCAACAAATGATGAATGGTTACTTGAATATTAAATTTAGAGACAGGTATAATCCCCTGTCTCTTTTAAATTATAGATTAAAAAGGAGGACATAAAATGTCAATTTTATCTGGATACAAAAAAGTTAAAAATTATATAGAGACTGGTTCTGGTAAGAAATTATTATCAAGATGGACAAGCTCAAATACTGTTGAATTCAATGATGGGAAGACTGCTCAGACAAAAGTGGGCACAATAAAAGGAATAACTACAAGTACAAGTGCGACTGAGACTGGATATGCTGCTGATGCTACTACTGTAGCTGCATTAAACCAGAGTTTAGGTAATATAACTTATAAGAAATATAATAATTCTATTGATTTAAAAAAATACACAAGCAATAATAAATATACTATTCCATCAAACGGTATTATAAAACTTTCTGTTGGATATACAAAAGGAGAGTATGCTAAAACTAGCATTTGTAACCCAGATGGAAGTTATATAATGGACGTAGGTATTAGTTATGGCGCTATATCAAATGTTAATTCTGTTATTGTTCCTGTATTCAAAGGAATGAAGATTGCAAATGATTTGTCAGCAATTGGTAGGGAAAGCATATCTTTTTATTCATATTCAATATAATAAATATATTATAATATACTTATATTTATTAGGAATATATATTCTAATTTTACCATTCGGATAACTACCATATCTTAAAATACGTCAGGTAAATATCAAGTAAATTATGTAATTTTTAAATTTTAATTTTTAAAATAGAATAACATATAATTTACTCGATACATCCCTGATGTATTTGTATCGAATATTACATACCAACTGTTATCATTAGTACTAAATCTGGAACTAGGTATTGAAAATGATGCTTTTGGATCACCATTACTCACAAACATAACTGTATTATATACATCAGCATCGGATGTCCCTAAAAGACTATTTATCTCTGCACAAGTAAATAATTTGCAAACTGTTCCTGTTACATATACAGCCTTAGAGCCACCAAACATTTTGATGCTTTGATTTTGAGAATTAGGCGTTAATAAGTTCTTTAAATTCTTATTCGTAGTTTCTAAACTCTGGTTTAGTAAAAATACAGCTTTTAAGAACATCTGTTCGTTTCTACCAATTATTTCCAATTATAAACAGAGAATATAATACCAGAACGTATATTCTATTTATAGAGGAGGTATTTTTAATATGGTAAGCGCGAAAGATGAAATGTTAATGAAGTGTATGAAAGTATGGATGACAAGATTCAATACAGAGGATTTGAAGTTTTTAGAAGACACATTTTGGATGGTTAGTTTTAATTTTTCAGTTGACACCATATCTTCTACTGAAGTTACAACGGTTAATGGTGAGACTACGGATAGATTAATGGAGTATTTTAAGATTGGCAAATTAAGCAGTGGTAAAACAGAAAGTACAATTAACCAATATATTAGAGTTGTTCATCAGTTATGTGATTTTTGTCATAAAGAAATTAATATGATAACAACGGATGATGTATTGTCATTTATGGTTAAATATAAGATTCAAAATAATGTAAAAGGTTCGACAATGGATATTAAGCGAAAATATCTATCTTCTGTGTTTAGTTATTTATATAAACACAAAAAGATAGCTGATAATCCTATGTCTATTGTTGAACCTGTAAAATATAAAAAATGTATCAAAGTTCCTCTCAAAGACGAGGAAATTGAGTTACTAAAAATAAATACTACAAACTCAAGAGATTTAGCGATAATTCACTTCTTTCTTGACACTGGTGTTAGAGTTAGTGAATTATGTGGAATTAATTTGGAAGATGTAGATTTTAAAAACTATACTTGTAAAGTGTTGGGTAAGGGAAATAAAGAACGAACAGTGGCGTTTTCTGGTAAAACAGCAATGAGATTAAACGAATATTTAAAGCAACGAAAAGATATAAATATGAATGGTACATATTGCACATATGCGCCTAATACGCCATTGTTTGCTTCTAGGAAAGGACACCCTACAAGATTATGCAAAACTGCAATAGAAAGTATGGTAAGAAAATTAGGTATAATTAGTGGTGTCACCAGAGTTCATCCACATTTATTTAGAGCAACTTTTGCAACCAGATTAGCAGAACGTGATACAGATATAGGTGTGATTGCAAAATTATTAGGACATGCAGATTTGGAAAGTGTTAATAGATATGTTCTTATTGATCAAACAAAGATAGAGGCTACTATAAGACAAAAAGGTTTTTGCTCGTAAAGAATATATTGCCAGAGTTTAGAAACATATAATACTAAATTTACTAATAGCTTAAGTAATAAAATAATTAAAATCAAAGTCTCAACAACATGGAATTCTGACAGCAAATATTATAATAAAAACGATTTTTCTACATTAAGTCCATATATGAATGATAAATACTTGTTATTGAATGTTATCAATAATTATGCAAACACTTCAAACCAAGTATACGGTATGTCTTTTTGTATAGTTAAAGGATATAGAGTAACTAGCGATTATGGTTCAATATGTGTTGTAGCTGATACTTCATATAATCAAATTTTAACATTAGATTTTTTATTTTTAAAACTTTAATTTTATCTACCATAAACTCTATAAACACACTGACAAATTGTATCTTTGCCAAGTATTACACTGCGAAGCCACGAAGATCTGTTTTGAATACTATTTCTTGCTGTATTGTAGACTATGCACCATGAAGAATAATTATTATTGTCATAATAATATCCGTCTAAAAATAAGAACTCAAGATTATTAGATTCTGATACTGGGAAAACGTAATCTCTTGTAATATATGAATTCCCTGAATAATAAAACATAAAATTTACTCTTAATTCTTGATAATTTTTAATATTGGATATTACATGCTCATTAAGATCTTCAAATTCTCCGATTTTTTTCCAATCTTGCTTATTTGAAAGATCACCTAAACTCTGGTTACAAAATGAATATAAATTATCTTTTCGTTGCAGAAAGGATTTATAATGGATAAATTAAAATTTAATAAAAATGAAACTATTTCAATTGGAAAATTATCATATATCTCTAATGATATATATAAATTGGAAGTTGAAAACATTACTGAAGATATCGTTCTTTCAGGTTTTTATCTTATTAATGAAAATAATGATGAAATTATGGGCGATTTTTCAAAATTTACAACAAAATATAAATCTACCGATGAAGAAAATACATATTATATATCAACAGGTGTTGTATATACTGAACCAAAAAAAGAACCAGAAAAAGAATTAACAGAGGAAGAAATTGCTGAGCAGAAAAAACTTGCTTTAGAATTCACAAAAAATAATAAAATTTCTGAAATGTCTAATGCTTGTGAAACTGCTATTGAGAATGGTGTGGAGGTTAATGGAAAACATTATTCATATACAGTTCAGGATCAGAGTAACATGCTTAATGCGATGAATCTTGCAAAAGAAACTGGAATGGAAGTTCCTTATCATGCTGATGGTGAATCATGTGGTTTATATAATTATGATACTATTTCTGCAATTTATATTCAAGAGACAATGAATTTAACAACTAATCAGACATATTTTAATCAGCTTAAGTTATATATTTTATCAATTTCCGATGTTGACAAAACTGATGATATAGCTGCAATTAAGTATGGTGATAAGTTGACTGGCGAATATCTTGATAAATATAATGAGATAATGAACCAGAGTAAAAAGATAGTCGAGAAAGTTGTAACATTAAATGCATAATATGAGGTAGAATTATGAAAAGAATTATAAAATATTCTACATTATTTATTGTATATGGTTTAATATATTTTATCATTGAATGTCTATATAAAGGTAAATTATCTGATTGGAGAATGTTTGTGTTGGCAGGGTTTATAGGAATAATGATTGGCTTGATTAATAATTTATTTGACATCAAAACTGATTTTATTCTTCAATGTATATTTGGTATGTTAATTGCAACATTGTCAGAAGCGATTGGTGGTTTTTATTGGAACTTACAATGTGGATTGCATATTTGGGATTACTCTTCTCTTCCATTTAGTTTTATCGGAGGTCAAATAAATTTATTTTTTAGTTTGATTTGGATGTTTTTATCAGGTATTGTTATAATTCTTGACGATATTCTTCGATGGAAATTATATAAAGAAGAAAGACCTGAATATTATATTCATGGCAAATTGATATTGAAAATATAAATGTATAGGGTTGGTTAATTCCAACCCTATTTTTTTATGTTATATAATTGTAAGTTATATCTATTTAGAATGTTTTTGTCTTGTATAGCCAGAGTTTAAGCGATAAAAACTGGAAACAAAAAACATCAACAACCACCAGAAAAGATTGGTATCGTTTATCCGGAGATTATATTGAGGAAATTGGTTTTCTATCATTTGATTCAATTGATATATCTGTTAATTTAGGACATACATATTATAATACAGGACAGCCATATGGTCTTGTTTTGTCAAATAAATTTAGTGAAATTTATACAGTTCAAATACAGCCTATGTGTAATAGTACAATAATGACGAGTACAATCGCTACTATTGATGTCCAAAGAGGAGTAGCTAAATATTGGCTTGGTGCAGCTACAAGTGGTAAATTTAATCTTACTATAATGTATCATGTATTTGGTAAGAAGTAAGATTTATTCAGACATATATATTAAATCAACAACCAAATAACTACTTGACGCAAGTGTTTGATTTAAATATACCACATACACTTTATTTGTATCGTCATATTGAATTGTATTTACTCGATAATTTCCTTGGCTAGAAGTATTATAATTAACTATAACATTTATAAGTCTGTATCCAGTTTTATAGCTAATATATGAAAATGAATATCCTGTTCCCTGAATTCGTTGACTTTCTAAATGAATCAAATGCAGATTACCTAAACTCTGGAAAATAATTAAGAGAATACATATACTTATTATATTTTATTATAATGAATAGTTATAATATTTATATTTATTATCTTAATCGTGATATTTTATATTAAATTGCCAGAGTTTCGCAAATAATACTTTTATTAGAAAAGGTACTGCTGATAATATTACATATGGATGCTATCAGATTGGAGTATATTCAATATCTCCTAATGTTGTGGGGCATCCCTTGCCAGGATACTCAGGCTTCATGCTTGTCATGAGTGATAATAGTATTAGCAGAATTGTAAAGGTATTATTTCTTGCCAACTCATATACTTATATAATGTCACAAGAAACTGGTACAGGCACAGTTAAGCAAGCATGGACTCTAATACACGGAGCATAATTAATAAATATTACTTAATCCCATATATCTTTTGAATACAAGCATATGTCCAATAAGCTCCTGTGCATGTATACCATATAGCATGTGAAGTCAATCTATAAGACACCCTAGCGAATGTATTTGATGCTCCATAATTAGTTAAGGAACTTCGATAGTCATTATTTGATGAATTTTTCCCAGATACATCTGAATATGTTGAAATTCCGATTAATCTATTCGATGATATAGCTGCATCAGAAGCAGATGCAGCTATACCAAATACAACCATTATCATTTTATATTTCGACATATCAAAATTAATTGTTAGATATCTCTCAGATGTATTTGCCGATATATTAGAGGCTGGATTATTAAAAAGAATTTCAATGTAGTTACTTTGTGCAGCTAAACTCTGGCTATATATTATAATTATATAAATTTAAAGGGTATGTAGAAATTAATCTACATACCCTATTTTTTTACGATTTTTCTTCTTCTATTATTTGATATTCAGATTCATTAATGATAACTTTGTTCCCATCTAATATTCTTTGGATCTGTTCTTGGGATGCAATACTATGCAAACAATTCCAGAAATGTCTTTCATGTTGTCGAATATTATTAATTAAATATATCATTACTTTATCCCCTCTTAATATATTCTAAAAAGAATTATATCACAAAAGTCTAGGGTATACAGATTATTTTCTGTATACCCTATTTTTTACGCTATACAAATGCCTTTTCTGACACCAATTTTGACACCAGTTGTTATGATTTATAACGTTTCAAAATGGTGTAAAATGATTTGAAACCAATTTTTAATACTTTGAAACCCTTGAAAATACAGTAAAATCAAGGGTTTCAGGAGTGGACTAGACGGGAGTCGAACCCGTGTCCGAAATACAATTCCCTGTCCTTCTACGAGTGTAGTTTATTATTTAACATTCCCTCTGCCACACGATAACAAACAACCTTGTGGTTTCAGTAGCTTCATGATACGCCCGATGGCTCAAAGCTTTGCCAACGTCGTTTCTCACATAGTCGAAGCCTGGGTCCTAAAGTGTGAGTGCTCTAGGTCAG